>Ga0247741_1002414_pt1 | contig 10376 bp, 11 predicted proteins | sample UWRJL213509R2_FD_180945 | JGI IMG/M metagenome (GOLD analysis project Ga0247741, IMG submission 180945) | Plant litter microbial communities from Arlington Agricultural Research Station in Wisconsin, United States - UWRJ-L213-509R-2 | ecosystem: Environmental > Terrestrial > Plant litter >...
AGAAACCGAGTGAAGTCTCGTGCTGAACATCCACTCTTTCTTTTCCACTATCTACATCCAATTGTCGTCGTTTTATTGCAACGCATCCGCTACTACCCCGCGTTTCAGAACGCCATGTCTAGAGAAGTTTCTACACCTCCGTCGTCCTCAGATCTTATCGATCAGAGGAACTTGGATAATGATGATGCGAAGGAGATCCTTACTTTGGATCCGGTCACAGTCCAACGCGAGCTCAACACTACTCTCGACTCAGAAACAACGAGACATCTGATGGTCACGCAAATTCGCAGTCTGGCTGAGAAGACTCTGAAGACTCGTGCAGCGTTCGAGAATATCAGCAGACTTCTCGGAAATTTTGACTCAATGGGCTTACGAGATGCAAAAAACAGCGCCATTGAGACTCTTCGCCCTGGCTGGGATATTTTACGAACAGTAAGGCCTATTACATGTTCTTTGAGTACGATTTATTCATCATTCACATAGACTTTCAACGATATGCTTGAAGGGTCTCACCAGAACGCAATTCAGATCAAAGCAGTCTGCGATGGTACGTTTTAAAGGTTCGTTCGTTTGCGTGTGATACCTAATACACAGTTGACTAGAATATATCCAGAGTATCCTTGCTATGTTAGCTGAAAATATGAGCATGGACGAGGTAAAGTCAGAACTTGAGGAGTTCATTGAGGTGAGTGTCATATCCAGCCAGTCTGTTATTGACCACCTCTTACGATTCTTTCCTCTTTTGATATAGAATACCGACCAAAAAGCCAGCTCGGCCACAACTGCCGTCGAACAAGCGAATCGCTTTGACACCTTGAGAATAGATGTAAACAACTACAAGGACAAGATCGGACAGACGTTCGAGCTAGCTGTCGCGGATCCCGAAGGAAAGAAACCAGCTCTGACCTCGCATCTCAGGCACCTTCGAGCACAGATCGCGGAACACCAGGGTCAGGTACGTCTTTCGGTCAGCATATACACGTGTTGGATCTGGATTTCTCACAACGTTTCAGATCGATAGTTGCATAGACGCAATTGTTGCTGCTACCGCAGTTAGCGCTATGTCCACATGGTCCTCTTTCATTTCTGTTATTGGTGTTATGTCTGTATTATTTTCTATCGTACCTGGCATTGGTACTTCTGCAGCTGTCAGTATATCCAACATAATTCTTCCATAATTCTGTCCCACTCACACCGTTATTTCACCCATAGCGTTCCATACTTTCTGCTCCCAGTTCCGGAATTGATAAACAGAACAAAATGGAAAGTAAGTGTCCTAGATATACTACAAACTGGAGATGACCTAAAAACTTCCTGAACTTTTTACAGAGATTGAAGAGGATCTCAAAACGGTAGAATCTGAGTTGGCAGACGTACAAGTTCGCGAGAAGACGTTAATGGACCTGCAAAAGCATTTGGTAGATTCCGAGCGTTCGTTCAACACTATCGTTTCACAACTTGCTGGGCTAGTAAACTTCTGGACAGCGGTTAGGGGCTTTTTCCCTTACTTCCTAAATATTTGCGTGCTAACGCTTCATTCACCTCAAGATTAAGGCCGACTGTACGGGCGCCGTCATTCATCTTAAGAACGCTATAGAAGCAAAGCGAGAACGTGTGCGTCACTAAAACGGTTGTATCTTTGAATTATTCGTCTTGAGCTATTTTCTCTCAGAGCTTCAAGATAGCACTCGGCCCAAAGCTCGGAGGATCTGCGTACATTGCCCTCAGCCAGGCGTTGGCAATTTATGTCAGTCAAATGACTGAGCTTAAGCAGAATTGATTATCCCTGTGCTCTCCATAGCCTTCGTGGACCCCAGCAAATATATTGTACAGCGTGAATTACTGCTAGTCAGCGCTTTGATACTCTCAGAAACCGGCGTTCAGTATTGGACCATGCCCACCACTCCTCACATCGTCTACCAATGATTTTTTTTTCCACAATCAATCCACATTCATTATTCGGATAATTCTATTGGGTTGAAGTTGAAATTCTTACCAAGGTCATTGGGCATGTTCATTCTAAATCTCCTCTCAAACGACATTATCCAAAACCGCAACTCAATATCCTCAATACCGGAGTTCCTGATTCCCATTGCCGACCAATCGATAAATTTTGTGAGACGGTGAGACATATTCATAGCAGATCCCAACCTTTTTTTGACCCTCCTCATCGGCGCATGTCTGACGCACTTCCTTTACATTCTGTAAGTCGACTATGATAAGTACAGATCCGTTTGCATGGCCTCTTGGTGGGGCATCTATGAACTTTGGCGCTCGGACCAGCACGGTTCCGTAAATAAACTTAATCTCTGTGACTTCTATTCAGTCGTTATCTGAATTCGATAGGGTGGTTTTGTAGGTGCACCAAAGGAATCCCAAATCGTCCCGTGTAGCCCTGTGAAGTTACTGACATCTGTTTCTAAAGGAGCCTTTCGTGGCACTTCTAGCGATGTCAATGTACATGTCAAGAAATTTTTGGAAAGAGAGGACTCTTGTCTAAGCATCCGTGCCTAAAGACAATACTATAAGGTCCCACTTGATCAGTGTGGATGTAGATGGTTTAACGCTTCTATCACGATTGGTGCGTGTGAGGCCTTCCCGGACATGTTATATATATTTTGAAGCGGGCACAATTTATCCGGGTATCACATTGGGGGCCAACCTTGAGGCAGTTGGCAGGATATTTGAACGGCGTTGAACCACGTTTGATTTGTGTTGAGTCAGCTGGACGCACTCGAGGACGCCACAGGCACAGAAACCATCGTTCTGGCTAGGCTCCAGTAAATTCACAACGGAGTTCTAACAACCTTACCTACTGCCTCAAGGCCATTCTACGGAGTGAGATCCCTTTCTAGTTCTAACTTCTCATAACACCAACTCAATCTAGCAGTTCTACACAACTCTTTCTTCACAATGTCGACTGTTTGCGCCAAATACCAAGATCCCAATCCACCTCCTTCGTACGAAGAGATTGTGCAAGCCATCCAGAAATTTGTGCAGGAAAACCCCAAGAAAGCTCAGGAGGCAATAATTACCGCACTTCGAAAGGACGACAAATCCTTCTTGGTAAATCAGGTCAAAGCTATCGCCGCTACTGTTGTTAGCATAAAGTCCTCCTTCGAGACTGTCAGTCTCAACCTAATCCACATTGATGGTCTAAACATACATGGCGGTCCTCGACGATCTAAGTGGATTGAAATATACGAGGTAAGTCCAAGATTTGCCTAAACCATAGTATATATGATATTGACGTACATTTTGGAATGTATGGTAGATATTCAAACATGTGGTCACCCTCTCAAAAGAGGAGGCCATCCAAGGAAAAGCATACGCTGACAGTGAGCATGCCACTTTGTTATACATAGACCAAGGTTAAAAATTACTAGGTTATCTTCAGAAAGTCGTTGCTGCTGCAAAAGACACTTCTCTCAGCATTGATGATCGCTTACACGAGATCGACAGCTTCATTGAGGTCTGTTTATCACTCGGCTTCTCATTTGTCGACTAGCTTAATTCATATTAATTCAAGTCGGTCGCCGAGAGGGCAGCGTCGGCAAAAGACTTCAAGCAAAAATTCTTGGAAATACGTGATCAGGTCAAGATATTTTGTGAGCAATTAAACAAGGACATGGAATCTATCGAGACGAAGTACGGAGACGAAATCGCGTCCCTCAAAAGCCAAATCGAAGAATTGGAGGAAAAATTGGCAAAGTGGGAGAAAATAGTAAATCATCTCGCATTCGATGTGATACCTCCAGCTGAGCAGTCGCATCGTAGAGCATTTCCTGCCTCGGATTCCTGGCCGCTGGAGTACATGTTTTGGGAGCCGGGGTTGGGGTTTTGGGTGCAGCCGCTATGGTGTGGTGCCCTCTTGCTATCTTTTTGATCGTTGTAACTATTAGTTTCACGTGCAAATTTTGAGCATTTGGCTAATTACACTTTTCACAGGCAGGCGCGATAGCTACCGTGGGGGCCGGTACAGTAGAAATTGTGGCAAAGTATCAAGCTACGAGTGAGTCAAAGCCACATGTGTTTACATGCGTAAATTATTCATGAAAAATCTGCGCAGATTGTCGGAGCGACCTCACCCAGAAAAGGAGGGAACTAAGAGAACAGGAGGCGAAGTTAGATGCCCACGTTTCCTTGAAACCCATTATAGAGAAATCCATTACAGAAATCGACGACATTGGTGTAAAACTTGCTGTTCTTTCCGTTGTATGGAGTACGGTACGTACAACTCCGCACAAATTATGTGAATTGTACAAATGCACCTACCTAATTGGAAAATATTACAGTTTGAGCAAGATGCCAATGACATTCGAGCACATTTGGTTGCGGCAAAAGATACCCATGTAAGTAACACAATTCTGATTGCCCTTCTCCAAGTCCTAATGACGTGCGCCATATCTTCTCTAACGCAAAGGGTAAAATTGATATTGCCGATTTTGAGGTAGGTGAGAACATGTATAAGGTTCTCTCGCAAATACTAGGGGTGTACGCCTCCCGGATATGACGGCTATATAGAACGCCAGTAGAGGGCTTGTCATCTTTACTGTTCGCTATGTGTCACAACTCTCAAATTTTTGTTTAGTCCAATACGCACGTAGAGATGTGGGAGTACATTCCTCCAGAACTAAATGAAAGACCCAAGACTACCATCCGTTTCTACGGTCTCGTGAGAAGGGCTGCTAGTTTAAATCCCATGAAAAAATTCAAACACGTCAGGTAGTATTAGCTTAGAGCCGGTGCCAGTGGATGTCGTACCACGCAATGGCAGACAGTATCGATGGGCGGATTGTGAGCCTACATATGAGATATATAAGCTCATCAGGATTATGTAAAATTAGATTCCACCGGTTTATAAACCTCAAAAACCGCCGGAAACCGCTGAAACTGGGATCCTGGAAACCCAGGTTTTTTTTCAGGAAACCTGCCAGTCCAAGAAATCGAGCATTACAAAAGTGTTACGTTATGTTATGGAGCGCTAACCAAAAATGTATTGTTTTGATCCATGCCGAGTTTCCGGGATTCGGCACGGCCAATGGAATCCCCAAAACCGCCAAAAACCGTGGGAAACCGGAATCCAAAATGACGTTTTACTGATGCTCTCAAAACTCTCGTCTTAGAGGAGAGCGTCGCAGGGACAAGGGCCGGTAAGAGAACGGAGTAAAGACTCGTAAACAACTCTACATGAGCTCGGTTATTTGGCTGACATAAATTGCCAACGCATGGCTGAGGGCAATGTATGCAGATCCTCCGAGCTTTGGGCCAAGATCCTTCTTCAAGCCCTAAGAAATTTGTGATTAGGGCTGGGTAATTCACAGAAGCAACTGCTCCAGTAGCTTACATATGTCGTCTTTGCCTTCAGACCGTTTTCAAGATGAATGACAGCTCCCATACAATCCGCCTTAATCTTGAGTTGAAGGTAGCGTTAGTCCGCGATCATCTTGGAAGTTATGATACATGCCACTAACCACGGTCCAAAAGTCCGCAAGTCCGGCCAGCTGTGAAACGATGGTGTTCAAAGAACTCCGAGACTCTACTAACTCCTTTTGCAGATCTTTTAGCACCTGATCATGAGTCTGGAGGTCTGCTAACTCAATCTCCGCCACCTTGAGTTTCTCTTTACTCTCTGTAAGAGGTTCCCGAAGTTGTTAGATAATTTCCAGCTTTTATTTATCCAGAAAACCTACGTTCCAATCGGTTGTCCTTCACACTCGTTTTAGTTTTGGCACGGGCAGCAGCAAGGATGGTACTCTATGAGTGAAAGAATAATGTAAGTGGGACCAAGTACAAGAAGAATTGTGCTGGATATACTTACAGCTGCAGCCAAAGCAACGGAAGGACTGAAAGAGAACAGTACGGACGTAACACTAACCCCGGTACCCGCGACAATTGCATTTATGCAACGATCAATCTGGGACAATGTGAGACGTCAGATTTTCCATTCCAGCACGCGCCTCTGCTGACTAGAGGACGCACATATCTCTGCTGTTCCGTGATTTGTCCTTGAAGATCGTCGATTCTCTTAGTCAGAGTGGGTATCTTGCCTTCCGTGTCCGCGACAGCCTGTTGGAAGGTCTGTTTGATCCTCTCCTGATAGTCGTTCACACATATTCTCAAAGTGTCAAAGCGTTTCGCGTGTTCGGCGGCAGTCTTAGCCGTGCCGGCTTTTTTGTTGGTATTCTACATCAAGATGGGAAAGGCACTGGTAGATATGGTCAATAAATGACCAGCTGGATACGACACTTACCTCAATAAAATCTTGGAGTTCTGACTTTACCTCGTCCATGCTCAAATTTTCCTCGTGTAACATACCCAGGATATTCTGAATGTACCCTACTCGATAACTTTACTGGATATCACATGCACAAGAGGAAACTTAAAACGTACCGTCACACACCGCTTTGATCTTGATTGTGTCCTGGTGAGATTCTTCAAGCACGGTATTGTAGATCTACGTGACTGATAAATGAGCCGTAATCGAAGAAAATATAATAGTGCTTACTTCTAACAAACTTTCCCAGCCAGGACGAAGAGCTTCGGTCGTATTTTTTGTATCCTGGAAGCGCATTGAGTCAAACAAGCCGAGAAGGCTGCCAATCTTCTCGAAGGCCGCACGAGTCCTCAGAGTCTTCTGGGTCAGACTGCGAATTTCCGTCTCGATCAACTCTTTCGTCTCTTCTGAATCGAGCGTAGTGTTGAGTTCGCGTTGGACTGTGATGGGATCCAAAGTAGTGATCGCCTTCAGATCATCGTCAGTCAATTCCTCCATATCGATGAGGGGTGAGGACGCCGATGTCAAATGAAGGGTTGGTACGACGTCGGAAGACATTTTCTTCTGGGACGTGGGGCAGTGGATGCGATGTTTTCAAAGATGACAGGAACGAGAGGTCGTATATTTTAAGCTCGATAACTTGCCTCGATTCATCAACCAATGTCATACTAATTCGATCAGGTGGAGGTTCGTAACAAAGTCTCAGAGCTACGAAAATATCAATTGCGAATTTCTAGGGCTTGAAGACCGGTTTTGACAGCTGTTACAGGTTTCCCGCTGTAGTGCTGAGACTCACCCCATTACTATACACTGTGACCTCCAGGTTGCAAATATCATGTGTCGCGTGTAAGTCTGAATAAGATCGCCGATCCTCTGGATTCATCTAGTGGATTCAGGAAAGCTGGTACAATTGACAGGTTTCAACGCACCTCAAAACTATCCATTTTTGGAAAACTTGTGGAGAAAGAGCTCTCATTACTTCGGCGTACAATAAAAATTATCATTTACAGGTGGGAACCAAATACAGCCAAGCGAAAGGTATCTGTAGATTCTGCTTTCCGATTTCCGACATCGATATGAAAACAAGGCAATATTTGAACCCCAAATCACTCGCCGAAAATGAAGTTTGTATACGACCATACGACAGGCACTCCCACAGTACTGCTTAAACGCCGGTTTTTGAGGTGTCAACGGTTGACGCACTTGAGTTGGTTGTAGGATGCGTCCGATTCTCCGTGTTTTTCTGCGCAAAATTGATCTCCTCAGATGTTATATCTACTAGGAAAACTTGATAGCTAACATCCACCCTCTCACACATGTCCGTCGCTGCCGTCAACGAGAGTCAAAGTCCCTCTTCCTTCCAGGACACCGACATCGTCACAGAGATCGAGAACTTCACCACTGATGTGTTTGCTCTCAAAAGAAAATGGGAGCAAGCTTGCATCGCCATGGATCTCTTGCCGTCGACTATCAAGGGCGATCTCAAGCCTGCTTACAACGTGTGTATCCAGATATTCTGACGGACTTGCTCGAATGTTTTCGTCGTCCTCTAGCAATTTCAAGAGTTCCTCAATACCGCCCAAGAGGTTGCAAATAAGGCACGTAGCGAGTATTTGCAGCGTATGTTCCTCAGCGTTGTTTTTTATCTTTGGCCCGTGCTTATGTATCGATCTGCAGCCTTTTGCGTGAAGGTACTTGGTAGCGCCATAGAACCAGGAATTGAGAAAGAAGTCATGTTAGGCGAAGCACAGGATCTTCTTGACGTGAGTCTTTTGCGAAATATCCCCAATAAAACGTCACTGAGTTGACGATTACCTCCCCTTTCGCGGCGTTCGTTAATGCATCTAGAGAATAGACAATGGGGAGAAGTCCAAGTGGACTAATGTGGCGACGAGGGCCCTTTCGAAGTCTCTTGCGGACACGTTAGAGGCCTTGGAAAAGAAATTATACAGCACAGTTCCTGATTCTATTCCCCCCACCACATTTAAGAAAGTAGATCTACTGATAGAACGGCAGCACGTGTGAGTGAAGATCTGACATACCCGCTCATATGCTCGCTCATATGCCTGATTCGAATACCATTGGTGTAATTCAGATGTCAAGGGAAGGTGCGCTTAATTCAATGTGGTGCATAATTCTAATACCAATCTTGCACAGATAACAAGAGATTTGGAAGGAGAGTCCGGTCATCGCATACGGAGCCTCCTGAGCTTGATATGGTTTTTTTTGAAGATAACTCCTTCCAAAATTCGTAAAATCCTGGTGAGATACTTTCATTTACCTTGAGTGTCGTACGCTGAGGACCTGCACTGTAAAAAATCAGTCGAAATTTATTGGTGAGGGGATTAAAGAAAACGAGAACCTCAACGCACTCGTAAAAGACAACGAGGGTAATTCTGCATTTCCTTGACTTGGAAGACTGGTTGATTAATGTCTTGTATTGTTCAAGATTTCGCAAATAATCTCGATGCCGCTCAAAAAGATCTTTTGCGTCCCAAGCCTATCAATAAGATGGCTTCGGGTGACAAAGAGAAGGTCACTGAAGTCGTCGACTCCATTCGCGAGATAATCAGCGCTTTCAAGCTGATCGCACCTAAGCTCGATCAAATTTGTGTCATCTCCAACACCGTAAGCTGATCAATCTCTTACAGGGTCTATTTCAAAAGAGGAGCTTATCTACACTGATATTCTAGATCAAAGGTACACTCAATGCCTGGATTGAATTCCTCACAAAGGTATAAACCGATACTACGCACTGGGAACATCTAAAATTGATTTAATGTCGACGTCGTAGCCGCACACCAGTTCCGAGGATATGGATGCCTACATCCATGCTCTCAAGCTTGCAGATGGGATGTATCAGCCAATCTCGAAGGCGCTCGCTATATTTTGCGGTCGACAGACTTAGGAATGAAACCTTCATATCCAACGTATGCCAGCAATGTGAATGATCATCTAATTCGTGGATAGGAACAGCTAACAACCCAATTACACGCTCTTTCAGAGTGTCAGAGTAGGTGATCTCGTGACGCGTGCGTCGTGTCTAGTGGAGGCAATGGTATTGGACTGAGTGGTGCGGAGTCAATAACGTTGGAGTCGTCTTGGTCTCTAAGGCGTACGGCCAGGCAAACCCAAAGGTTCTGTCATTTTGAGGTGAGAAAATGAGGCGGAGATAAATACATATTATTATAAGAAAAATATACAGTTACTTTAAAGGTAGATGGGTGGGTAGAGAAAAACGACAAGGATCCGAGAGCGAATAGACAGAGACAGACGGGTGTTTCCCATGGCGGCAGCTCCTTCCCACGGGACAACAGGGTTTGCCGCCGCATCTTTCGGTTTACGTCCACCTTTCACTTACCGCTGACAATTGACTCTCCCAAACCTTGCCTCTCGTCTCCACTGGGAGAAGTTAACAATGGTGTCGATGGATAAGCCGCATATTTAAGCCCGCTTCATGGTTTCTATCTCTCAGATGCATTTGAAGGCAGCTTATCGACTGTTAGTATGACGCGGGCAAGGTAGTTTTGCGGAAACTAGAAAAAGGGGGGAACAGGGACGCGTCACGAACTGGTAGATTGTCTCACATGGCACTGTGTACCGAATGAAGGATTATGGTAGATCTTGTATCGGTGAAAACTCCCCTCCTGAACCCAAGTTCGAGGGCACATGTGGGGTGTGTCGGAAACCTCTAGAATGCCTGATCGGGTTAATTAGGTTTAGTAAGACGACCTAACCTGATCCTGCAAGATCAGTGGCCCACTCCCAGGATCAGGCAGGGCTTCCTATACCTGATCAGACCAACTCGGCTGCATGCTCGCTGTTTTCTGCTTCTTTTTCGTTCGTTTCCTCTTGTCTCGTGTTATATTGTAATAGTAATTGATTGAGCTATATGTTTGAAGACAAAGGATTATACTAGAAAATGTAACGAATCTAAACTATTATGGTACCGACAACTCTACTACATAGACATACAAGTGGAGGATTGGGAATGCACTAGGGCCTGTCGGCAGAGCGGGGGGTCAGCACAATGAAAAGAAAGTAGAGGTAAGGGGTGCTTACAATGCCTGGCTAGAGTCCACATATTGACATAGCTGCT
>Ga0247741_1002415_pt1 | contig 10374 bp, 11 predicted proteins | sample UWRJL213509R2_FD_180945 | JGI IMG/M metagenome (GOLD analysis project Ga0247741, IMG submission 180945) | Plant litter microbial communities from Arlington Agricultural Research Station in Wisconsin, United States - UWRJ-L213-509R-2 | ecosystem: Environmental > Terrestrial > Plant litter >...
GGTGACGTCCGCGAACGTGAACGTCTTGCTACACGCGACGGCGCCGGCGGTGGTGTGCGCCGGGCACGCGGCGCCACTCGCGGTGAGCGCGGGCGTGGAGGCCTTGCAGGCGGCCTCGCACTCGGTGAAGCCGTTGTTCTTCCAGGTCTGATCGCACTCGCCCAGCTCGTGGGGATCGACGGGCACGGTACTGCCGTCATCGCCGCAACCGGCAACAAGCAGCACGAGAGCAAAGAGCCGCATGGCCGGCATCCTCGCCGATTCGCGGTCGCGCGTATAGTCAGGGCATGTGGGCTCGCGTGCACAAGCTCGACCGCGTTCGCGCGCAGCCGACCGGCGGCGTCCTCATCGTGCTCGAGGACGGTCGGTCCTCGAAGCAGATCCAGCTCGTGCCGAGCCTCTCGATCCTGATCGCGGTCGCCCGCGTGCTCGCCGCCCGCCGCGCCCTCGAGCTGAAGTTCGACGGCAAAGGCGAGGTGCGCTACGCCGTGGGCGGCAAGCTCCCGAGCGAGGTCTCCGAGGCGATCTCGCGCGCCGGTGCGGCGATCGCCGACGTGACCGGCGACAAGGTGGAGGTACCGGCGCAGCCTTCGGGCGTGGCGGCGATCATCGACATCGCGTTCTCCGACCTCGCGCATCACGTGCGCGGCAACCTCGGCGTCGCCGATCTCGCCGCCGCCCTGAAGCAGACCGAAGCGCGCCGGGTCGCCGCGCCGCTCGACCGCGACAAGGACACCGAGCGCTACTGGCCCGCCGTCCTCGAGCTCGCCTCCCTCGCGGGCGAGCTCTCGCGCTCGCGCGGCGCGCGGTGGATCGAGACGCGCGACCTGCCCGTCCCGTTCGCGATGAAGTTCCCCGACGGGGCCATCTCGCACCCCACCGTGGTCGCGCAGTCGATCGTCGAGGGCTCCGCCCGAGAACCGGTCGACGGTTAGGTCACGCCCGCTGGGGAGGCCCGCATCGCGCCCGTGTCGTAGCCCGATCGCGCAGCTTGACCCCATGCCCCCTCGCCCCCATAGTGCAGGAGTTCTTTGACATGGGGGCGTACCGGTTTCGACGAGGATGAAGACGCTCGGATTGCGCGTCGTGGCGCCCAAGGCCACGTAAAAATGGGCAAACCATGCAACTGCGAACGATAACGCTGTTGCCCTCGCTGCCTGATAAAACCAGGTAACGACGGTTCCCGCAGCTTCCGTCTGTAGCTACGAAGGACCGACACAATCAGACTGGGCCTCCTGACCCGTCAACGCATGGAGGTCGAGACAAAGTTGGCTTGTTGTGCTCGCAGATCGGCCGCTGTCGGCGAGCACGAGACTTTAAATAGCGTGCCTACGCGCGTAGACGTACGAGTAGAAGCATTCTCGGACGCGGGTTCGACTCCCGCCGCCTCCACCACTATTTCGCAGTGATTCCGCTGACAAAGGGATCACTGTAGCAAGCGATGTAGCAAACTCGGGCCAGCGCCTGACGAGGCGGAGCTTGGCGACCTCGGCGCAGGTCTTCGCCCAGCGTTGCGAACGCACATAACCGTCGAACGCGCGGCGCGATGGCTTGGTGTGCGTGACCGCGGCTTCGAGGATCTCGGAGTCCGCTCCGTCTTCGAGCGCGAGCGTGATGAATGTGCTCTTGGTCGCGTACAGCTCGCGATAGCGCCACAGCCGAGCATCGGGTGGTCCTCCTCGCGCTAGCGCTTGGAGGCGTAGTCGCCCGATCGGTACGCCTCTCCAGTGCGGTGGCGGCGACACCCCGCGGCGTTCGGCGGCAGCGGCAGGATTAGATCGTCGGGCTCGGGCTGCCGCCCCATCATCGCGACCCAGCCAGACAGCCGCCATTCGGCGAGCATCGCGGCGAGCGTCGGGTGCACCGGTACATGGCGCACCGAGTTGGTCTTCGTGCCCTTCGCGCGGTTCTTGCGCGTGTTGTAGACGCGGGCGACCGTCATCCGTCCGAGCGGGTCGACGTTGGGCATTTAGTGGCGCCAGCGCAGCGCGGCGATCTCGCCGGGGCGCATCCCCGCGAGCACGCCGAAGCCATAGTAGAGCCTGCGATCGAACGGGATCCGTTCGTCCGAGATCAGGATCTCGGCTTCCTTGCGTGTGAACTCCGCGCCGAGTCGCCACTCGGAATCCTTGTCGACGAGCGGCCCGAGCTAGCGAGTGGTGAGCACGCACGGCGTCGCTTCCAGCAAGCCCCCTTGTCGACCGAGATCGAGCGATCGAAGGTCGCGCGAATGGTATCGGCGCGGCACTTCCCGCTCAGCCGCGCAGCTTCTACGCACGCGCTGCCGCGGTGATCACCAGTGCTCGAACCGAGCACGGCCGTCCAATAGGCTCCGCGGAAAGTTCACGCCCGCGAGCGAGTTCAACTTGAAGATGTTGAACGACGTCGCAGTCAGGAGCTTGTCTCGCCCCCTAATCATTCGGAGTCTCTCTGAGAGAACGCGACGTTCGTGCGGTTTGATATAGTGGTCGTACCAATCGCACGAGATCACCCACGTCTCAAACTGCCGCAAGATCAGGTCGCTGACGAGTGCGCGCTTCTGATACTCGTTGACTAGAGGTCCGTAAGTCACGGCCTCTGTACTCAAGGAGCCCAGCACGACGGTCGTATGTGCGGCAGGCGTTGGAGCGATAGTAACGAAGAATGTGGCGCCATCGAAGCGAGGGTCTTCCCCACGATCGATACGACGCAAGACATCTTGGGGTATCTCGACATATCCAAAGGAAGCGGATGTGCAGATCGGGACGCGCTCCATGTCAAAGCACAACGACTCGAATACGGGGGGCCGGGCACCTGGTGTCGGTCCAGGACCGAGGCCCAATGCAGCCTCGAGGTGCTGTTTCGTCCTGCGCGCTAGTGCGGCAGTGTAGCAAGAAGTGGAGAGCAGATATCGCATCTGCCGAAGACGTGCCGGCTCGTGGACCTCCATTGCGGCGACGAGCTCCTGGTCGCCGTCAACGCGACTCCAGATGACGTAGTTGTTCTCCTGCTTCTGCAGCTCATAGAGAAACGCGCGATACGACAGCAGCAGCGGTGCCGATCCGGTGACTATGCTCGCCCCTGGTGTCTCGATGGAAGAAAAGAGTTGGGTGTCGTGCGCGTTGCAGAAGGCGAGGAACGTCAGTACCTGGTTCTTGTGTGTTCGCGCAAAGTAGTACTGCGTAAGATTGTCTCCGGGGCGGCGCGCACGAAATAGCTGCTCCTGGGTTATGTCGACAACCCTCCCAGTCGCATCGGCCAGCTCCGAGATCATGCCGTTGTTCTGAAGCAGGTGCGACCAGATCGCGGGCACGCCGCAGCCGGGCACGTAGCATGGGCGCTTGGCCATGCGCGCGGCCCGCTGATGCTGCTCGATTCGAGCCTGTATCTGGTGCAGATTCATCATTCGTGTCGTGTGGAATCCAAGAAGGAAGTCCTCCACCCTCACGTGTGGCTTAGAGGCCATCTGCGAGCGTCCGGTGGTTCGATCCGCTCCAGGACCTCATCGCACTCGTCTAGAAGGATCAAGCGATACAGCGAAGATTACGTATTCCAGTAAAACAGCACGACCACAACAGCGACCGCCGGCTCCCGCCGCTGCCCGACCAGTGATAGGTCTCGGCGTATTGCTCATCGTCGGCGGGCGTACGCTGAAGCGTGACGCTTTCGGATTTGAGCGTGTATTTCTCGTCCCATTTGTCGTCGCGATCCAGGTCAACCTTCGCGCGTTAACGCCCTGCGCTCCGACGTCCTTGTAGAAGTTCACCTTGTACCCCATGTCCGCCAATCGCATCCTTGGCCTTGCCGGCGCTGATTCGTGTTCGTCGGAAAGCACGGACAGAGCATCTCCGCGCGTCGGCGTCCGACGCGAGTCGAGTCGACTCGACTCTACTCGCGCGAGTTCCGAGCGTGGGCGCAGACCGCGGCGCGCTGGCTGGACGATGTTCCCGAACGCGCGAAGGCGTATGATGACCAGCTGCGCGCGCCGAGCGGCACCGATGTGTCACAAGTCGTCGAAGAGGCGTTCGATCGGAATGCGATCCTGCTTGGCCTCCATGGATTCGGAGACCGGTGGTTCGAACCGTTGCTGGCTCTTGGCCACGAGCTTGATCTGCCTATCCGCTAGCACGCACAGTGCCCGTGAACGATCCGCGAAATCTGACATCAACCGCCCTAGTTGCGTTGAGATGTCTCGGTTTGTCTCAAACTGATCGAGCTCGGCTTCATGTTCTTCCCATCCGTCCTGGGGGGGAATGCCATCAAAGTAGCCCTCCAATGCGTCAAACAGCTGCGCCGCGATTCCCTCGTACTCGCTCGGGAAGCGGACTTGGCGAAGGAATCGCGGCTCATTCTCGCGGATCAAGTCGGCGAGTTGCAGCCATGCCCTCGTCGCGCGAAGATCCGAGTAGGTCTCAAGCTTGTTGATCTCCAGTTGGCAGTCACGGACGTGTGCCGACCACGTTTCCGAAATATCCGGTCCGGGCGGAAGTGGCCGCAGTGTTTCCGAGAGCGTGAAGTACTGCCGAAGCTCGGCCACGCTCAGCGCGAGCGACGACCAGCGCACGCGAATCACGCTCAGAGCGTCCTGCGCCCAGGCTAGAAGCTGCGGTTCGTGATCACTTTCGGCGAACTGCCGCAAGGCCTCGGAGAGCGTCGCAATGATGCCGCCAAGTTCGTCGTCACTGGCCTCCCGAACCAGTGCGGAGAACCGCCCATCAAGGGCGGCCCAATCGGATTCATCCAAGAGTAAGGGACGTGAACGCTTCCCCGAAGATCCGCCACCAGTCGAGAGGGCCAGTTCGAGCCCACCGAGCCGGGCGGTCTTGAGGAATTGATGTCGCTCCTCTCGCGCTTCGCCCAGGTAGTCAATGATCAGATCGCGCCAGCTTGGGTGGGTCCAGATAATCGATGACGCCGTATCGTCGTCGAATTGGAAGACCTCCGCGAGCAGCCGAATCTCACCGCGTACTTCACGCACCGTCAGAAACTGCCCGTTTAGGTCGTCGAGGATTGTCTTCACCGAGGTCGCAGTCGACCCTCTGTTGATCGAAGCGAATCGATCGGCGAGGTCTTCCCCCGGATCGAGGAAGGCGACCATGAGGCGCTTGTGGCTGTCGGGTAACGCAAGAAATGACTTGCTCATGCCATCCGTTGGCTGCTGGATCTGACGGTCAATCTCCGCGGTGAGTCGCGAGACATCGCTCGTCGACCGCAGGCTTGGAAGCCACTCGCGTACGAAGCGCTCTACGCGTTTGGGGGTGAAGCGCTGATTTCCGACGATGCGAGCCGCGTGCATCTTTACGACGCTCTTGCCAACGTCCGTCAGGTTTGCCGCGCGCGCGTGCCGGTAGAGCATTAGCGCCTTTTCGGTGACCGAGAGCGCGGTCGCGTTCACGGTGATCTTGCCTGGCTCGGGGAAGCGTTCGGCCTTTCCCTGCAAGCTCATCACCTTCAACGCGTTCCGGAGTGGAACCGTCCGAGAGGTCCACAAGAACCAGTGCCTTCTGTCGAGACTCCGAACGACCCCGTCCAGCGCTCCGGACCACACCTCAGCAAACCGCGGCGAGTATTCGGTCGTCCCGAACGCATCGTCGGCAACGAACACCTGCTTGGCATCGCGGTCGAGCAACAAGAAGAATTCATCGGGACTCCTGACCTCGAAGCACTGCCAGCCTTCGTCGGCTTTCGCGAGCCCGATCACCAAGGCGGTCGTGGTCTTCCCCATCTCTGGCGGTCCAGAGAGCACTGCCATGTGGTGGCGTTCGAGGCGGCGAACTGTTTCTTCGTAAACGCCGGTTCGCGAGAATGTCGGTAACACCTCCTTCGCTCTTTCGAGGAACACTCGGGCGCGCTCGCGGTTCGGTTTCTGGATTGTTTCGAGCATCAGGAACTGGAGGTCGCGGATGCTTAGAAGTTCTGGGTAGATACTCCGCAGGACAGGAAACTCGTCGAGAAAGTCCGCGACATCTTTCGCACCCCAGAGCACGACGTCCGCCTGCGGAAGTCGCTCGCTGATCAAACCACCGATCTCGTCGCGAAGAGCCGTCGTCAACGGGACATTCGTCATCAGCGCGTAGCAGTCAGGAGTGAGCGTGAGCCGCGCCATCTCCCGAGCGACCGCGGAGCGTAACGAAGTGCCAGGTTTAGCGCCTGCGGCGTTCGCGTTGGCGACGAACTTCACCTGGAAGACGAACTCTCGCTGCTTCGGAGTGAACGATGCATCGGGGATCGGGAGATGGCCACGATGGGAAGCATCACGGCCGTGATCGCCGACTCCGCCCCACGAGGCGATTCCGAGGCCAAGCTTGGCCTTGAGAAGGCTCTGACACAGGCTCTCGAAATCGAACCAGCTCAAATCGTCGAAGCGGTACCTCATGGGCGGAGTCCACTATAGACCCGAACGGAGAGCGCCTTGCCTCGTCTCGCACCGACGGCGCCTCATGTCTCGATCGGATCGCGTACGGACAGTACCGGGTCAGTCAGAGTAGGAACCGCGATCGCTCGCGACCCCTCCACAGATCCGTGCAGGGCGGCGTTACCGCACACGGCTCTTGCCTTGAGTGGTGACGTCAAAGCGGCGATCTGGCCAAGGACGGTGGTTTCGAGGAGGTGGAAGCCAGCGGGCGTAGCGCTCCATGCGATTCCACGGCATGCGATGTCGCTGACTGCGGCGCATGAGCGCTCGCCGCCAGAGTTGCAGCACGTGGTGCCGAAACGCTGCCAGCCGACCGGTGTTGCCGGGCACTCCGCAAAAGCGAAGGTGCCCATCGACGACGCTACGTAGGTGTTACGCAGCACGCCTGTTGATGGCGAACGCGACCGCCTGAACGATGGCCATCGTCGGCGTGTGGCCTGACCAGCACGCGGCGCGATGGCGTTCGATCACCGCTCGCGCGTGTCGGCCTCGATGACCCGCGAGGCCACGTCACGTTCGACGAGCTTGCGCTTTTGCCTCGCGGTCTCTCGAATCGCGGCGCCACAGAGCCGGTCGAGCTCGCGCATCGCGCCGGCGGTCGTCTCGTGAAGCAGCACGACTGCGTCGGAGCTGAAGACCTCGCGGTCGACGCCGACCCGGGCCATGCGCATGCGCAGGTACTCGGCGGTGTCCTCGGGTGTCAGCGCGGGAATCTCGAGGCGGTGATGGATGCGCGAGTAGAGCGACCGATTTCTGCGGATCGCGAGGCGCTCGCGGAGCTCGGGAAGTCCCACCAAGACCAGCGAGAGCAGCGCGCGACTGTCCCATCCGTAGTTGAGCAAGATGTGCAGGTGATCGAGCGTGTCTTGGTGCAGGAGATGCGCTTCGTCGAGGAGGAACACGGGGTGGATACGCTCGGCGGCGCGGTCTTCGACGTGGCGGGTGACGGCGTAGAACAGCGAGCCCGGCGTCGCGGCGGGCTCGAGACCGAGCGCGTGACAGATCTGCCGATAGAAGTCGCGCCGCCCAAGCGTCGCGTTATGGCAGTAAGTCAGCTTGAAGCCGGCAGCTGGAATGCGATGGCGCTCGCAGCGCCACACGGGCACGCGGCTGGACTGGCCTGGTCGACGGTCGGCGGCGATGCCGACCAGGTCTTGACGTCGAGCGCGTGATGGAGGATTCGTAAACTGTTTCGCGTCGGGCTCTTCAACGGTGACCGGCGCGGAGCACGACGTCGGCGGTGCTAGTAACACCGTCGACGTCACCTATGCGGCGGGCACCACGCTCAGCTCCGGAATCCGGACACCGCTTTTACCGCAGCCAGCAGGTCGTCCGCGCGGCTCGGCGTGCGGTGAACGGAACGCCGTACCCATCAACCAGGTTGCCGCCAAACCGCATGCCGTCCCTCATCAGGCGTGCTCGCTAACACTCAGCGGGCACCAAAGGGAGGAAGCAGCGGGACAACTGCGCGAACGGTGTGCAGGTCGTCGACATCAAAATTGTTTTCGACCCTCTCGCGATAGTTCGACTCCCGCCGCCTCCACCACTATTCCCCGAGTTGTTCCGCATCCTTGATGCGGTTCGAATGGCGCGTTGCCACGAACCTCTCGTCGAGGACGCTGGATCTACCCGCCGCCGCGCTTGTGGCGTCGTGACTTCGGTCGGGCCGCGGTCTTCCGTCTGGCTTCGAACGCGCTGTCGTCACCACGATGGATGTACAGCCGGCCGCGAAGCACGTCGTCATCGCCAAGGGTTGCCGACCCGCGGCCGGAACAAGGATCTCCGTCATCGTCGCCTTCGAAGCTGAACTCGACGCTCGGTTTGCCGTCGTTCGTTCCGAGCCGATAGTCGAGGTCAGCTCGCAGCGCGATCATCGCGAGCTCGCCGAGTTGTTCCGCCCCGAAGCGAACGAATGCTTCCTCCACAAGGTCCAACGCGTCTCGATCCCACAGCTCGGTGTCGGTAATGCGCCACGCACCCAGGATGGTTGACTGCCGCGGTCGGGCGGGTTGCTTTCGTGTCGGAGCTCGCGACGTGACAGCCCGTCGTCCCGGCGTCGGGCGCAGGGAGGTTCGGATCTGCGCTTGGTCGCGAGCTTCCGCGTACTGCTTCTCGAAGATGCGGCGCATCCCTGCGCCGAAGCTGAGCTGCACACCCGGCGAAGTCAGGATCCCATCGGTGATGATCCGGTCTCCGAACGGCAAGAGGAAAGCGTCGACGTACGCCGGCACTGTGCGGACCAGCTCTGCCAGCGGCGAGTAGATCCCGACAACACCGAACACGTTGTTGTTCATGAAGATGGAGTGCGAACGAAGATGCTTGAACACGACGAAGTGGCCGCCCACGCGGTGCTTCCAGGAGGCGATCAGCTCGCGTTCAGCGGATGCGAGAGCGGAGCCGCGCTCGACGAGGAACTGTTCGCGAAGTCTATCGTCTGCCCAGAGGGCCAACCGGACTGGATGGGCCGTGGCTATCGAGATTGGACGGTCAGGTGAAAACGACGGCACGATTTGTCGCTGGTCGTTCACCCACGCGAGTAGCGGCCACCACGCTCTGTAGAACAGCGCCGCGTCTTCGGGCGGGAGGATCATGCCTTCGAGTCGCAAACCCGCGTGACCCGTGCAAGCCTGCGAAGCCGCGAATTCGTTGCAGTTGTCGCAGACGCCGAAGCTCGGTACCCTTTCTCGATGGTTCCGGTTGTCGTTCCCCCAGGTGTGATCGAGCGCATCGTCGAGGTGCTCGGGCCGGAAGACCTGATGGCCATCCTTCCTGATGGCGCCCCGGATCGCGATCTAGATCGCTACTGTGTGGAGCGCGCTTCGCGAGCTCGGGCGCATGCGCGTCGAAGTGATTCCGATGCGGCGTCATGACTTCAACGAGAACCGAACGACGCCCGGTGAGCTCGCCGAGGTGGTGGCCCGCGAAGGCCACGTTGTATATGGCCGGTGACGTGAAGCCCGCAAGCCGATGAAGGCAGCCCTGGCGCTCGTGGCGGTGATTGTCGCGGGATGTGGCTCGAGTCGCGGCACGCGATCCACACGCACCTACGACGATCCACTGGTGAAGACAGTGGGAGACAACCCGCGGGGATACGCTTTCGTCGATCTGCAACGAGGTGATGCGAGGATCTACCTGGGGGACTTGGCCTCGTGGCGGTTCCCGGCCACGGGCATGGCGCTCGCCGACTGCGGCATCCAGACGCAGTCGCTATCGCGAATCCGGGTCGCAGTCGGCGAGCCGTTGCGGATCAAGGCGGAGATCGACGGCGTCCTCAGCGTCGACGCGCTCGCGTGCTACCTCGGCGAGAACTTCATGGGGGCGCTTCGCGCGAAGGGAATCATCGTGCGCAATCGCACCGAAGGCATCAGTATCGAGCGCGATCTCGACGATGTTCCGCGGGCGACGACACCGAAGGCCGGGTTGGAGCTGTTGACGTCGTGTCAGGTATCGACGCAGTGGTCCGGCTGTGCAGCCGCAAGGTTCGGCCCTCCCGGGCAGGAGATCGTGATCGGCGCGACGCTCCAGGGGCTACTCACGCGGCCTCACATCACCGGTCCCGGCCTCGGCAATGGCGCAACAGAGTTCGTGACGGCGGCGGGCCTGGCGGCGGCGCGGTTTCCAACGCTCGGCCGGTTCGCATCGAAGGATGCACAGGGCGCACTCGAGCTGATGCTGTCTCTCGAGGGTGCCGACGACGTGCTGGCCACGCTCTTTCGCGAGCTCATCAAACCTGCGCGGATGGCGACGAGCTCCATGCTCCCGACGCTGCAGCCGGGCGATCTCATGCTCGTAGCGAGGCCCGCATTCCGCATGACTCCTGCACCTGGAGACCTCATCGAGTACGACACGCCATCGGGTCCCGCGGTGAACCGCCTCCTCGCGAGCGCGGGCCAGACGGTCCGCGAGACACCCGAGGGAATCTGGATCGACGACGTGCTTCTACCCACGGAGCTCATCGATACCGAGTACGCGTTCGAAGA
>Ga0247741_1002416_pt1 | contig 10373 bp, 7 predicted proteins | sample UWRJL213509R2_FD_180945 | JGI IMG/M metagenome (GOLD analysis project Ga0247741, IMG submission 180945) | Plant litter microbial communities from Arlington Agricultural Research Station in Wisconsin, United States - UWRJ-L213-509R-2 | ecosystem: Environmental > Terrestrial > Plant litter >...
TGCTATTTGTGTATACCAGGATATTCCATAAATTCCTACCTTAATATTCGTAAAATCCTCCTCTACATTACACCATTTTATGTTGTATTCCATGACAATTCATTTTGTTATAAATATCTACTGTAATCGGTGGAATTTTTTCCCACTGAAAACGTCGAAAATTGCGAAGGGCCCGAAAAACAACGATATCCGTTGATATTTGGGCATTCATACCTTTTTCATCATCAATTACCACCCTTCTGGTCTCACAGTGGCCTGGGTCTACGTTCCATCTAGCATATCGATCCTCAAAAGTGTCAATTAAAAATACAATACATACATCCTAATTTGATCCTGTGCAATATCGAGGAAAAGCCAATCGGAAGCCAAAACTTGAAAGCGGGGTGACTGAGGTGCTTTGGTGTGGTGGAGGGATGATGTACATTTCATTTGAGGATGGGTCTTCTTTCTCTTCCCAGTAATCCTCCTCTCCTCTCCCCCCCGTTCCCACTCCGATTCAATCCCCTCAATCCCCTCTTCCCCCCTCCTCCTTTTGCATCTCCTCCCTCCCCTTCCCCTCTCCCCCAGAGGGAGGAAGAGCCGGACCATCTAACTCGTGTTCAAGTTCACAAGGCTGTTGTTTTGGCGCTGTCTGTAACTCAATGCTTAACAACAACAACAACGAGAAGTGACAGCTGGAAGAAAGTGTGGACTCACCTCCAGGAAGAGGGGAAGGATCATCAGGAACTGAAACGCGAAAAAGCCTGCTATCGCGAGACATGGGAGGAAGTATGGGGAGGACATTAAAAACTTCCCAATGGTTTCGAAAGCTTTGTAAAGGAGATCCATTTTCACTTTAGAGATGCAAGCTGAGAATTGAGGACTGAGGACTGAGGGGTGATATTGCCAGTTGGGCGCGGTCGTCAAAGATGTACTTGGATCACGAATTGGAAACTGCGGTGGGATACATGCGGCGGAAAGTCCAGAGCACTGCCACACGGCGGCTGATTCATAGGTGATACAAGGCGTTCTTCAAAACCCCAGCAGCAATTAAAAGGTATAGGACAAGGCGACATCAAAAGGTCAGGTGTCATAGAAAATATGGTTAGCCAACCCCACTGCCCGGCGCCCATGTAAAATCAAGAGTCCATGTCCAAGAAGATCGACCCGCAATATTTGAACGGCTCTCAATAAATAATTATTTATAACGTGGGGTGATGTTGTTGACAAAGATGGGTTGGTGAACCAGTGATGACACCGGTGATTCCTGACAGTAGCGGTTGTGGCCATAAGTTATGACAGCCACAGCCACAGCGGCAGCTGCAGCTGCAGGCGGGTAATTAAGCGCCCATAACTAGTCCACAAGCCAAGCCAATGACGCAAACGTCGAAGGCCTAGACCGCTCTCTCGGCGTCTATTATCGCGCCGCACACGTCGGAAGTACTACGCATACGAACGTTTCGAGTGCCTAGAATATGAAATCATAAAGGCTCTCGATCGAGACTCAAGTGTAGCCATGCGTTTAGGACGTAGGGCAGGGGAGGACCCCCGAAAGTACTGCTAAATGCCTGATCCTCGTCCGGATAAAAATTGAGAATTTTTGGCCGGAAGCCTGATGCAAATCCGGATAAAAGTGGCCATTTTGGGCATTAAGCCTGATGCATTTTCCGGATAAAAATTTGGGTCTATGCGGGAGGCCTGATCCCAGTCCGGATAAAACTGGACAGAGTCGTACTCAAACGCCGAGACTTTATAGGACTCTAACCACAGATGTACTTACCTTCCCTGTTGACCAAATATGTTCACTTTCTGCGTTAGCAATTTGGATGCACTACGGCCGACGACGGTAACGCTGGAAATCGGTATGGTATTGTTTTCTCGCTAACGCTGGGTAGAGTTGTTGGAAATAGTGTGTCCTCTTCCATCCCCTCTGACAAAAACGCGCAATTGAACATCTTCCAATATCATAGCCGTCTCGAATATTGCAGTGCAAGTCTATGAACATGTCTTTGCGACACAATTTCGGGACACACCACACTCTCAGGCCCTCATTGTGAGGCGTTGGGATCTGCTGTCGCCACAGGCCTTTCTCTGTACACTTGGACATGCACCCGAAGCCATTCGAGGTGGCCTCAAACTTGTATTGGCCTAGATGGAGCTTTTCCGGACCTTGGTGACTCACATATCTCAAGTAATTGCAGCGTTAGCTGCGTTCAAGACAAGGTCGAAGACTGGGATTTGAGGATGACGAGGACGACGTTTAGTATTTTAGTACTCATGTAATCGACGCTTTTGCATTATACAGGAATTGGCACTGAGAGCAAAAAAGAGCAAATTGAGAAGATTTTTTTTGATTTTTTGGAGGCCTGATCCTATGTCCGGATAAAAATCGAACTTTTCTGAGGCTTGAGGCGAAGTCCGGATAACTATTACCCTTTTGGGTCCGGATAAAAATTGGTCCTCCAGGATCAGGCATTCAGCAGTACTTTCGGGGGTCCTGGCAGGGGGGTATATATTTGAGTCTCTGTTGAGAAGGAGGATCTGCACTGTGCCCCCGGCCCCGGGGGTTCTGCGATCTGCGGCTGTCATCGACATCGTACTGCGTGCGTACGTTATGGGCTATGGGCTATGGTAGCTATTACTCGGCATCTGATATCCTGCGTCCACAATAGCCCACACTGCTTATCTGGATTCCAACCGAGATGCTAGTGGACAACACAAACATCGCACCATCTCTCAGCGAGAGACTTCTGAGGTGCGGTGAACGGACGTTGACTGTAGTCTATCAGTGCCGTCCTGGGTCCACGTTCCCCTTGGCCAATCTTGGAACCTTCTCTCTTCTACAACGTTCCACGCTCTAACGCCTTCAAGCCGGTCATGGGATCCATCATCCTGATTCCTCGAGCCTCATTGCTCGTCGCGTTGTGCGTCACCGATGACGTGCAGTGTGCGTCGGCTAGGATGGGGATGGAGATCTGCGCGCGGCGAATGTGGATTAGAGAAGACCGATGTGCGGCAGCTTGCAAGAGCAGCAAAGGTGAGGTGAGCAGAGGAACGTCGGCGGAGGGCCTCTGCTCATTGTACATGTGTCGAGAAGGAAGCACGGCAGCGGGAACCGGGAAGCCCGCTACGACGACACGTGGCGAAATAAGTGGAAAGTTCTCGCACGTGCAGGAACCCCTCTTGGGATTTTTTATTGACCCACCAGGACTGCGAGCTGATCCCACGTCCTGGTGACAAAGCATACTTGGTGGTACGATACTCTCCTCCTGCTCTTCCTCCTTTGCCTTTGGCTCAGTTTGGATGACTAGCGTTCTACTATCATGCTAGATATTCACACAGGACCTGGTAGCGGTGCAGCTGTGGAGTCGGCGTCTGCATTCGAAGAGGTGGAGCACCAAAACGTCATAGATCAAGACGATGATCATGTCCCGGATGAGGTGCGTAGTCCTGCGATATGTTTTTTTGGAAATAATTGATCACTCTTAGGCTGCAACTGTGATTGTGAACGACGAGGATCCACCAACGGAGACACCACAGCAGCGCACCTTTTCTCTCCGTCTCCCCCCTCCTCTCCTCTTGTCCTCTCGCACGCATCCTCCCCGCCACATTACCCTCCCCACGCCCACAATGTCCTCTCTTCCATCCCTAACTCCCCCAACCAATGCCTCCCCACCGCCACCAAGCTTCCCATCTCTCCCATCCCTCGCAGACCTAACACTCCACTCGCCTTCCTCGCATATAATCGGGACGCCATTTGCGACGAATTCTATTAGGTTCGAATACCCGTTTCCCGAGTCCAGCACAGACAGCCCAGGATCGGGGTCGGTGTCAGCCAGTCCGCCGAGTATGCACCTCACATCGTCTTATATGGCCTCGAGCTCCTCTTCGTCTGCGAGCTCACCAAACTCGACAGCAGGCCCACTATCGATCAGCATCGCACCAGGCGGATCCTACCCACATCGGCTGCCTTTGCAGTTGGTCACCTCTGAAAGCTCCTCCTCGAGTGAGAGCTCGGGCTCGAGCGAAAGTTCGACTTCAAGTGACGGAGCATGTTCCGGGTCTGAGACGTCAAGTGAGGCGTCGACACCCGCTGTACCCCCATCAGTCGGGCACACGCATGGTCATGCGTCCCACACCCGGCCGCATTCACAGTCGCACTCGCGTCCACAACACCCGTACCACACACCGTCTCGTCCCCAATCGCAATCGCAATCCAACCCCAACTCGTATCAAAAACTCACGCTCAAACCCTCCTCTACGAATAACCCCCCCGTTCCGCCGTCGCTCGCTAAAAAGCGACCCCATGCCAGGTGGACGTTGGGGATCAGTCTTGCGAGGAGGCGGAGCGGGGCTGGGCATGGGGAGAAGGATAAGGATAGAGTTGGGGGGCGGGAGAGTGTACCCGGCACCCCTGGTGAGGAGAACGAGAACGTGTTGGACACTGGGGTGGCGGTAGGGAAGCAATGATATCCGAGTCTATTCTTTCGCTTTTTTTGGGTATTATGGCGTATCGTGCGGCCTCCTTTCGTCTCCTCTCTTCGTCTCTCTCTGCCCGTCCTCCAACAAAGTATATATATAATCCATGTCCACTGTCGTCCTGCTATCGTTAACTTTATATGCAACACGTCCCCTCATCCTATATACATGCACGTTTTCTTCTCCTTTTGGTTTCCTTCGTTTCGTTTGGCTTTTTCGATTATCGTTGGGGTTTCTCTTCATTCCCTTGGTTTCGACTTCTGGTCTCGTTGTTGACGTCTTTCGAGGTGGTTTTCATTCGCTTTTTTGCGTTCCTTCCTTCTTTTCTCAATCATTAGCATCTTATCCCCCAGCAACTACAAATCCTCCTGGATACGCATCATCACGAAATCATCATAGGCAATTTTACATATCATAACACATACACGGCATTTATTATATGTATTTTTTTTCTATGAGCAGCATTGCAATGGTTATAAAAGTTTATATCGATCGTGTATTGGGGTTTATACAGTCGAAACTACCATAACCCCGGTTATAGATTTTCGGGGTGCGCCTTCCCAGAAGTCGCCCCGAAATGCGGAAAAGAAATAACTGCATATGCGTTTTCTGGAGAGAGGAAAAGGCAGGTATCCGAGTCGTAGTGCTCTTGGTTCTCGTCCCAGATCTTCCGATGGGTTGAGAATATCGCGCTCGGCTTGGATCAGGGCTCGTGTTGGGGAACTTGAATATCAATCTCGAGTGCCCCATTCCTCCTGCCCACCATGCCAGTTCATGTGGTTGTCAACCGCATCGGCTTGGAGATGAAGAGGTTCCATTCGGGGACGTATAGTGGCTTAAATCTATGACCCTTGGCCAAGGAGGGGTATGGGCTATGGGCCTATGTCGAAAGACCCATGCACCAAGTTTGGTGCAACATAAACACGATGTACTATCGTTGCCCTGTACATCGGCCGGACCCCCATGTCGGACAGGTCACCAAGTGTCACACTGTACCATCAGAGCTTTTCGAGCTCCGCAACGGACCTACATGTGCGTCGAAAACAAAGCACGTAGAGGTTAGGTTGAGTGTTATTCGAGCTATAACTAGGTACAATAATGCCAGACGTAAACTATATAACAATGGCATGGCCCTCGCTGCCATGTATTAATTGTGTAAGAGGAGTTTGGTGGAACGTGCGGCTCGGAGTTCTGGATAGCGAGACTCGAATTTCTGGTGCCATTTCTAGGACCCCGAGTTATCAGGCCAAATGTCGGATCCGGATCCGGACAGATTTTCAAGTTTTTGACCCCCTAGGTCGGGTCCAAAACGGACAGAAATTTGGGAATTGGAGAGTATGTCGGGTCAGAAAGACCGGACAAAACCTGTGATAACAGGAGGAGGTCTGGTCCAAGTCCAGACATAGACTGCGCTGTATCACTTGCCCGATGTCCTACGTGCATTTGGACCACTGGTTACTGGCGAATCATGAAATTTGGAGGTAGAGCGCTCAACACCACCCAAGCAGCTAAGGGCCTGCACGCGCCAAAAAAAAACGACTTTTGACCAATACTAAAGGTCTGATCCAAGTCCGGACGAAAACTCAAAGATTGGGCGTATGTCAGATCTTTTCCGGATAGAAATCTTGAAATTTGGGATGGACAGAAACCCCCAAAATCGGGTTTTTTGGGATCCGACCTTTGGCCTGATAACTCGGGGTCCTCCATTTCTTCCCAACAGTTTGCCAGAAATCAATTCGGCGTGTGCACAGAGCTCCTGTGGGTCCATGGCGTGGTCTCTGAAGCTTTCTGAAGTTTGCACCAGTCAACCAGAGCTAGCTCTTCCTCCGGAGTGAGCTTTTAGAGGCGCTGAAAGGCCTCGTTTCGGCCTTTATGGCAACTTTTGACTCTTTCAGAGAGTGCTGATTTTCAATCTGCGAGTATAGGTAATAAATGGGAGAATCCACGGGCTTGCAACTCACTCCCGCAGCCTGCCGCAGTGACGGGTACTCTCCTGAAGCAACCGAACAAAGCGCTCCCTTGAGCGCGACCCTCATAGTCGGGTTTATGTGCGCGCCTCTCCCGTTGCCTATGCGGACATCTTTCGACAGGCATTAGGCAATGGCCTTGGTGAACGCGACGCGACGACACCGAGTCGCGTCGCTTAATTGGATGATTTGTGTTTAAAGTCCGACGCGGCACTAATCGGCGAACGTGACAACAGGCTGAAACTTGGCCTTCCTAGAACCACATTTTGCAGCGAAAAAAAAAACTGTAATGTGTGAAGAATGTATAGTAGAATTTATTGGCAAAGTTTGATACGATTTGAGTGAAAACTGGTGGAGATATTCGCTGTGTACGACATGGGGGTCCGGCCGAACTACAGGGCAATGATAGTATTCGTAGGATAAACACGATGTATTTGTAGGATAAATAATTATCCGAAGGATTGAAGTTCCATGGGAATTTATGGGCGCTTATCGAGTAGATAAGTAATCAGATGGTACCTGGCTCCAAATCAGGCGTCTGACCTTTGACCATGTACCACACAGCAGACGGCGCCGATTCTTCGCGATCGGGGGCACAGGCGGCGTTGCCAGACTCGGGGTGTATGTCGCCACCCAAGCCCAACTTCGACACCGGGTTCCCTCAAGGCTACTTTCGCATTCGAGCCAAGGGCAGTGACCTATATCTGCAGCCACATTGTCACGACACAAAAGATGGTACAGTGTTGAATATTTACAACAAAATGGATGTCACAAAGGATGCTTGGGTGCGTATTACCGAATGCTTCACTACAAGGCCCTGTCAAATGACCCATGTTTCAAAGGCGTTTTTTATCGATCACCAGGGCCACCTGTGCTGCAAGGATGGAGGCGCTACTATAGATGTCATGGGTTCGTCTCCTATCCTGGCGCACCTTGACTTTTCTCTGAGATACTCAACAGGAAATGCATTAATTCTCGCTCATCATCGCCCACCCACATTACCATGGCCAAACCCCTGGTCTCACGATTTGCCACAATTCACTTACTGCCGTGACACAGAGACGATAGCAGTCAAGTTTCATTGCGATCCGTCAGTGGACATTTTCTGGCCACGACCCGAGAGCGAGTGGAAGGATAAGGAGTTCATTGTTGTGTCCAAACCCAAAGCGCGAGTGTCTGTGCTTGGGTTCGCGAGTATAGCAAGATGGGCCCAATGTACTACGTTGGCTTCTCGATGGACAGACCGTACCCGAGATGTGTGGTCAGGGAATCACCCCGAGGGTGTGGCAGTTGAGGAAAGGGGCGATTATGATCCAGAAGATGTGCAGAGGAAGGAATGGGTATTCGAAGGAACCTGAGAGGTGTGTGTGCATATACCTATGGCCTGGGCTTGGCCTCGATGTGTAATAAAAGTCGTACAAGTTAAGAAATCACAGAAGTTGCATCTTGCTTTCGCATATGCCATCTATATCAGCATCAAACCCTAAACCATCTGCAGGCGACGCCGTCAATTCCTCGCTGCCTTGAGGGATACGATCGATGCAAACTGAACCTATTGATGTGGTGTCAATCGGTCCACCTAGGTGATGACGATCCGTACTTGACAGCCTTGTATGGGTTTTTTAGAGGATGCAATCTAAGCGAAGGGGCAGAGAAGAAAGTTGAAAGAAAAGGCGTGAGGTCCTCTTGGATACATTTGGAGCGAGTTCGGGCTCTAAGACGTTGAGTGAGGCGTTTGACACCCGGGCCTGCTATATTCCCCTCCTCTGTCGTTTACAGTGCACACCTACCATGGGTCATGCAACTACTCACTCCCTCACACGACCGCATTCACACATGATCCCTGTCTCCCATCCGCACACCCACTCGCGTCCACAACACTCGGAATTCATCCTCAATTCTTTTGTTCTTGCTCTCTGGGTATTATGCGGTTCCACTCTATCTTCATCGCTCTCCACCTGTCACCCAACAAAGTATATATATAATCCACGTCTATGATCGTCCTGCTACCTCTGCTATCGTTAACTTTATATGCAACACATCCCCTCATCCTACATAAAGTACATACAAGCATTCATTTCCTCTCGTTTTGGTTTCCTTCGTTTCATTTGGCTTTTCGATTTTTTTGGGGTCCCTCTTCCTTTGGTTTCGACTTTTGGTCTGGTTTTTGACGTCTTTCGAGTTGGTCTTCATTCTTTCTTTGCGTTCCTTCCTTCTTTTCTCAATCATTGGCACCTTATCTTCAGCAACTACAACTACGAAAGTACCATAGGCAATTTTTACATACTATAACACATACACAACATTTTATTACGTGTATTTCTTTCTATGAGTAAAGGTACATAGCGGAGGAATAAAATGATTATTACTTACTAGCAAATTGCTATATTTGAGGATGAGAAACTGAGGCGTATTTTCAAGGAATTTTTCAGGACGGTGTGGATCGGATTCGTAGCTGGTGAAGTGTTAGTGGTGGTAGTTGTCTGTGGCTAAATAAAGCAATGATTTCCTTTTTCGGGGTGGGGCGGAAGGCGGGAATTTAAACTTGCTCACTCTTGTCTCTCATTGATCCCCGACTCGGAAGCAGAATCGAGGTGGGTCGTACATGCACCAGAGATCAACGATAAGATGTCAGTCTCAAGTAGTGATTGAACCCCCTGCTAGTATCCAATGCTAGTGGGCCAACGATAGCGCCAGTGGTTAGCGCTTGAACGGTTGGGGTCTTGTGTTGTCGATGGTGATCATTCAATGTATCGATGATTTAATATGGCACGAGAGAGACGGAGCTGGGAGGTGGGTAGGCGCTTATTTCCACTAGCGCTCAGGCTGCTAAATATAGTCGCGGTATGGTATGACTCGAGGTCGCCACGGGTACCGGTTTGTACTTTCGTTCGTCTTTCTAAGCACTTTAGGCAACTTATCGTAAGACGAATTACTTGGATGTATGAACACTCCGTTGATCGCTGACGCCATTTCTCAGGTCGTCGACACAATATTGCTATCCATCACGGGGCTGTGATTATGATCAAGACGATTGCAAACTTGATCAATTTCCGGGTGAATGTTGTTTTCCGAATTTAACACTGTCGATTGCTCGTGACCTGATAATGTCCTCCGTCCAGCCAATTTATTGGCTAGTGCCTCCGGAGCTAGTGGAAGCCATGCATCTGATGACTATAAATTGTTCGGAACTGTTATCAGCATTCTGTAGTTTACTAATACTAATACTGTAAATTGATGGGTTTTTTTTTCTCTTCAAAGGTTTGGGTACCAGGGATCACGAGCAGGGCATACAGGACAACTCCCACCCCAAGTTTCGCCAAAAATGTGCCGCTCTATAACACTCCACAGAGTCCTATCCGCGCTCTTTGTCTTGTCTATTTCACCAGGACCAGGCTTCACCAACGCCACAAACCCATCCACCTCTATCTCATCACCCCATCCAACAGTATCCCTCGGCTATGCGACCTACTCCGGGATACCCTTCTTCGACGCCGCCACCAACGCTACCAACACCCACTTCCTCGGCATGCGGTACGCCGCGCCACCGACGGGGTCGTTGAGGTGGGCGACGCCCCAGCCGCCTCGGACAACGCGTGGTGTACAGAAGGCGGATCGGCAGCCGGTACAGTGTTTGCAGTCGGGGTTTGGGAGTAGGGAGAGGTCGCCGTTCAGGGATAATAGTACTAGTGGTGCTGTTAGTGTAAGGACCGCAGGGGAGGTGTTTAGGAGGGGGGAACTCGAGGCGGAGCCGGATGCGAGTGAGGATTGTCTATTCTTAAAGTATGTTACCTTTCCTCAGTGTCGTATAAGGGTAGACCTTTCCATTTACCGCGACTAACATTACTTATCAAACTCAATACTTAGTGTCTTTGTTCCCGGAGGCTTAGGATCGAAGAAAAACCTCCCCGTCGTATTCTGGATACATGGGTGGGTCCATGAATCAGT
>Ga0247741_1002417_pt1 | contig 10373 bp, 12 predicted proteins | sample UWRJL213509R2_FD_180945 | JGI IMG/M metagenome (GOLD analysis project Ga0247741, IMG submission 180945) | Plant litter microbial communities from Arlington Agricultural Research Station in Wisconsin, United States - UWRJ-L213-509R-2 | ecosystem: Environmental > Terrestrial > Plant litter >...
TGCGCCTCGGCGTGATGGCCACCTCGCGCAAAGCGGACGAGCGCCGGCTGCCGATCCACCCCGCGCACCTCGAACGCATCGACGCCGACCTGCGCGCGCGGATGATCCTCGAGCGCGGCTACGGCGAGCGCTTCGGCATCCACGACGACGAGCTTTCCCCGCTCGTCGGAGCGATGGCCAGCCGCGAGGAGATCATCGCGCAGGCGGACGTGGTGCTGCTGCCGAAGCCGCAGGCCGCCGATCTCAACGAGCTGCGCGACGGCCAGGTGCTGTGGGGCTGGCCGCACTGCGTGCAGGACCGCGAGATCACCCAGCTCGCCATCGATAAGAAGCTCACCCTGATCGCGTGGGAGGCCATGAACCACTGGCAGTCCGACGGCGGATTCGGGCTGCACGTCTTCCACAAGAACAACGAGCTGGCCGGCTACTGCTCGGTCATCCACGCGCTGCAGCTGTGCGGCTCGACCGGCGACTACGGCCGCCGACTGTCCGCGATCGTGATCGGCTTCGGCGCGACAGCCCGCGGCGCGGTCACCGCGCTGAACGCCCACGGCATCCACGACGTGCGGGTGCTCACCAACCGCGATGTCGCGGCCGTCGGGTCACCCATCCCCTCGGTGGACATCATCCAGTTCGAGCACCAGGACGAGGAGCCGTTCGACAGCATCGTCAACACCGACGACGGTCCGGTGCACCTCGCGCCCTACCTCGCCGAGAACGACATCGTCGTGAACTGCACGCTGCAGGACCCGAACGCCCCGCTGACCTACCTGACCCTCGACGACCTGGACGCGTTCCGCCCGGGCAGCCTCATCATCGACGTGTCCGTCGACGAGGGGATGGGCTTCAGTTGGGCGGTGCCGACCACCTTCGCCGAACCGATGTTCACCGTGGGCGACTCCACGAACTACTACGCCGTGGACCACAGCCCGTCCCTGCTCTGGAACTCCACGACGTGGGAGATCAGCGAGGCACTGCTGCCCTTCCTGCGCGTCACCATGGAGGGGCCCTCGTCGTGGTCCGCTTCTGAGACGATCCGGAGGGCGATCGAGATCGAGGATGGCGTCATCCGCAACGAGGCGATCCTGACCTTCCAGGGTCGCGCGGCCGAGTACCCGCACCTGCCGGCGGAGAGCTCCGGCGGCTGACGCGGATAAGGGCTTTCGACGACGATCGAGAGCCTTCCCGCCTAGGAGGTGCGCGCCGTACGTGCGAGGCGGATCGCGGAGACGAGGAACAGGACCCCGCCGAGCGTGGCGTAACCGGCAATGGAAGTCACGGTCGTTGCACCCTGGAGGCCCTGCGCGAGGAATGCGGATCCCGCGAGAACGGAGACCCCGCCACTGATGATCAGCGGCCACTGGCCTCCGAGACGGCGGCGGCTCACGCCGGTCAGCAACTGGGCGGCGCCCGCGAGAACGGCCCACGCTCCCCAGACGGCGAGGATCGCGCCGGGCGAGACGAAGGACGCCCAGCCGAGGGCGATCGCGGCGATGACGCTGAACACGACGTTGGCCAGGGTGCTGGCGCGTGATCGTGGCGCGGAGTCGGATGCTCGGAACTCCACGAGTACGGCCGCCGCGTCCACCAGGGGGTAGAGCACGAGCAGGACGGTGAGGACCACCGGCGAGAGCGGAGAGACGAGAGCGAGCAGCAGCGCCCAGACGAGGGCGAAACCGAAGCGGGCGAAATAAAGCGGGCGGAGCGTTCGCGCGAGGGGTGATAGGTCGAGCGTGGTCATGTGGGGATGCCTTTCGATGAGGTAGAGTTACTAGTACGTCTACATCGGCTAACCTATAGTGAGAATCGCAGACACGCAACCGGACGGAGATCGAATGAGCGCGACCGCTTCGCCCGTCACGGTGGCGCCACGGGCCACGGGTGCAGACACTCGAGCGCGCATTCTCGAGGTCGCGATCGAGCTGTTCTACGCCAACGGCATCCGGGGCATCAGTGCCGACCGCATCATCGAACAGGTCGGCGTGACGAAGGTCACCTTCTACCGCCACTTCCGCAGCAAGACCGATCTCGCCGTCGCCTATCTCGAGTTCCAAGCCGCGCGGGAACGCCAGATGCTCGAGAATGCTCGCGAAGGCGTCGACGCGCGCACGGCACTGGCGAACATCGCTGCAATCATCGGCGCGGGCGCCTGCAGCCCGGGCTTCCGCGGGTGCCCCTTCATCAACGCGGCCGCCGAGTTCGCCGACCCGGCCGATCCCGTGCGTCTCGTGGTCGACGCGCACCGTCGCTGGACCTTCGAGCTGTTCTCCGCCATCGCGGAGGACGCCGGCGCCTCCGACCTGGACGGCACCGCCGGCCAGCTGATGATGCTGCGGGATGGCGCGATGGTCGGCGGCTACCTGGCCGACGGCGCGCGAGTCGCCGAGACGCTCACCGAGGCCTGCCTGGCGATCGTCGACGCCGCGCGCTGAACCCTCATCCCGAGGACGGGCGTCGCTCGATGTCCGGGATCGCGACGTCCCGCCACGCCCGACGGAGTCGACGCGCCACGCGCGAGGGCAGGCTCGCCCGTTGCGCGGCCGGCCAGCGCCGTTGGGCGATGTCCGCGAAGAGAATCCCCCACCGCGCGGCAACTCGAGCGGAGGCGTACCGGGAGGCCGAGCGACGCGCGGCGCGACGCATCCGACGGCGCCTGCCCTCCCGCATCTCGACCAGGCCGCGGATTCGCGCCGCCATCTGCTCCACGTCGTCGGGCGGGACGAGGAATCCATCGATTCCGTCACGGATCATGTCGCCCGGACCGTAACGAATGTCGTACGCGATCGGGATGCACCCGGCAGCCATGGACTCCACGAGAACGAGCGGCGCGCCCTCGAAGGTCGAGGTGAGCAGACTGAACGAGGACCTCCGAAAGGCCAGTGCGGCATCGGGATGATGGCCGTGCAGGCGCACCTTCTGCGCCAGCCCGAGGTCCTCGATCCGTGCCCGCACCGAATCGCGCTCGGGACCCTCCCCGTAGACGTCGAGGCGAGTACCCGCACCGGCGGCAGCGGCCGTGGCATGCCCGACCCGCTTGCGCATGGTCAGGGAGGCCAGCATCACCCCCTGGTCGACGGGCCTCCCCAGCGGAGCGTCGACCAGTTGCTCGATCGGCATCGCGTTCGGGATCACCTCGATGGTCACCGCCGAGCCGAGGTCGGAGGCCAGGTCGTCGCGCTGGCGCTCGGTGAGTACTACCACCGCATCGAAGTCCGATGCGCGCTGCAGTACATCGCGACGACTCGCCCTGAGGCCACTCCCCGGCTCACCGCTCCCGCTGCGATGGGCGTTGTGCAGCAGGTGAACGGTCGCTACGTGGCCGCGCGTGTAGCCCGTCATGAATCGGGCGGCAGTCTTCGAATCGACGATCATCATGCTGCGCCGCCCCGCCGTGATCCGGTCGAGCCAGTGCCGATAGAGACCCCACATGCTCGACCAGCCCGCCACGGGACTTCCGTCGGTGGTGCATACAACGACCGAGCGCGGACGTTCGCCGTCCGCGCGCAGGTCGCTCGCGAGCAGCGAGCCGTCGGGACGGTACCGGTCGACCTGGAGCACTTCCCCGTCGGGGCTGCGAACCTCACGGCGGCGAACAACGCCCGCCAGCTCGAACTCCTCGATCCGCCCATCGATGGGCACAGCACCGCGGGGATCGATCGGCCTGAATTCGGGGAGCGGCGGCCGGGGCCGGACCGGGTTCACCGCCAACCAGTCCCAGAGGTGCAGCACGTCGACGCCCTCAGCCAGTTCGCCGCGCGCGCGGAGCCTCGTGACCAGGTCGCCCGTGTCGAGCCTGTCGTCGAAGGTGAGGATCGAGACGGGCGCCCCGGCAGCGGCGAAACCCGCGGAGCGACGGAGGATGGCACTCGTCATCCCGCCGTAGTGATCCGGGATGCCCCAGGTCACGGCAAAGTGCTGCCACCTCGTCAGGACAGGGGAAGCGACACGCACCCGGCGACATTACCCACAGAACTTCGGCGGTAGCTGTACTAACGTTGAGTCACTTAGCCGAGGAACGGCTGTCGAGGGTGGAGCGAATCGCATGAATATCGGACCCCTGAGCGGCCTGCGCATCGTCGAACTCGCAAGCCTTGCACCTGCGCCCTTCGGCTGCATGCTGCTCGCCGACCTGGGTGCCGACGTCATCCGAGTGGAGCGGACGGTCGACACGACGGCCGTTCGCGGCCCCGGCGGACCGCTGGACCGCGGGCGGCGGAGCATCCGGGTGGACCTCAAGTCAGAGGGCGGTTCCGCGGCGGTGCGTCGCCTCGCGAGCGTGGCGGACGTCTTCGTCGAGGGTTTCCGCCCGGGGGTGGCCGAGCGACTGGGGCTCGGACCCGACGCGCTGCTCGACCTCAACCCGCGACTCGTGTACGCGCGGATGACCGGGTGGGGGCAGACCGGCCCCCTCGCGGATCGGGCGGGCCACGACATCAACTACGTCTCCGTCGCCGGCGCCCTGGAGCCGCTCGGTCGCGAGGGCGAGAATCCGCATCCCGCCATCAACCTCCTGGGCGATTTCGCCGGAGGCGGCATGCTGCTCGCGCTGGGAATCCTGGCCGCGGTCGTCGAACGCGAGCGGTCGGGGCTCGGGCAGGTCGTCGACGCCGCGATGGTGGATGGGGCCGCGACCCTCACCACCTTCCTGCACGCCATGCGCGCCGACGGGCGGTGGAGCGGCGAGCGCGGCACCAACCTGCTCGACGGTGGGGCCGCCTTCTACGAGACCTACAAGACGGCCGACGGCGGATACATGGCGGTGGGGGCCATCGAACCGCAGTTCTACGATCGGCTCCTGCGCGGACTGGGCTTGGCGCCGGGCGCCGACGACCACCTGAATCCCGCGCGATGGCGCGATGACACCGACCGGTTCCGCGAGGCATTCCTGACGCGCACCCGGGACGAATGGACCGGGATCTTCGCCGACCTCGACGCCTGCGTGACTCCCGTGCTCTCGCCCTGGGAGGCTCCCCTGCACCCGCACGCCCTCGCCCGCGAGAGCTACATCGAGATCGACGGGGTCACCCAGCCCGCCCCCGCGCCCCGCTTCTCGCGCTCGGTGCCCTCCTCCCCAGTGGCAATGGATGACGGTGGGCGTAATCCTCGAGTCGTCCTCGCCGACTGGGGCCTCTCCGAGGCCGAGGTCTCAGCCCTGCTGGCGAGCTCTGACGTCGGCTAGTTACGTGGGGCCGCGCACAGCAACAGCATCTGGGCGGAAGTCGTGGACGACGCGGCACGGTTCTGATGCAGAATGTCTCCATGAGCGAGTTGGAGATCATCAGCGGCCCCGCGCTGGAGTCGCGCACCGAGGTGGCGACGCTGGGCATCCGCGAGACCGTGCCCTTCCGCACGATGCTGTCCAACCGCGACCGGCTGCTGGCCGAACTCATCGAATGGATGACGCAGCGCGGCGTCGAGCCCAGCGGCCCGTTCTTCCTGAGGCTGCTGGTGGTCAACATGGCAGAGAACATGGACATCGAGGTCGGTGTGGCGGCGACCGGCCCAGCCGATGACCGGGTGCAGGCGGGGATCATCCCGGCGGGCGACTACGCCGTACTCGCCTACCGCAATAGGTCGATGGTGGCGAACAAGGCCCTGCACGCCTGGATCCAGGATCGAGGCCTCATTCTCGACACGGAGCCGCATCGGAATGGAGAGGCGTTCGCCGCGCGCCTCGAGACCTGTCTGACCGATCCGCGCACGGAACCGCGCAAGACGAAGTGGGTGGTCGAGCTCGCGTTCAAGGTGCGGGCCTGACTCCCTCAGTCGCGTTGCTCGATGAGGGTGAGCTGGGTTCCGTCTGGATCGACGAGGAAGCCAGCGCGCTGCCCCCACTCCTGCATCCGCACGGGATGAAGCCGCGGCATCCCGATCGTGCCCACGGACACGCCTGACGCGCTTATCGCGTCGTACAGCTCGTCGACATCGGCGACTCTCAGGCAGCACATGAAGTTGCTCGAAAACGGATCCAGATCGGGCATGAGGAAGAACTCGAGGTGCAGGTCGCCCCGCGTCAGGATCATCCAGCCGCCGTCGCGGAACACCCGCTCGAAGCCGAAGCCGCCATAGAAGGCTTCCGTCTCGTCGAAGTCGCGAGAGGGAAGGTTGGGAACAGCGCGGTCGTGCGGGATTGCCACCATGTTTTATGGTCGCAGACCCGAGCGGCTGCCGACAGTCCCTGCGCTACGGAGCAATCGGCTCGCTCGCGAAGATCTCGGCCGGACGGTCGCCGAAGTCCGGGCGGGTGAACTCGTAGTCGCCGGCGAGCAGCGGCGACGAGATCATGAAGTCGGCGCTTGAGATGTTGCATGCGACCGCCGTGTTCCACACCGCGGCGATGCGCAGGAGCGCCTTCACGTCGGGGTCGTGCGGTTGCGGTTCCAGCGGGTCCCAGAAGAAGATCAGCAGGTCGATCTTGCCCTCGGCGATCAGGGCGCCGATCTGCTGGTCCCCGCCGACCGGACCGCTCAACAGTCGCGTCACCGACAGGCCCAGCTCGAACTCGAGCAGGGTGCCGGTGGTCCCGGTCGCGAACAGGTCGTGGTGCACGAGAGTCTCGCGGTTGAAGGAGGCCCAGCGGATCAGCTCGGCCTTCTTGTTGTCGTGCGCCACGAGCGCGATCCGTCGTTTGATTGCCGTTGCCATGTCGACCTCCGCTTCGCTGACTCCCTGAATCGTCAGTGTACGGAACGCCGGTTAATCGGCCCAGACCGGTGAACCGATGGCCAGCCCGCGCCCGATGGGGTTGTCGAACTCGTCCTGCGGGCACGGGGCTGACGGCTCACTCACCGTTCGGAACGACCACGACCTTGCCGTGAACCTCGCCGGCGGCCGCCTGTGCGTGGAGGGCGGGAAGGTCCCGGAGTTCGATCCGCTGGGATACATCCACGGTCAGGCTTCCTTCGTCGATCAGGGCGACCAGCTGCGCCAGCTGGTCAACGTCGGCGCGAACGAAGACTCCAGCCGTTCGCACGTTGCGGGACTCGTCGCCCGGAGTTTCCATCCACGCGGTGGTGGACACGACGATGCCGCCATCCCGAACGCGAGCAACGAGGGCCGTGAACTCCTCCGGGCTGATGGGCGCCAGGTTGAACAGCACATCCACCTGTTCGCTCACGGAGTCGAGCACGCTGGCCGCTGTGTGGTCGATGACCTCGTCAGCGCCGGCTGCGATGACCGCTGCTCGGCTCCTCGGGCTTGCCGTGGCGATGACAAAAGCCCCCGCTCGCTTGGCGAGCTGGATCGCGTATCCGCCGACCGCTCCCCCGGCGCCCGTGATGAGCAGCCGCTGGCCGCGCTCCAGTCCACCCAGGTCGAACAGCCCCTGCCATGCCGTGAGAGCGACGGACGGGACGGCGGCGGCGTCGGCGAGGTCGATGCTCGAGGGCGCCGGCACCAGGACGTCCGCCGGAGCGACGACATACTCGGCCGCCGATCCGTCCTCACCCATGGGCAGGAACCCGATCACGCTGTCGCCCACGGCGAACCTGGTGACGTCGCCGCCGACTGCAGCGACCGTCCCGGAGACGTCGTAGCCCGGTACGTGCGGGAGCGTTACCGGGATGGGCAGGGTGCCGCCGCGGATACCCGCGTCGGCGGGGTTGAACGCGGAGCCCGCGACGCGGATGAGCACCTGGCCCGGCTCGGCAACGGGTCGATCGACCTCCTCGTAGCGGAGGACCTCCGGGGAACCGACCTGGTGGAAACGTACTGCCTTCATGATGATCCTCTTCTCGTTAGATGCTTCGATTCTGAAGCACATGAGAAAAGTAGCACTGCTTTGAATTCTTAGCAAGTGCTTTGATTTCGTAGTAACGATTACACTGGCACGATGGCCCTCCCCGATCGCTCTCTCGACCCCACCGAACTGGGCGCGTATTTCGCGCTGATCGAGGTGAGCAGTCTGGTGCGCCACTCGGTCGAGCAACAGCTCCGGGACGCGGGCGACCTCAGCTACGTGCAATTCCAGCTTCTGGCCACCCTCGGGGACTCCCCGGAGGGAAGTCGCCGCATGACAGAGCTCGCTGACGGCGTCGTGTACAGCCGCAGCGGCCTGACCTACCAGGCACAGTCGCTCGAGCAACGCGGTCTGGTCACGCGAGCCCCGTCGGTCGACGATGAGCGGGGCACCACCGTCACGATCACCAACCAGGGACGCGGCGTGCTCGAAGCGGTATTCCCCGGCCACATCGCGGTGCTCGACGAACTGCTGTTCGATCCACTGGACCGCGCAGACGTCGAGGCGCTGGCCGATGTGCTGGGCCGCCTTCGCGACACCCTGCGCGCCGCTCCCCCGAGATCCGCAGCACCACGTCGACGCAAAGCGAAGTAGAGGCACGGCCCTGAAAGCCGGGCTAGACAGGTGACTATCAAGTCACCTATTCTGGCGTCATGAGCTCAGCCCATACCGATGCGGTCATCGCAGCGATCGCGGATCCGACCCGCCGTCGCATCCTTGACGCGCTTCGGGATGACGATGGGCAGCCGGTCGCCGCACTGACGGAGGCGGTCTCCCCGTTGGGCCGTCACGTTGTGCTCAAGCACATCCGGATACTCGAGACCGCCGGACTCGTCGTCACCCGCAAGGTCGGGCGGCAGCGACTCTGCTATCTCAACGCCGTGCCCATAGTCGAGCTCGCCCAGCGCTGGATCGACGACTTCGGCGCACGCGCGTCCTCAGGACTCCTCTCCCTCAAAGCCGATCTCGAACGAAAGGAATCACCATGACCGCCGACCGCATCTACCAGGTACGAATCGCCGCGAGCCCGGAAGAAACCTGGGCCGCCCTCACCGATCCCGAACGGGTTCGTCACTACTACTTCGACACCGCCGTGCGCACGACGTGGGAGGTGGGAACCGTGATCGACTACGTCGGCGACGACGGGGAGGTCGCGATGACGGGCGTCATCCTGAGCTTCGACCCACCCAGGTCGTTCTCACACACCTTCATCGCGACGTGGTCGGGCGCGCCCGACGACCAGGGCACACTGACCTGGACCGTCGATCCGGAGGGCGAGGGCGTCCTGGTGACCCTCGCGCACGCGGGCGGCAGCGGCGAGGAGACGGCCGGCGGCTCCAAGGAGCTCATCGACGGGCTGAAGGGGTATCTCGAAGCGCAGACCGCCTAGTCAGCGGTGATGACCGAGCGCACGCCACATGGCACGAGAGGCACCAGCACACGAACCAGTTCGATGCCGCTTTCTGTCAGCGGGTGGTGAATCTGCACGGGATGCGACGCCACGACCTCTCGGACCACCAGGTTATGCCGCGCTAGAGATTCGCCGCCGACGGGAGGACCAAACGAGGAGGCCGCCGACCAGTATCTCCCACAAAAGGATCGAATAGAGTGCTCCACGCTCGAGGGCGCCTTCACCCATGATGTCGATGGTGCCGTCTTTCTGGAGAACTAGAAGGACAAGGGCAAATATCCCGACCAGCCCGAGGACGATACTGGTGACACGGGCGGGGGTAGGTGCGTCGAACTTCGCAGCCGCGAATCCGGCGACGATGAGTATGGCATTTCCCGCAGCGGCGAGTAGGCCGCCACCCAGGAAGTGCAGGTTCACCGTGCCGTTGGCCTCGGCCTGTTCTGATCCGTGGAAGACGGCGATCGTAATGAAGCCGATGGCGAAGACCGCGGCCAGGGCGACGAGCACCCAGCGTGCGCTCCCCGTGCGCATGCCGCGCGCCAACACCACTGTGGCGGAGAGCATCAGGATCCCTTGGAGCACGAATGCGAAATTCATCAGTGCAGCGAGTGGGGAGTCGATCGGTCGCCCCTCGAAGGTGCCCACTTCTGGCACGCCGAGATCGCTCACATAGTTCGTCGCATAGCTATAGCCGGGGAAGGCCGAGGCGACGACTGCCTCCAGGATCAGCAGCGAGGTGCCAGCGGCGAGAAACAGCAATCCGGAGAGGCGTGAGTATCCCGAGTTGTGAATGGTTGTCATGTGACCATATTAGTCACAATGTGTTCATGTTGGTCAAAGTGCGTATACTGACAGCATGAGTCGTCGGCCCACGAGTACAGAGATTGACGAGAGCATCCTGGACAGCGCCGCATCATTTTTCGCCCGTCGTGGGGTCAAGGAGACAGCGATCCAGGCCATCGCGGATGACGTCGCCTACTCAAAGGCCGCGGTGCTGCAGCGTTTCGGAACGAAGGCACTCCTCCTCGAGCGGGTCATCGCTCGCTGTGCCCAGCTCAGCGACGATCTCGTCGCCTCAGTCGCGGACCTGCCACCCGGCTCGGCTCGGGATGAGCTCGCCGTGGCCCGCCTCACGGACATCGCTCTCGCCAATCCCGGGTTCGTCGCGATGCTCATCGGTGCCGCCACCAACCAGCGCGGCACGGAATTGGCCGTCGGCATGGA
>Ga0247741_1002418_pt1 | contig 10372 bp, 6 predicted proteins | sample UWRJL213509R2_FD_180945 | JGI IMG/M metagenome (GOLD analysis project Ga0247741, IMG submission 180945) | Plant litter microbial communities from Arlington Agricultural Research Station in Wisconsin, United States - UWRJ-L213-509R-2 | ecosystem: Environmental > Terrestrial > Plant litter >...
CCGGTGCTTGTTTGACACGCCGACAAAAAGGCCAACTCGTAGTAAGATGTCTTCTGCTTCATGATCTCCCAGAGCTCAAGCCGTCCGTCGTGGAGGTAAAATCCACTCTTGAGGGGGTGGCCGACTTGCTGTTTCGCGTGGCATGCAAAGTGAACGGAACTGTGCGATTCCATTTCCAGCTTCACTCGGCCGACCGTCGCAGATTCTGCTTCCAAACAAAGAGATCCTGAATGATCTTCCCCAATCGTTTTCCATACGGTATTCATTTCTGTTGTGGTACCTGGGATTGGAGAGCATCCTGGAGTATTTGGTTGGCTAATGATAAGTAGCTTGGACGGCGGTAGTGGCCGTCCATCTGCCAAATCCCTGGTCTTTAAAAGAGCACTAATATTTGGGGTATAGGAAGACACTGCAAAGTCGGAAATGCAGGATGCAAAGTAGGCAGGTTGATAACCAGGTGGAGATTGCTTCTTCCAATTGTAGATACCCGCGGCATGAAGCGGGAGGAATGCAAGTGGACCAGTTGGGCACCACCATATTCGAGCTGGGTCTAAAGGGGATGGAGACTTGGATATAATAAGACGTTAACGAGGCAATAGTCGGTGCATGAAGATAACTCACGTAGTAAGCAAGCCCATCCAGGATAGGCTTAACCACATGTAGCCAAAGTATCTCGAGAATGAAATGGATCTCACTCCGTGTTTCAAACCATTTGTCTTCATCCAGTACTGGGCGTGGGCCACGATCTACATGCCGCGAGCGAACTCTATGAGAAGAAAGGAAGACACGAAGACGCTCTCTAAGAACAGATCCCTGGTTGTAAGTAAAGTGTGGTAGTGGGATGTGGATAGGTGCATCAGAGCCGGAGGTGAGAGCTAAGGCATCACAGCGAGATTTGTGGACGTTGATGAGAATGGTAGGACCGTCTTCTGGGAGGTTCTTCAAGAGGTGCGAAGTCTGCGGTGGTCGAAGAAAGTCATGGAACCCAGGGATGCAACGGATATCCTCAAGCAGTTGGTCCCATTCACCAGCAAGTTTGACATGAATGCGAGCTTGGTCTTGTAAGGCAATCTTGTCTGACATTAGAGCACCTGTGGAGAGGCTTTCCTGACGACGTGATCCAGAAAACTCCAAAGCGCTTGAGATTTGCAAAAACCGTTGTGCCAAGTCTCCATTATGTGCGCGTACTTTGTCCACGGGGGTGCGAAGTTGATTGAGTTGACTCCAGACGAGGCAGCGACCATGTTCAAGCCATTCAAGCGCCCTTTCAAGCTCACCCTGAGAGAATGCGGCGGAAGCAGCAGAGGTGGTGATACTCGAGATCCTGGTAAGATGTGCATGACGTTCTTCGACGGTGCTGTCCATCCCTGCAATCTGCGATATGAGATCAATCCCGACGCCATATGCCTCCATGGATTGTGAGGAATCATGAATCATGGAGAGTCGCGCCCAATTTAGAGCCGCAGTCAAGCGGATTAAAGGAGGTCCAAGAGTTGTTGCGGACCTTCGAAAAAATGATGCTGCAGTATGCGTGTCCGTGAGGTGGCCCGTGCATTCGAAGCGAAGCTGGAAAGAGATTGCAAGACTATTGAGAAATCTGGGCATGGAAGCGAGGCCATCGGGGGTGAGCTGAACTGCTCGCTGCTGGGCTAAGATGGCTTCAGAGATATCAGAAATTTCACGCGTATGTTGAAAGCGACGCCGAAATGAATTTCCAAGGTTGTGCAGATGTGATGGCATATGAGCATGTCCATCGGCGGTGAGTTGAACTGCTCGTTGCTGTGCTGAGATAGCTTCCGAGATGTCAGAGAGACCGCCTGTGCGTGAAAAGCGACATAGAAACGAAGTTCCAAGGTTACCCAACCACCCTGCCATGTCAGAATGACCATTGGGGGTGAGTTGGAGTGCCTGTTGCTGTGCAGAGATGGCTTCCGATATGTCAGAGAGATTGCCTGTGCATACGAAGCGGCTACGAAGTGATGATCCCAGGTGGTTCAGAAATGCTGGCACGTCAGCGTGATGGCTCGGAGTGAGCTGGACTGCTTGTTGATGAGCCGAGATAGATTCTGAGATATCAGATAAATCATCTGTACGTTGAAGTTCAAAGCGCAATCGAAGGGAGAATCCAAGGCTATTCAGATATACCGGCATGTGTCTGCGGCTTTTTGGGGTGAAATGGGTCGCTTGTTGATGGGCTGAGATGGCTTCTGAGATATCAGAAATTCTTCCAGTGCGTTGGAAGCGACTCTGAAATGAAGTTCCAAGGTTATGCAGTAATTTTGGCATGTCAAGATGGTCATTGGGGATGAGTTGAACTGCTTTCTGATGGGCTGAAATCGCTTCTGAGATGTCTGAGATTTCCCCAGTGCGGTCAAAGCGACTCCGAAATGAATTTCCGAGGACATTCAGCACTATTGGCACATCGGCATGACCGCTCGGGGTAAGTTGGATTGCTTGCTGCGTAACTGATATTGCTTGCTCGATATCTGTGAGATTACCTGTCCGTTCAAAGCGTCCCAGAAATAAATCTCCAAGGTTACGCAAACGTTCTGGCATTGCTGCGTGATCATTAGGAGTGAGTTGAATGGCTCGCTGCTGAACGGAGATGGCTTCGGATATACTAGAGAGTTCGCCTGTGTACTCAAAGTGGCACAGAAGCGACCCCCCTAGACTACCCAGATACGCTGGTAGGGCGGCATGATCGTTGGGAGTAAGTTGAACAGCCTGCTGCTGAAGCGAGATGGCTTCTGAGATGTTGGCGAAATTCCCTGAGTTTTCGAAACACATCTGCGCTGACGTTCCAAGGCTATTCAGATACCCTGGCCTGTCAGCGTAGGTCTCTGGGGAAATTTGAACTGCTTTCTGCTGAGCTGAGGTGGCCTCCGATATGTCGGCAAGATCACCTGTTCTTTCGAAGCGGGTATGAAATGAAGTCCCAAGATTGAACAATGTTCCGGATATGCCAGCGTGGCCTTCAGGGAAGAGCTGAAGTGCTTCTTGCTGGGCTGAGATAGCGTCCGAAATGTCAGTGAGGTCCCCTGTCCATTGGAAGCGCTGCTGCAATGAGGCTCCAAGGTTATTCAACATCGCTGGCATTTCTGCATGGTATTTGGGAGTGAGCTGAATGGCGCGCTGCGTCAATTCGATTCCTTCCGATAAGTCGGAAAGATTACCCGTATGTTCGAAGCGACGCTGAAGTGAGATTCCGAGGTTGTTTAGCCGTCCTGGCATCGCTGAATGATCGCCGGGCGTGCGTTGGATGGACTGCTGTTGAAGTGAGATGGCTTCAGATATGCTAGAGAGTTCGCCTGTGTGCTCGAAGTGACGCAGAAGTGAGTTTCCAAGGTTATTCAGATATGACGGCATGTCAGCATGGTCATTAGGAGTGAGTTGGATGGCCCGCTTCTGGAGTGAGACAGCTTCAGAAATGTCAGAGAAGTTCCCTGTTTTTTCGAAGCGGCACCGAAATGACATTCCAAGGTTGTTGAGGTAAGCTGGCCTGCGAGCGGAGCCTTCTGGGGCAAGTTCAACTGCTTGCTGCTGCACTGAGATGGCTTCCAAGATGTCAGCGAGATCGCCTGTCCATTCGAAGCGGCGCTGAAACGAAGTTCCAATGCCATTCAGGATCTCTGGCATATGCGCATGGCTTTCGGGAATGAGTCGAATGGCCTGCTGCTTTGCCTCTATGGCTTCTGATATATCAGCGAGATTGTCGGTGTGTTCGAAGCGACTCTGGAGTGAGTTCCCAAGGTTATTTAGCGCTGCTGGCATATCTGTATGACCTTTCGGAAGGAGTTGGATGGCGCGCTTCCTCGCATCAATGGCTTTTGATATGTCAGAGAGATCCCCTGTCCAGTCAAAACGACGTTGAAGTGAATTCCCAAGGTGATTCAATGCCTCCGGTATAGCTGCATGGCCTTCGGGAATATGTGGAATAACCCGCTCCCAATTGGTGATAGATTTCGATATGTCGGAGAGATTGCCTGCCAAAGCAGCATGCTGCTTGGCTGCGATGGCTTTCAAGATGTCAACGAGATTGCATCCAGCTCCATGGTTGGCCGATTCCTGATCTGTGTACATTTCAATAATCTTTCTTCCGCAATAAAGTACGAATTCACCTCTGCGAAGCGATCTATCCTGAGTGTTATTGTGTATAATCGGTTCATCTTGAGAAACACGTTCGCCGTTCTTTTCCGTAACACCGTCTTGGGTAGGTGATAACCCTGAATCCTCTGACGAAGTATCAGGTTAAATGCGCGAGTGTTGGATGATTGACTTACGAATTTCATCACCTTCAAACTGTCTTGTTGGTGGTTCGTAGCTATCTACATCGGCGTTGAGAGACATAACTGAGAGGTCGGGAATGGACGAGTCCACTAGCAACTTCTTGACCTCTATATGTGCCCCCAAATCGACGGGGGTGGACAAAGAAGTTTGGATGATGCGCGGAAACCGGATATCCAGATTTAGCCAAGTGATAGCGGATACCGTCGCACTGGAATCGAGGTGCTTCCTAGCATGCTTTCGCGAAGATAATAACAACTTCAGTACAACTATCACCTGTGGCCAAGACCTATTTCCAGTTTCTAGTCCACCTGCGTACAAAACAAACTCAGGTAATGACCATACTCGAACGAAATTGTGTAAAAACTAGAACTGGATTTTGTACATGGCGCACGGAGTACTAGTCATGTTTTTCGTGGTGTGGCTGACTTATTTGGACCCAGAACAGCGGGACCACCATTAAATCTTCTTGAAAGTCCCAGTTAGAGATACGACAGCACGCTCAGAATTATCATGTAGTGGACATATGGTCTCCACTATCGTGAGCAATCTTCGACTAAAGGGTCTCTGTTATAGCACGATGGGTGGCTGCTTCAAGGAACTATCCCACTATTGAATTTTCTTGCAGAGCTTTACGATCTAGGATGCCAATTTGCTGGCAAGCTGCAGGGCCTAGTTCCTTGATCACACGTCTGGCAACCCAGTCCAACTCGAAGTCTACGTTCCAGTTAACCGACACGAAAGGTTCTTCATCGCAGGAGAGAGCAAGGATCTGATTAGATATATTGGAGCCGGATGTGTTATTAGTTCCGATGGCGGTTACAGCAGCTAGCAAATTCGCGTAGCTGATCTCGAAAGCTCGCTCGTGGTGCCGGGTAATCGTCTTGAAGTTGAAGACCGCATCGAACACGTCACGAGCAGAATATCCGAAATGGTCAATAGCGGCTTCTAGAAGGCAGTCGAAGGCGTCAATGGCACATCGTCCTTCATACGTTCCTCGAGAAGCTCACAAGCACCTGGGAATTTATCTAGTGGATCTGTCTTGGAGGAGACCTCACGAAGCGCATTCAATAGGAATTGGGATTCTATCTGATACGGCAACCTATTGCACCCTCAGGTCTGGATGAAAACATGAAATTGACAAGACGTACCCCTTGGGCGAGCTTGTCACTGGTCCATAACGACAAGCCGATGATCAGAGCGGATCGGATTTTCGCCCAGGACTGGTATCGGATTGGATTTGGTGAAGCTGTCTGCACCAGGAAGTAATTAGCTAGACCAAGAGTCCCTCCGGCTCGACCTGCTTCAATCGAACAACGACCAGATAGAAACATCCGAATGCGATGACTTAATTCGAGGGAGTTGCAATCTTGATTGTACGCTAGGGGGCCCTGGTGTATAGACTTGATCATGGTAAAATAAGAATAGTTCTGCGCTGTTCAGGGAGAAGAGCAGGATTTTTCTGCACTGCAGAAGCCGCTTAAGGGGGTAGAATTCTATTTCACGGCTCTCCCCGCAAAGTAACACACAAGCCAGGCATTAAGTAAGAGGAAAAAGCCGCTCGAGCATGTTCCATTTTATATACTAGTATAACTAAATATTTATCCTTTCGATCTTTCTTCCGCTTCTATCTACCCTCCAAAGTTGTGTAACCCGCCTGAGATTTTTCAAGGTAGTGAACTCCCTCTCCCAGAAAATGTCCGCGGGACCTGAGCCAAGTGCGGTCTCCTTCAAAACCCATGCTTCTCCACTTGCAAGTGTCGCCATCGCCTCCGACATCAATAAAAAATCTTCATGAGGCGAATACTCATTGACACAAAGTCGTTTAAGTTCGATCCGCACATTGTCAGGAAACAGATCACGGAGATGTTTCTTGCCCTTCTTGACTGCGAGTTGTTCGACTATGGGCAATCCAACGTCGGTCCAGAAGAGGGCGTTGTTATGCAGCTGTGGCAAGTGTGGACTCATGGCGTGTAATAGTTGCGCGGCCGTTGGACATGTTGTGAACTTATTTGCAACGCTCGGTAGATTGCCACGGGTCTGGAGATTAAGTTCATCGTAAAGGACCGAAACAGGTGCTGCATTTGAAACCGAGCAGAGGATGAGAGTAATAATGCCAAATGTGCTGAAGGTTGGAAGCAGTATGCTGGGCCAAATGGGACAAAATTCCCGCGCAATTAGTATGTCTGGGCGCAACATTGCAGAAGCCTTTTTCGCTGTAAAACCATAAATATCACCTCTTCCGGGGTATAGTACCGTTTACAGTGACTTTCGTAGCCGCGAGCGCAATTTCAAGCATTGTGCGCAATTAAATAAATTTTAAACTTTGATATATACATGTTATTTACTGATAATAAACCAATATAATACAGACAGAAACATTATTTAAGAGTCTCCCGCCTTGGCTGAACCTTTCACAGTGAAAGGGAAGCCCCGAGGAAGACGAGATAAAGACCGGTCGGGTCGTAGGGAGAGCACGTGATGTCCAGAAACGACAACGCGCGCCTCCCGATTGCCCGATATAGCAATCCACTCGACGAGGCTCGCTTGCACCAGTATGAGAGAAGTAGCAGTAGATGGGCAATGAATATATATTTTACAATCATTCCTTTCATATTCCCCTCATATCTCATAATAATATGCGTGCAGCCAGTCTATCTTGATTAATCTTATCCAGCCTTAGTCACGTGTCCGATTAGATCTCTCAAAAAATCTGGATTGACTTAACCAGGCTCTCAAAACCTATGGAATTTAACCTTTTATTACCTTAAAGCTTGTAGAACCACCTAGAATCAGGCGAATCGGCGACTTGAGCACAAATATGTTTTTGCGCTATGCATGTATTTGTGCGCGGGAATTTTGTCCCATTTGGCCCAGCATAGGCGGCCGTGATCATCAGAAACTTTTTCCTCGTCGAAACGCCTAAGAAGTCATAGAATAACCTCAACCTGCACACTTCAAGTTCTAGCGGACCCACTGCACCTTTGGTCTTTCGGATCTAGAACCTTTCATCACATTCTGCAACGCCGCCGATTTTTCAGTAGGTACATGTGGGCAGTCTTACATCTGAGACAATGCTGTTAAGTACAATAGATTATCCACTAACCACAACCTTCACCTCTGAAAGTGGCATAGGCTCCAAAAAATCCAAAATTAGGTTGCGCAAGGGTACCGATAGAGGCAGGGCGACGCTGACTTAGGGGGGGCTTGTTTCGCTCAGGTCCAGCTCCTGCAGTGCTCCCAGGTAAGTAGTCGACATGTGGTTCCCATTATATTCGCTCTCCAGTGATCAATAATAATGGGTGCCCATAAGCGGTACGGCAGATGCCGGAGTAGATACTTCAAATCGGGTTGTGGGTCCACTGCAGGTTTGGTCTTGGGTAATCAATTTGTCGACACGATCACACAACTAGACCCACACGCTTGCTCGCATTTCTCATCCTTCGTCTTGGTTTTTGCTATCTATACTAGTAGCCTGTCAGATTTCAACCATCATAAAGACACGACGAGCGTTATGAGCAGCGACCAACTTCAAGTTGGGCATGAAGGTAAGCCGTGAAGCATCCACGCGATATCCAAATTCTTGACCATCCGCTACAGAACACTTTTGGCGTGCTATGGGAGAAAAACTCCTCCACGCAAGCACACCTGAAGCAGTAGACAAGCTTGTTCAGGACATGCTGAAGACATCTCCATCTCCTCAAGTCGTCACATACCTGCTCCAGATGGTATCGTACTGTGGCACTGGAACGTCTGCCCGTCTACTTCTCCAGAGAGGTGCAGAGATCAACTACGGAGTTATCGCCAACTCTGTCCACCTCGATCAGAAATCCATTTCCGTGCTACAAGTGTTGATCGACTCGGGTTTGGACGTAAATACACCACTGAAGTATCAAGGTGATCCGTTGGCGATTGCCATCCGCTACAACAAGGTGGATGCAGTAAGATTACTTCTGAAGTCCGGTGCACGGCCTCGGGAGAACGAAGGATCGGATGGGAACACAACCCTTGGTGATGCCGCTGTGCGTGGGTCGCCTGACATTATATCGATGTTGATTGAGAGTGGAGTGGAAATCAAGGAGAGCCGGGCATTGGAGTTGGCGGCACGCGCTGGCCGCAAGGATAATGTCTTGTGCTTGCTCGAGAAAGGTGCAGACGTTGATGAGGTACCGGATACAGAATGGTGGTACGTGTCAAACAAACATAAGGAGGAGGGCTTGGGGAGTGCGTTGCATGCCGCAGCGTCGCATGGTCACTCCGAGATTTTATCCCTACTCATAGAGAAGGGGGCAAACATTTATTTGGAGGACTCGCTTGGGAGAACGGCGTTCCGCAGGGCGGTTCTTGGGGTACGGTAACAACGGTTGGCTGCCCCAATACACAGTTTCCTCACCTCCACTGTGGGTACCCTTGTGGCGATAATGGATACTACCGTGACCCACTCTGTCGATTCTTGGGTAACATTCGTTTTGGGTGAGGCTTCACGTCCGCCCACAACCTAGATACACAGTGGTACCTTAGCACCACACAAAAAAAAACAGTAGATCTGCTTGAAATCTACTCCGCTCTACAAGCCTTGATCGTCTCGGGAAAGGATGTGGGCACGGCGTTGGCCCACCGTAACAAGTATGCGAATAATTGCCATCTTTCAAACCGAGGTGAATGCAGCCCCTGTGATGCTTCTGAGCATGATATATACATTCCAGAGAGTGATAATCAGACTTCTTGTGCTCGTTGTGAACTACACTTGTGGGCGCCCTTGTCCACGCGCGCAAACAATGCTATCGAATATCATGTGGTGTCTCAATTCCTTACCGAATGCAATGGTTATGTGGTGGAGCGGCACCGCACACTGTTTACTTTAGGCCTAGGCAACAACATTCTCGGTGATCTGAAATTATGGCCAGCTCCATTCCATTTCATCAACCAAACTGGTCGCTTTGCGGAGACATTTGGTATCTTTTTTGAGGCAGCTGAAGAAGAAGAGTCCTTTGGCCTTGAAAAGACGTCCTGTACGTCCTATACGCGATCGTGGCAACTGCTATTGCCATTCGCACCAATGCATCTCTGAAACTGCCATTTATGAATTACACCGCTCTGAAGTTCGGTGAGGCTGGAATAGACGTCGTAAAGTGAAATTACTCCTACGGCAGGTTCCGATCAGCAACTTTCACTTGACAAGTTGAAAGCGACGAGGGGCGATCTTGCGAACGAGGTCGCCAGCCTGGCTTCGGCCCTACTCTATATGAAGCCTTCAGCAAGGTCAGTGAAAACCGCGTCATCTACATATTTTGATTCTCAAAACGTTTTCAGGCCCCCTTCTGCTGCTACCGGCGGCGTTGATGCACAAGGACTCGGCCTTTCCCATCCTATGACCTGAATCGACGAACGCTTGTCGCAGTGCAGAGCGCGGTACAAGTGCAAGTGCATGGGGAAGCGGTAGCGACACCCGACTCCAATGATGAGGACACTGGTGATGATGATATCGTCGGGCTAGTTACATCGAGCGATGACCTAATTGGCCCCACCCTCTTGTGCTGGTCTCCAACGGTTATGCATGGCTCCGTCCCATTCACAGAATTGATCTGCACCCGGGCCAACTCAGAACATTCCAACATCGCTTTCGCAGCTGCACCAGAGAGCATGCCTCAGATGTCCCTGTCGCTCGTATTCGTGTCTTGGCCGTTTGAATGAGGGAATTGCGAAGAATGAGTAGGTACAAAAGTACACCTCTCCGTTATATTGGCAGATAGAGCAAGAGGTTGTTGGGCACTTACATTATGGAGACGATCATCATGAGTTTGTTTTTATTCTACTTTCCCTTTGTAACGCTCGTCAACAAATCTCCTTTCTGTTTTGCCTGGTGTAAAATCAGGTGTTATACAAATGAGCGCGTGCCTTTTGTGAGGATCTCAACACCAGTGTCCGTTATTCTATTGGATGTTTCAAAATTAAATTGTGGCAAGGACACAGCATGCAGCAATACTCACAGCAATGTATCCTCAAACTGAGCACTCCGTTTACCGTCTGTCGTGGTGGCCGTCCAGTTATCGGGCCAATGGACATCACCCCAATTCGTTCCCAAGTT
>Ga0247741_1002419_pt1 | contig 10367 bp, 12 predicted proteins | sample UWRJL213509R2_FD_180945 | JGI IMG/M metagenome (GOLD analysis project Ga0247741, IMG submission 180945) | Plant litter microbial communities from Arlington Agricultural Research Station in Wisconsin, United States - UWRJ-L213-509R-2 | ecosystem: Environmental > Terrestrial > Plant litter >...
AAAACTTCGCCTCACTTGGTCAGCTCCACTCACCCAGGGACCATCTTGAAGGCGATAACATGGGTCAAAACTTCGGAAATTTTGGTCAAAATTTTGGCCGCCCGTAACCGCTCGTGGGAAAAACTTCGGAGGTGTGTTTTTCGACGTATTTCATGAAGCTGAACAAGATTCCGAAAAAATATTGCCAAAATATTCACTCCTTCCCAAGATATCCAAATTGTTGACTTTGTTTGTCCGCGACTGTAGAAACATGGCCACAGTACTTGCATGGATAGGTAGGGTTCAAAAGTATTTAGACAAGCTTTTGAGATATTTATAACAGAAATTTTAACTTTCAAGGGTCCCAGATGTGATTTAGGTTTTAAATGTTGAGCACTGATGTCCTGGCTAAGAGTTGGCACTAACTCAGAGTCGGAGTTGCTGAAAAAGAGAATTCGAAGACACATCCAACGCCTACTCGAGCATAGCAGCTTTGAAATACAGGTGGTAGAAGAGGAAGAGGAGCAAAGTGGTATCTTTGGTTGGTTCAAGAGGAAGCTGGGGCCTGTTCAATTTCTACTTTACAAGTGGTGTTTCTATCTAACTTAACGGCGTTACCCATAGTATAGTAACCCTCTCAGCTATATAATACATTCAATACATAAATTTACAGAAAACAGGTAGTAGCTGCAGACCGAGCTCAAGCCTAAGTAATCGTGCTCCGGTGGAACCAACTTAGACTTGCCTCCTCTGGCATGAAATGACGCACTCTATCTCTTGTCACATTCGAGCGCGCATGGCGTCGTCAGGGGCGCATAGTATAGACTAAGGTCTATCTAGACCAGCTTTCTTCAATTTGACACAACCAAGAGATATTGCCCCGCTTCACCTTTGATAAAGTCGACAAATATCATGAGGGGATCTAAATTCCTATCAAGATGAAGACTAGTCACGGCATTTTAGCTAATCAAGATTAAATCCAACGCAAAAGCGGAATTGCGCTGGCTGTACCTTGAGGCAGCAAACGCGTGGGACGCTACAGTGTATCGATGAACCAAGAAGCTCCTCCGAGTCGTAGTTAAGATAAATCCTTTAGGTGAATCACTCTTTAAAAGACGTATCAAAGGTTGAGAGGACCGGCACTACTATAATATGGATGAGTATCGAGTACTGAGTACAAATACTGGTTGTCAGCGCATGTTAGCGGTTGACAAGCCCAGCGGCCACAGAAAGCCCAGAATACTTACATGGTAATCGACGATCCCTTCCTTTTGGACATACCACCCGATAAGCTGTGCATGTACAACAACCATGACGAATTCCATATATACGTTGTGACAAGGATGCCCTCAGCCGGAGTCCAGGATCTCGGGAGAACTTGTGTGCCAACGTCATGAGAAAATGCCCAGCTATTAATGTTTCAAAGGCGCCTACAGTTAAACTATATCTCAATCTCATGATCAATGTTTACAATGACTGCAATCAGGACTTGCCATTTTTGAAGATCTTCGTTCAAGATACAACGAGGCTCGATCGGTGTGCCAGTACATCTGTGTCATTGGCATATGCTGGTTATGTAGTACATTTTACTTATCACCTGCCATATATGTTCTCGGCGACGATCATTTATGTTGACCATTGCGTCGGTCCCCCGAATTGATACCGTACTCCGCGAATTACGCGCTTCATGCCTTTGGTGAGCAATATCCAATTTTGTAATTAATTGCCATATTGGCGACGCGCGCTACACTTGGCGGGTATATACAGATATGGCAATATCGGGATGAGAGGGACGCCGCCTTGCGAGGCATGCCGCGCGATAAACACGATTCTATCACGCTAATTTCACAGTGCCACCGTGACAGCAGTGATCTATACAATGGGGGTTTATGTAGGAGGTCAGCTTGTGTGAGGTGCGATACCAATTACAAGACTGCGCGCATATCGTATAGTAGTGTTCGAGTGATGTGTAAGGCGTATTTTAGAGTACTATCGAACCGAGTTCGTCTGCTGTACACCAGAAGTATGAAAACATAGACAACGATCAGCAATTTTTTCTGAAAGCACGTGTCGATAATGGGGTGGTGTCGTTAATAATAGTAGCTACAAGGGATATGATAGGAGGGAATACATTGGCGATTGGGTGCCGATTAATTTTTTTTTGTATGACCTGCAATAGACCATTTGTCAGTTAGTCGTAACCCACCAAAGCCACTACCAAACTTACTAAGGAGAGGGGCTTCTTGTCTCGGAGTTCGACCTTTTCTTCGACCTTTTCCGCGGAGTCTCACGTATATTCAGCCGTACGCCCCAACGCGCAAGAAGCTATGCACAGCAATCGCAAGACATTTATTCCAGAGACAACAAATTCTGATTCCTTAGACTTGCCTTGGTCAACTCAGTCGATGCAGACAGACCAGGGAACTCCTTAGTAGAGTAGACTCGGAATGCCTCTCCGAACGTTTCGGCCGTGATGGCGAGATCGCGTTCCGTGCTGTGCGGACGCGAGAATATGTCGAAGACGCGATACCTCAAGATGAAGGTACCTTCGATCTTGACTGCTAGATCCTGAAATTTGATGAGGAGCTCAAAATGGCGTTGGGGTTAAATGAGAAACAAACAACTCACGGAAAAGACGAACAGGACCGTCTTCTTGCCCTGATAATCAACTATTGTTGGTTGCACGAAAGTCGCTCCAACGAGAGCTTGGGTTTGCTTGGAGCTCTCTGTTATGGGGAGCTCACCCAGGTGATAAATGGTATCCGATGCTGATTGGGAAGGGAGTATGTAACCTGAATAGTGGCTTGGTTTAGCCGGACCAGAGATCTTCGAAGGGAAAACTGTAGCGGATGAAAGGCCAACGGAATATATCGACTGACTCCGATTAGGCGACAATTCTCCGGAATGATATTGGTATCCTTCAGAACTAGAAGAAGAACTTGACGCTTATGGGAAAGAAATACTTCAGTCTGCACCCCAAATGAGTATATATCAACGAGTCTCACCGTTGGCAACATGGCTTGCTTGAGAAGTCACAAGACTTTCTCTTCCTAGGACGGGAAATAAGTCCACAGTGCAGAGTAATCCGTGGATCTGTACGTCGCTATACAATTTAATAGTACACGATTTAACGGATCAGCATCCACGAAGTAAAAAGAAGTGGAAAATTAATCCTCAACTCGTATGTCATTTCCTTTTCCTCTTCATGGTCTGTACCGATGCCATGAACTTGGAAGAGCCTGAGTTGTATTACTGGTGGTGGATCGAGGGGTCGACGATCCACTCTGGCATACCTGCGACGAGCATATATGAGTCACTCTAGTATTTTTAGCCGGCGAAATTCGACTTACTTTCTACCGAGATCTGCCTTTTGGATCTCTTGGAGTTCCATTCTAATAGTCATACCGGAAAACTGGCCTGTTGTGAAATAAGTCGCTTTTCCGACGTGATCCTTTGAATAATGCTCGTTATGACCGTCCGAGCTGTTGCTAAAAGTTGAGGAAGGCGATCCGGTCTCGCTCGGACGACAAGACGGGGGAGGCGAAGAATATGACGATATACCCGTCTGTTCTTGCACAGGTAATAGTTGAGATTGCACAGGAAATTCCTGAAAATGATACTGCGAGTACATCCTGGTGACCCGGGAGAGTGAGCAGCGCCTGGGAAATAAGTAGTCTGCAATGGCCTGAGAGCGCCTTATAAGTTGAAGCTAATGTACGATACTTACCGAGAGAATATTTTGTATTATCTTTACCTTCTCCAACTCGAATTGAAAGCAAAAACGACGGGAAACGAATCAATCAGGGGGAGGAGCTATGTTCCAGGACCAAGGCGCACTGTGATTTTATTTGATTCGTGAGTCGGCCAATCGGCTATTCAACAGATCTGTCCTCGATATGGACCCGTCATTTCGCGCATTAAGGACCGACCAAACGGAGCCAGATCTTCAATCAACATGCAATGTACGAACGATTGAAAACCTTATATTATCCTTCACTTTGAAGTCAATCTTCACGATCCAGTTTGATGAGTTACTCAAATTTATAAGTAAGTGTTTTAAAAATTGCTTGTTATGCATTATCGTTGAACGAACGATTACCCACTTAGGCCAAGACTTGGATAGACACGGCGACTGCAATATTTACATTCATCAGGCCCCGTTGCTGCCCCTTCACTAGGATCCACGCCGCTACAGAACATCCACCGCTAGTATATTTGACAAACGGTGGGAAAAAATTGATTATCTTCGGACCATTTACAAAATCCGTGTCTGGAAGCACTTACTCTCATAATATTCAATTCAGTCGCCCACGGGCCACGTTGTGCAGAGTGGAACAGGTCGACTTCGCTTCTGACAGCTACATGCAAAACCGTAGGCCGACTTGACTTTCTCACAACTCAGCGGTGGATCTGCTCCATATGCCCGCCATTGGGTACGTCAGTGTGTCCCTTGGAGCGAATCTCCACACCACAGGGTTCGCAGCCCAATTGAAGCTGAAGTGGGTGGCCGGACCTCGATTTTCTCCCCTTCACTCTTCCGATTCGAGTCCAATGCGCCACCACACCACCAAATCCAGTCCTGTATTTCCAAATTCAGGTTCAATTGAGAAATCTTGGAGTAGGCCTACGGTTTTGCATGCAGCTGGAAGGTCAATCCGAGAGCCGGCACTAAAGGTAAGGCGCTTAATTCGGACCGTAGTGATCAGATAAGAAACTTCGAAACACGAACCTGCACACTCGAAGAGTCTTTGAGCATCGCGTTTCACCAGATATAGACCGCCGCTCTAGCCGCAGTTCATGAATATTGTTAACAGCATACGGAGTTCGAGTTCACCATTCCGCAAGGCAGTGCGAATGGAACAGGCATGTGATGACAGATCCTCGAAGGCTACGCCGAATGGTGAAGCGTTAAAATTAAGACGTATAGGCTGACTTGAAAGCGGTCCAAATTCGAGTGTACAATGTTGAGCATATTTGGATGGTATCATTCATCATGATTCAATGCATGGATGATAATCCAACAACATACGTCAGGATTCGTGCCATGCCTCATGGCGAACGTGCTCAGAACAGCCCAATACGAGTCCCAGATGCGAATATCCGAGAGCCTCACAACAGAGGCTTTCAGGGTAGGCAAATTCCTTCGTTAGGCATCTTGGACAGGTCTACCGCAGATTTGCCTCACGAAGAGGAAGTTGTGAGGTGTCATCGCGCACTCTTGGTATCGACCATGTAGACCAAGCCTGGAAGGTCCTGACAGATGATGGTAAGATTGAGTATACGGATAGGGTCAGATGTCACATCTAAAGTACAAGGGAGTATACATTGGAGCCCAGACCCAGCAGTTGGAACAATGAAAACGTAGAAGTAGTATTTGAAGCCCAGCGAGTGCCACTTAATGGCCGACCAAACTGCCACGCATGAGCAAGGCGTGGCAAGATGAGTAGAAGAAATCGACATACAAAACGATGAGACTACAGCTTCAGTGGCTTGTGATCTTGCGACCCCGCAGGTGGGGCGGAGAGCGTAGCGAACATAGGGATGGCGGCGATTTAATGCAATAGTAGGTATTTAGGTTTGAGGGGTCAAATGTGGTTGACTAATGATCCCTACAAATATTATTATTTCGTAAACAACAGGGGAATGGCCGTAAGTAGTGTTTTACTAGCACAGAAGTTGCGCTCAATGCTGTAAAGTGAATGACGAAACTGTAAACGAAACAATCCTCGGTGGCTGTATCCTGTCATAAAACAATCACTTGCTACGATGGCTTCACCACGCTTTAACGGAGGCAAACTCTATGGGACATCTAGCCCCAATAGGTCAGAGATCGGGGCTCACCTGGAAGTATCTTGTACAGTAGACAAACAACTCTCAACCCCCGGGATCGACAGCTTCGAGAACCAGGAACAACGGTGAACTGATTACAGTCACCTCCTCAAGGCACTCTGGATCGGTCAATGCTATTTAGCATGGGCAGGCAGACGGTTATTAGAGCGAATTGGGTTTTAGTGATGACAATCCCTGCGTCGTGTCCAACGGCAACCATTGTCCAAGATCTGTCGGAGCCGAATGATAAGGCCCTCAGGTCTTGATATATTAGCGCGCTGTACAAGGACCAAATAGATGGCTGATGACGGATGAGAACTTGGGCCTCCCCAATCCAGCATATTGGCAGTGTGATCAAAATGTCGAATCAGGATGTCGAGTGCGGGAATGTTGGAGACCAAAGATCTAGCAGTCAATATCTGGCCAAGTTAGAGAGACTGAAGAATGTGAATTGCAAACAATGATAGATGATACAACGTAATGATAATTCATTTTGGTCTCATGACCTTTCATATACTATTATTGCTTTCACCTGGGCGCCTTCTCTACGCATTGATCGCAACCTCAACAATCGCAGATGCAGTTATCTCGAAATTGCTTCGACAATACGCTTCTCGGCCTCTTCGAAGTTGATGACATTCCAGATGGCAGAGAGATACTATATACAGCGACGGAGAGTTAGGTATTGGGTCAATTCGAAACAGAAGAGTGCAACTCACATCAGGCTTGACATTCTTGTACTGTAGTGCGAACCAACGGACGAGCATCAGCTATGACGATTAGTGTACAAATATCAGGATGGACTTGCCTGGAGGTAGAAAGCCTAATGTATGGATGTGGGATTGAGTAATTAATATACGGCTAAATTGGCACTTGACTTACATGTTCCCAGATGTCGATGCCTATGATTGGGACATGCGCTATGGTCAAAAAGTTAATAGGTGATGAGCGGGGACATGTGAAGAGGATCTTACAGAGAAGTGGGTCCTGGTTAGCGGTCGTCACGATTTCCAGCTTCTTTGAAGCCGGGTCATATCCCTATTGGGTGATTGCTCGTCACCAGTAGTTAGTTTTATTTGCAAAAGCACGTACGAGCCAACCCCATCCACTCCCTTGGATTGCAGCCGTTTTGGTGTTCATTTGTTTCTTAAATTCTTCCACGGAGCCAAAGTCGCGCTTGATTGCCTTCTCGAGTTCTCCCCCAGAGATAAGCTTTCCACCTTTCTCACTCGCTGGGGCAAGGTTCTTCCAGAACAGTGAGTGGTTAATGTGACCTGAAAACACGCAGCTCGGTATACAGCATATAATTTGCAGCCAATAAGCGGACTTACCTCCCCCATTGAATTTCAAAGCGCTTTGGAGTGAAATCTTCTTAGCAGTAGAGTCCGTATTAGCGTATGCCTCTTCGGCAGCGTTGAGTCCATTGACATATGTCTGATGATGTTTTGTGTGGTGCAGAGTCATGATTTCCTCGGCAATGTGAGGTTCAAGAGCCTAGAGGTAGGTCAGTCCACAGCTCTTACCAAGATATACGAAGGAATGAACCAACATCATAGGCATAAGGCAGAGGAGGCAGAGTGTGTTTGAAAGCCCTTCCGGCCGCGAATGCGCCGCGAGCGTGAAGAAGTGTAGGTCTCAAACCATTCTTGACAACAGAGAGCATTGTTTTCTATGAGGTTGGTGGTTTCAAGTTGAATGTCGAATGTTCAAGTTGAAAAGCGAGGCTACCCGATGCCTTGGACGTCATAGTTGGCTCAGCTTTGTCAGCACTGTATCGGGCCGGGCTGACCGCTCATTCTCGCTTACTCTCCTGCACCACCATGGATAACGGTCCCTCGCATCAGGCTTGCCAAACGATCAGTTCATTATTGGAAGAAGCTCAAAGGGCCCGGTCTTTCTCGGTAGTGCCATAACTGCACTGGTGTCCTTGGACTTCAAAATCACCTGGAATAGCTTTCTACATGTCAAAGGAGTGCTTGTCTCGGAATCCTCGGGTGGGACTCACTTGACCACCTCCCCTATTGTTGAGTTTCTGGTTCTTTGTTTTTCAACAGTGAGCAACCTCTGAATACGAGCACTTTTAGTGCGTCTCGACATCCTGCAAGTACTCCAAGCCCGTGACCCCTGGGTTGGTATTTTCATTGGGAACCTGCCTCTTGGGATGTGAGCAATTTTTTCGTCATGAGCCTCTCTGCCAGGTTAACGATATGAATTCTCTAGGGCATCAAAGGAACCTAACTCTTACTTGATAGTGCTTCCACCTGAACTGCTTGTGGAGATTTTGAAGGCGTTGGATTGGAGCGATGTACTTCGCATCAGGAGGGTGCGTGAATCATGACATGATGCTAATTTCCGCTGACGAAAGATCAGACATGTATTAGACTCTGTAGGATTTCAAAGACGCAAGCTATCTGGGCCTCATTAGCAACGAGGGAAATGAGGATGCATCCACGATTCCTCTTTCTGGAGAAGCCAACTTATGATTACACGGCCTCAGAACTCGAAGTTCTCGTTTTGCGTCAGTGGCGTGCTGCAATAGGGACTCGTGAAGCAAGCCGCTCAGAAGAGGCTCTCTCTCGCCGAGAATTCAAAACCAATATGACCACAGAGGCTTCAAATCTCATCCCGAGTGGACGATGGTTCCTCTTTGTTACGTCTGATGGGGTCGTGCAGTATCTCGATCTTGACTCTGCGGAACTCAGACCTGTTGTGCTCATCCCGACGCAGTTTACAAAGGGAGACACAGTCTTTTCCCACATCGCAGTTGAAATCGACTGCCAAGAGCCAACACTCGCTTTCAACGTCGCGCTTATAATGCAGACCATCGGGTATGCCGATGACCGGGACTTCATACACCACTCTATGCGTAAACTTCAGATTTGGAGAGTGGATTTAATCTTCAACGGCGTCGATGGTGGCTCTCACCTCTCTGCAAACCGTTTGTTCGAACTCTTAGAGTCGGGGAAGGGGCTGCTCCGTAAATGCTTGTCCCTCAGGGGCCCCCATGTTGCCTATCATGTTGCACTTTTCCCTAGCAACAGGTGCACCACGATTCTTAACTGCACACGTTTGGGAGGAGCTCGTACGAGAACCGTGTTTGAAGATGACCCAGTGGTGCGTGCTAATGCGAACGACGCATTCCCGCGATTTTTACTTGACTCCTAGGTTGATCTACGGCTTCTGCCTGAAAACCGACTGCTCGTCGCACTCCAAAGGAGTGTCAAAGTTTATACCTATGAAATTGGCTCAAACCCCGATGTTGAATCTTGGAATCCGACGACCACTCTTTTGTCATGGCGCGATGCGCGGTTCAGTTACAAGCGCAGCCTGTCAGCCCCTTACATGCTTCCTCACTCGACGCGTTTTGTCTTCTTAGACCCTCAAGGTATCTTTGGTATTGATATACCTCATAATGTCGTTGCCCATGGTCTACCTAAAGTAGTACCGTTGTGGATGGATGCATGTAAGTCGAATTTTGGACACCCCTACCTGGGCTATGGCTTTGGCATTACAGAGGACGTCGACGGGGCCTTCACTGTACTCTATGAGTGGCCTGATGAACTGAAGGAACAACAAAAACCATATTGCTTATATAGACACTTCAGAACAACATGCTATGGTCACCGTCCATACATGGACGAAGGCTCAGGACGTATTGTCATTACATCAAAAAAATTCCGTGTGCACCTCGTTTTAGATTTTGCAGTCTAGTAATCTGTTGATCATATAAATAGTTACAAGTCCAAGTGATATGACGATTTTTTTAATGCAATGTGGTATCCTGCGTGAATCGTCAAACGAGATGGTTGAGTCGAATATTCGATGAGTGCCCATGGGACCTGTATGAGAAGATACCGTTAGCAGTGCATGCAACATACTTATATTTTTGAGGTCTTGGGGCCGGAGCCGATGAGGGAGGGGTGGGCTTACACAACCAGTGTTCAGCGTAGGCCTGCGGTAGATGAACCTCAAGCTCAAAGTCCACCCTCTTCTTGCCCTCCAACGGAAGCATACTAAGACCGCCTTCCAAGAATAAGTAAATCGCCCAACCGGGTCAACTCGGTCAGCTCATCGAGGGTTCCTCGATTCAACGTACCCTACTGCGTCCCAGCTGAATAAAAGGTGAGATCTCGGAGGGGGCACCGAGAGCGACTCGAACAAGCTTACCTTCTAGAAATTTTGCGCGTTCGCTCGACTGGAACGTCCCCGCAAGTATCGCGTAGTCAACGGAACTCGTAATGGCTGAGATATAGTTGCTGTATTTGACAACAGCGGGACGATTGTTGCCACTTGACAGCTGTCGTTCAAGAAACGCGTATCCAGTTGTCTCGAGAATTGAAGGCAGCAGGCTCATCAACTTCAAGACGAACCGGTCGATAATAAGACTGCGGGCTTCGGGCTTGAAATATCAATAAGCTCTATCAGTAACCATAAATGCAATATGTCGTGATCGTAACTCACCCGTTGACCAATAAATCCAAAGGTATCACCTATCGTGACGCAAAAATCTTGCGATGCTCCAGGAGAGTTCCAAAAAACCTGGTAAACGGTTATAAAAT
>Ga0247741_1002420_pt1 | contig 10367 bp, 10 predicted proteins | sample UWRJL213509R2_FD_180945 | JGI IMG/M metagenome (GOLD analysis project Ga0247741, IMG submission 180945) | Plant litter microbial communities from Arlington Agricultural Research Station in Wisconsin, United States - UWRJ-L213-509R-2 | ecosystem: Environmental > Terrestrial > Plant litter >...
CGAGAGGTCACATGCCCTTGTCGCCCACGGCTTCGGGTCTCCGGGGTCCGATTATCCCTAGGAGAGAGTATGCGTCGTGCGATGCGTATACAACGGGATCGCAGGAGAATACGAAGCAGAGACCTAGATATAAATAGTACTTTCGAATATTTGTGTAAATTAAACAATTACGAGCGAAGAACGATCTTCTCGATTGTCTGAAGTCTGGAAGTCCGAGAATATAGAGTCATAGTAAATGTTTGGGCCAATGAGCGCCTAATTTGTAGATCCAATGTAGGTGGTTAGAACGCGCTCAAATTCGAGCCAAACCGACAAGAATTGAGGTAGATAGTCGCTGCCCGAGTTGCCCGCTACTGGCCTCTGTTCAGCTCAATGGGAACTGGGCGACATTCAAGGTCATGTTTCTATGCAAATCAAATACTCAAACTTGTTCGCACCTTTGAAACTTGAGCCCAAAGACTTGAGCCACGGTAGAAATGCCATTTCAGTCAGTTCAGACGTTAACCGCTCGTCCAAGGGTACAAATGTTGTCGGCCTCGGATTCATTATGTGTACACTATCATTAGGTCCATAGGGTGGATATTTAGAATAAGGAAAGATGAGTTAAAGTATATTTTAAAACATTCGGAGAGTTTTAAACGCGCATCCTTTGCATCTGCGCCGCTCATGATCACCCGAAAATGCGATTCCTATGCTGATTTGAATTCGAAAATCACTGTGTAGACCCGTGCTGTGCATTTATCAGAATTATTGGCTTGAGATAGCAAATACTGAAAATTATCAATATGCAGAAGACGGTTTATAATCAGTGGTTTGTCTCTGTTGGATGACCATAAGTGTTTGAGAATGATGAGGACCCGTAAAGCTTGTGAGAGTAAATGCAGCTTCTCACATAGAGTGACAGACTGACATGTTGGTATATTCTAATTTGTCAATTGAGACTCATGAAGCAGCATTCCTCAGCTATTCAGACATGCAAGTATCAATCTTTAATATCCCGAGTTTACAACCAGGTCCAGCTCGATGGCCTCGGTTTCTGACACGGCTAATAATGTCAGAAAACCGCAAAATGCCTTACAATGCCGAAAAGGCCGAAAATGCGCGCACAAACTTGTAATGCATTGTAATGAGAGACTAAATTTAGCAATTTGGCCGGCCAACATTATAAGTTAGGGTCATCTTAGAAAACAAAGAATTATACTCGACCCTTTCTATGACGCTTACTGATTTATTCCCACCGATGTATTGTAATCTAATACTTTAAAAGAGAACGCCTGGGAACGGCTTACATGATAAGCGGGGTTTGAAATCCACGAGCGCGCAGCGCGAGCCGGGAATGCGGAGCCGGAGGCGACGCCCAAACAAGCGCCTGCGTCTGTGTGCTTCGGATGCAAGCACTTCAGGGTGAGAAATGCCAAGTGACGCGTGATGAGCCTTCGAAGAGACGGAAAACACTTCAAATTTGAGAAAGGCACATGACACAACAAAAAATTCACTTCGACACCAAAATTCGCCTTTTTGGTGCTATTGGGCCACTCTGCAAGATTTTTTGTCCCACTCTTCAAACAAGATTGGGTGAAAGATCTGAAGCCCTTCAACGGGTAACCAGCGATAGGTAAGTGCGCTGATTTGGCCATTCTACAGGTGCCATAGTTTATCATAAGATTTCTTATCAAATAATTGGGCTGTATACTGTACAATTCCAGCCCAAAGTCCAGATAACGGGTACCACACGGGCCATAAATTATTTGAATTTGAATTAATTATGTTCCTACCCCGCAGCTTTGCTGCGGGCAAGCAATTATGATTTTATATGAGAATTGAACTACTGACCTTGGAATTGCTGACTAATCTGACTACTTGCGTTATCTATAATTACCTCTACACCATAATGGAGTACAATAACACTAAATATAAAGTTAATATAACACTATTGCAGGGACTTAGCCTGTCACCGCATCTTCGAGCTTGGGTGCGGTATGAATATGATAATTGGTTTATTGCTCACATTAGGCGCTCATAAACAACGGCCAGCTCTCTATTACCCTAGCGAGGCAGTGCGTGAAACGTAGAATCACTTGATATGATACATATCATCATTGCGTAGCAGTGTTAAAACCAAATTGCGTGATGACCTCTCAGAGTTGAGAGTACTTGTCTGTTTCGAGTGTGTTTCACATGTAAGGCAATTGAGAAGGGCAATACATATCGGCATAAAGAGCTGTTTTAATCACATATTTAAATAGAAATGTGATCTGCAGCATATACACAATATTCATATCGGGTGGGACAGACTGACAGTGGAAGTCAGTCGCATGAAATGGGGACAGGGACATGATTGGCACTAAAGTGTGTGTAATAAGATATGGATTATAATTCGAGTCTTGCGTTAAAGAGCCATAGCGAGAATAAATCCGTCGAACGAACATACGAGCAAAACATTAGAGGATCCGGAGACTTGTTACAGATCTGTGAAGCGCCCATGACTATTTTTAGTCCTTAGATGTCGCGGGTTGCGCGCTTAGTCTCGTTGTGGTGCTCAGTCTGAGAGAGCAACTTATACTCTCATTTTTAGATGACCTGGTGTCCACATAGTATGTATTAAAGGTTTGAAACCATTCTATTTGATGCTGCACAAGCCTTGAAACTTGAAAGAGATACAATCTATACTGAGTCGCTACGTCCATGCCTCAGTCATCATGAAAAACTATCGTTTAAATCCTTTCCGGGTTATGTATTATAATACCTTCAACTTCTACAGAAGTGGCTGTGGTTTAATTGATTCGGCGTCTTCTCGAATGCCAAATCTTATGTATTTCAGATCGCTGAGTTGCATTCTCACGTACAATTGACCAGTTACCACTTACTTTTGCTTCACGTATAATTGTAATATTTTCGTGGAGTCATTTTATCATTTCCGCTCTCGCCTGAATACAAAGCGCTCTGAAAAATTCCTCTAAGTTCTAAGCGAGGTTGAGGATCATACTTGCCTAAAGCTTACTCACCCGACAATCTGACGAAAATAGCCATGGTATCGACATATGGCTCACAATGGGTTATATCTATGTACTATACATATCTCAAGGCTTCCATTATTCTATGGAGAGCGGATGATTGAGCGCTAATATCTATGTATCACTTAGTCTGTGTCCCTTAGTTATAAGGTGCGAAGCGACCTGATAACCCTGGATGGCATCTTCTTGTGCCTGCCGTTGACATACAAGCTGTGCCGTGAATTATAATCGGCCTTGTAAGATAACCGGACCGCCTTATAATCCCACGACATTATAAGGCACTTTTAGGTTTTCCGACAGTCAGGTGTCGGTAGCTGGATCAGAATCCTTGAATCTAGCCTTGCACTCCCTTACTCTCCAATTTTTTACTTTACGCATTCTTTCTCCTATAATACATTCAACTTCCTCCTCAGGAAGGTCCTCAAAGGATTTCCTATTCAAGTGTTTAGTCTTCCTTTCACCAAATTCCGGCGGTGAGCGTGTATAAGCCTCGAGGTGAGCTATGTTCAAGATAGGGTGCATTCGGTAAGAGGCTGGCAATCTTAATTGATAAGTCACCGGACTGAGCTTTCGTAGGATCTCAAAAGGTCCGTCATATCTCATTAATAACTTTTTACCTCTACCTTTCTCGTTCTTGAGCAATTCTAAAGAGTGAGGATTAAGCACTACCAAACCTCCCTCTTCAAATTCCTGAATTAAGCGCCCTTTGTTGTAGGCTTTCTGCTGAAAGACCTGTCCTAACTTCAGAGCTTCCTGAGCGCGTGTTCGATCAGCTAGGAACGCGTCCATAATTTCCTCGACGCGCTGATCTGTTTCGTTGTCCGCAATTATCCCGGTCCGATCAATATGATTGGCGTGATGAAGTAATGTGGAACGCGTCACATGAGGCCATCAATGTGCTCTACCCAGTCTGTTCGGCTTGGCCCCACATACACTCTTAAGGCTATCTCCAATGTTTGATTTAGAATTTCAGTTTGACCATCAGCTTGAGGATGATAAGAGGTAGTCAATGCTCGCTTCATTCCCATTAAAGGGCATATTTCTCCCCAGAAGTCGTTTCGCCAGCGTGAGTCACGATCGGCAATGACCTGACGAGGAAGCCCGTAATGAGCTACCACATGTTTGAAAAACAGTTTAGCGGTCTCAACCTCCCCAATCTGAGTAGAGCACGGAATAAAGAGCCCGTACTTGGTCAATTTATTGACAACAACTAAAATGTTGTCAAGTCCGTTCGAATTTGGTAATTATGGTATAAAATCCATGGTAACTACCTCAAATGGGTACGATGGTATTGGAATTGGTTGAAGTAAGCCAACTAGAGCATGTCTTCGTGGTTTCTACTTTTGACAGATGTCACAGGACTTCGTAAACAATTTAATGTCCCTCGACATGCGTGGCCAGTAGTAAGTCGAAGCAATGCGATTATAGGTCTTGTAATACCCAGCATGAGCCGCTTCAGTACAAGTTTCGTGTACTTCTTCCATAATACCCTTCCTTAGTTTATTAGGAACACAAAGACGGTTGTTACCTAGAGCATCCTCAAAGTAGATTAGCCCTGAATCAGCATAGAAATATTGCGGATAGGTCGGTTGTAATACTTCTTTATCTTGTCGCTTAGATTTAATAATATCCCTGAAATGAATGTCATCTTCGTATGCTTCTATCCATTCATTAAATTCCTCCTGACCGATGCCAACAAGGATTGAATAATTCTTGGCAGTGTAATAGTCAATCCCCGGTTCATTTCCCTTTGTCTCTACCTTTGAAACGTGGAGATTTAATGGTTCCTCGTCTTCTGATTCCATAAATCTAGATGCCACCGAAAGAAGCTTCTCTTCGAATCTGTTTCCCATTCTAGATACATATTTCTCATGACATCCTCCGAGTCCGGTGAAAGCTTTATGATAGCATTGTCGTCTACAATTGGTCCGCTAGCCTCTGGTACTCGACGGTGGAGTCGTGATATTGGATCGACATTTGAGTGAACCTTTCCGGCTCGGTGAACTATTTTTAAATTTGGATATGCTGCAAATACTGTTCCCCACGTCAGTAATCGACGATTTACATTCTAAAAAGTTCTACTCCATGTTAAGGCGGCATAATCTGTTATAGCATACACTTTCTCCCCCTCAAGAAAAGGCTGAAACTTGATGAGCGCTTCTTTAAGTGCCAAAGCCTCTCTCTCGGTAGGTGAGTAATTTCGTTCTGCAGATTTGAGAACTCTTGACCAGTAACTAATAACCCTTTCCACATAGACAGTTGTATCTTCGAAGTTTTCAGACCAATCACCTGGTGTTGGTACGGCCTTGTCTATCGTGATTACTAGATTAGGCACTTGCTCTTTTTGTCGATATGCCTTTTCCAGCTTCTCGTAAGCTTTTGTTCCACATAAATCCTTGATTGCTATCGGCTGGACCTGTTGTAAAATTCCGGCAAGTCCGTAATCGCAAGCGTCAGTATAAACTCGGTAAGGCAAACCCGGCTTTGCATAGCCCCGAATTGGTGCGTTCGTCAAAACTTCCTTGCATAATTCAAATGCCTCCTGATGAACCTGTTCCCATTTCCAGGTCAATTCCTTTTTTAGCAATCCAAAAAATGGGTGAGCGATCCACGCGTAAAATGGTACATAATTGGAAAAATATACCATCATTCCTAGAAATGTTTGTAGTTCACAACATTCTTCGGCTCAATGAGTGAAGTAATAGCGTCGACTTTTTCTCGATGGGAAGCCTTGATACTTTTTGTCCTAGTAATAGGAGTGACTGATATGCGAAATGACACTTACCGGGTGACAATGTAATATTAGCCTTTGAAATGGCTTGAAATACTTGATCCAAGTGTAGCAAATGTTCTTCGAAGGTTAAGGAGAATACAACAATGTCATCAATGTACACCAGCGCAAATATCCAGAGGAACGGTGCCAAGACTTTCTGCATAACTCTCTGGAAGACGCTCGGTTCATTCCTATATCCGAATGGCATTCGCTTGAATTTCCATAATCCTCGATGAGTGCGAAAGGCTAATTTCTGAGCAGCACTATCTGACAAAGTTAGTTGAGTAAATCCTGCGAGTGCGCCAAGCGTACTTAACCATTGAGCCCCGGTAAGTGCTTGAAGTATGTCATCCTGTTTTAGAAGTGGGAATTCATCGGGAATGACATTCTCATTGAATTTCTGTAAGTCAACAACCATCCGAGGCTTGTTATTCCGATAGACGATAAAAACTGGCGCTGCCCAAGGACTTACCGATGTCTCGATGACATCGAGTTCAATCCATGAATCCATTTGTTTGTCAATTACTTCACGCTTGGCTGGCGAAGCTGGAAAAGGTGGTAGTGAAATTGGTACTGTACCTGGTTTTATACTTACCTCAACTTTCTCTGGATAATTTCCTAGTCTACCGTCGAGACCAAATGCGCGTTCATTCTGTAATATCACCTTCTCGAGAGCCATCTTTTGATCGTTAGTGAGCTCTGGTGAAATATCCACCTCATTCAGTAATCTTTCCCTAGGTATTTCGTCTTGACTGGTCTCCGACGTTTTAGGGCCTCCTTCAATAGGTAATGTGGATGCTGGATCGTCCTCTTCACTTGCATTTTGATGCTCTTTGGAGGTAACTTTCGATTCACTTCTGACTGTCCTACTTTCCACTAGACTCCTAATCACTGTAGCGTACTTCTCTGTGCGTTCTTGTTCTTCACTCGACAATTTTTATTACCGTTAAGCCAGTTTTGTGGGTTATGTGCAAATCTTAGGATTTCACCCTTAGATATAACGATCGGCTCTTCTGAGAAATTTGAGACATGACCCTTCCTCCTTTGCTGGTTAATAGCTTACGTTCCACAAAAATAGAGCCACTTGATGTCGTCAGCTGTGTCTCAACTCTGATTGCTTTACTTGACATAGCTGGTATAATAACTCGCTCAACGGCTCTGACTTCTCCATTAAGTTTCCGTTTGCGGCTCTTTTGTCGGTATTTCTGGTTGCGTCGATGATTTCTATGCTTGAGGTTTGATTGCAGTTCCGGCAAAGTCCTGATCTGAAATGCATGTCCTTGATTATCTGACAATGTATTGCCAGTTGAGCTTTCGACGAAAATAGATCGTCCAGTCCCTCCAAAGGATAGGCGCGTCTCTCCTGCCTCCCTGATTGTTGATATAGAATACTGATCCGAAAAGTCATTCCCTAAAAGGAAAGGAGTCGTCATTCCTTTAACGACATATGCTTCCACCGTAAGTTTAATAGGGCCTTCCTCAGAATAGAAATAAACATCCAATGTGACGAATCCCGATATTGAACTTGTACCCGTAACTTGAATCAATTTAATCTTCTGTCCAGTCTTAACTTTAGGTTTAACTGTTAATTGATCCAAAGCGGCTTCAGAGATTAAAGTAATGTCAGAACCTGAATCAATGATGACCTTTATTGGTTCTTCGGATAACCCTCCAATGGAAGCCATTGTTTGGGTAGCCTTTGATCCTAGGAACGAACATCCTGGTGGTCGAGCCATATGTTTATTAAGTTCGACAATTTCTCCAGTGACGGCTCGAGTCTGGTATGATTCCTTGACAATGTCACGCGCTAACCTTCGTCTTGTCCTTCGATTCAAAGCTGGCTTACTGTTCTTGAAAGTTGACTGACTCTTACTAAGTTTTTCCTCCGATTCTGAAATCTCTTTGTCTTCCATGATTTCAGTTGCCAGGTCCGGAGTGAACTTCATAGCCGTACCTTGCGTGAGATAAGCTGCAGGTGAAAGATCTTGAATCTCGTCTTCATCCGAGTCTAACTCAAAATACAAATTGTTATATTCCTCTTGCGCTTCCTGCTCCTCGGAAGATGTCTGCCCTAAATTTGCTCGTGCTAATTTTGCAGCTTTGAATGAGTGTCAGCACTCATTGTCCCAATGTTTACCACTTCCGCAATGTCGACATGGTCGCGCTCCTTTGACTTCGGGAGTGCTTCCTTTCTTTGTCACATTACTGTCGTCCTTAGGCAATTTAGGAGCTGGCATGTTTTTGAATGCTCCCACCAGGTGAGTTCTTGCGATATATTGTCCCTTTGAGTAATCCTTTCCTTTTGTGTAATCTCTAGCAACATACTCACTTCGATATTCCCTAGGTGCATCCAAGCGCATCAAAGTGTCTTCGTAATACCGGATTGCCGATTGAAATTCTCGGGCTGTTGTATAAAGCTGAGTGGTAAGAACAGTATTCCAATTTGCGGGAGCGCCTTCCATAACTTCGAGTATAATTTCTGAATCGTCCAGAGTATAAACCGTATTTAATAGTTCAACCTTACGAATATAATATTCACTTGGTGTTTCCTTGGCTTGACCACTCTCTCGATAGTGAGCTCTATTAGCTCGTCCTTTCTGTTTATCAAGCCATCGTCGGTTCATATAATACTCTGAAATGGCTGACTTCAAAGTATCCCAATTTCTCTCAATTTGAGCGCGGTACGATTCCGGCAAAGACCAGTACCATGTTTCCGCTGATCCCTCCAAGCGTCGAGGTACGATTTGTCCTAGGACTGAAACACGGCTCCTGACATCAACGACAAATTATTAATCTTCGTAATCCATCGAATAATAGTATCGGTATTGCCATCCCATTTAGGTACACTTTCAAATTTAAGCTTGAAATCGAAATGAGGCTCTTGGACATTTCCTCTCGCTTGATTCAATTGAGGTGGCGCACGATTCAACTGAGGTTGTCTGTCTTGATTTCTACGATTTCCTGGAAGTCTGTCATCATCTCCAGAGTCGTCATCGTCAATGTGTTGACCTCCTCCCGTATTAATCCTTCTACTTGAAGGTCGATCCTTTCGCTCTCTTGACCTGCTTTTCTGAGGATTTCTTCGGTCTCGGTGCCTTGAATTACCTCGTCTGTAGCGGTCCCTTGAATTGCTTCGCTGATTTCGGTCTCTTGAACTACCTTGTCGATCCCTGTCCCTCGAATTTCGTCTCCTACTAACTTCTCGGCGAGAATTTACCTTACGATCTTGAGAAGTCGATCGTCCTCGCTGTTCTCCAGCCTTGAATCGATCCCCTTTATCTTCCAGAATGTCATGCAATATTCCTGAAGTAGGTTTATATCCAGTTGAATCTCGTTGCTTATTTCTTAAACGCTGAAGTTCTTCCTCACCGTTATTGTAATACCTGGAACGTTGCCTATTGAAGGTTGAAACAGTTTCAAATGGATTCGATGCAGTAGGAGCTATAAAAGCGTAAGGATTATCTAGACAATTTCTGCTTTCACGGCTCGAACTTCTGGAACGATTTGAACGGTTATCTATTGCAAAGTGCGGAGGTAAATCTTTGGGTGATGCTATTTGTTTAGCCGTAGGTAGAAGCGGATTATTAATGGCTTTCAAAGCCTCCGGGTTTCGTGGCTCACCTTTCAGAAAATTGTATTCTTGATCATATGTAGCGAGAAATTTCTCAACTTCCGATCGATACAAAACCGCTAAACATTCAAATTCGTGAGCCGCATAAAATTGTTTGATATTACCTGTTTTTCCCCACAAAGGTACCTCAGGAGGTATGTTTCCTGCTATGTAGAGATACTCCCTACACTTATTTGAGAAATACGAAAGTGTTGCTCTTACCTTCATATACCTAGCCTTTGAAGGTCGGTAAACTCTAACCTCCTTCTTATTAGTTAGACGAGACTCTGGGGAAATTAATAGCTCGTCTATCTCCTTTGAAATATCTGAGAATACATCTCGAAGTTGTCTACGAGTTAATCCGCCGTAACTCTCATCAAACTCACGCTCTGTTGCAAATATAGCGAGTGAAAGAAGTTCTCTACGCCTTTGAATTAACTCGCCATTCTTATTGTAGTCATGTAAAGACCTAAGAGTTGGTAAGTCTAATATAGCAATAGAAATCTCACCTATCAAATCCTCTTCTCTGAATTCATTGTTATTAAATATTCGTGATACCAGTGGCAGGTTATAAGTGTATTGGTCTTCGTCCTCCCTTTCGGATTCTTCCGCAGCATATGCTGGAGTTGTAGGCGCTATTTCTTCTCGCAATATGGGTCTTGAATTGCTTGCAACGGCAGCTGTAGTAGGTGACATGATACGTCAATATCTCGAGTACCCAATGTGTCCACCAATGTTAGCGTTGTGCGTAAAATAGATCAGTTGTATAAGGAGTAAATCGAGTAAAGACGTGTCCGTCGATAAAATGAAATAATCTTATTCAATCCAATGTCACAAAGATACAATCGCCGCTATATACCGCACTGGCAATAACGCGTAGTACAGGACTCCTGTAGTACTTTAAGACGATCCGCGATGAGGGCTCCTCAGCGCGCTTAATACCTAGTAATGACTTCCTTTGAGAACTTAC
>Ga0247741_1002421_pt1 | contig 10367 bp, 11 predicted proteins | sample UWRJL213509R2_FD_180945 | JGI IMG/M metagenome (GOLD analysis project Ga0247741, IMG submission 180945) | Plant litter microbial communities from Arlington Agricultural Research Station in Wisconsin, United States - UWRJ-L213-509R-2 | ecosystem: Environmental > Terrestrial > Plant litter >...
ATCGCGACCGATTGCGAGGATACGCATGAGCGCATGCAACGCCTCTTCACGCAATTGCCAAGGACATACTTTCGGCTAAATGTCGACCAAGGGATGCAGAGAATGAAGCCTTCTGAATGGGAGATATTGAGCAGAGTGGAGGCTCACACAGCACAGTACCTGAGGAGAAACGAGGTCGATGAAAAGATGGCGCTTTTGGGAAGGATAATCACAGTGCCGAAAGCAGGACTTAGGATTGAGCAGCTCGGTACGAAAGGACCCAAATTTTAGTCCAGAAAAGTCTCATCTTTTCCCCAGTATCCCCTAGGTTACCCATGGAATTAGATCAAGAAATTCGAGAACGCAAGCACTGTCCGCCGCCGGTGACCTTATTTATAGGTCGAAAGGACATCCTTGATAAAATGCGCTGCTATTTCAATTCGGGAAGTGCATATCAGCGCATCTTTGTGCTTTATGGCCTCGGCGGAGCAGGAAAGAGCCAACTCGCATTAAAATTCATCGAAGAATCAAAAGGAAAACGGTATGCGAGTCGCTTCAATATGGATCGAAACGACCGTGATGTACTGACGGATTTCTTTGTTTAGCTTCTCCGACATCTTCTACGTTGACGCCACAACCGAGGAGACCCTTCGAACGGATCTCGAAGCCATTGCCCCAGGAAAAGCCAAGCGAACTGTGGATGCGAGTCTACGTTGGCTTGCGAGCCAGACCGACGGGAACTGGCTCATCCTCTTCGACAACGCGGACAATGTTGACTTGAAGCTGAAGAACTTCTTTCCTCCATGCCCATATGGAAATATTCTCATTACAACACGCAATCGAGAGCTTCGCCATTACACTGGTAAGGACGCGGACGCGGACGTTAAAGGGATGGATCTCGAAGACGCCAAAAACTTGCTTCTGGTTCAGGCTCGAGCGGAAAGCAATGTTGAAAATAACGCCCTGGCGGAGACAATTGTGAAGGTAATTTCTTTTTCTATTCGTTTGTGCAGAGTTTTACGCTGGTATATATGATACAGGACCTCCATTGCTTTGCGTTGGCCGTCGCACAAGCTGGTGCTTTCATTCACTGCCACTCGTCTTTAAGCGAGTATCAAGAACTATACCAGCATGAACGCGACAATTTGCTGCAGAACGAAGAGGCCCAAGGGCAGGATCCATACGAATCCGCGGTATATTCTACATGGAGACTCAGCTACGACAAACTCGATCCACTAGCAAGATTGTTGCTCCAGATTTGCTCCCTATTGCATCACGAGGGAATTTCGGAGGAAATGTTCAAAAAAGCGGCGTTATCTCAACAAAATCTGGAGGACTCGGAACTGCAGGTTCAAGTGACGAAGTTTTTGAACCAGTTTGGAAAACACGATTCGGGCTGGAGCTCCTGGACGTTCCAGAAGGTCATAATGCGCCTTGGGTCGCACTCCCTCATTGAATATGATCACCAAAATCGAACGTACAGCATTCATCCGTTGGTTCACCACTGGAGCAGCACCACTATGGAAGGAGACCGGCATGACATGCAGAAGCTCATTCTCACTATCATCGCGCTATCCATTTCCTTGACGAGCACTGACGAGGATCACAAATATCGACGCAAGCTCTTGAAACATGCCACCAACTCCATAGCCTCACTCAAACCGGAGGATATCAACCCATTAGTCGGGGAGCGCATAGCAGAGATCTATTACGAAAGTGGTCGTTGGAAGGACACGGAAGCGCTCGAGGTGATGGTGATGGAGAAGAGGAAGCGAACGCTAGGAGATGACCATTCAGAGACCCTCCAAAGTATGCAAAATCTTGCCAACACGTACTGGTCCCAGGGCCGCTGGAGTGACGCGGAGGCGCTCGGTCTCATGGTGTTGGAAAAAAGAAAGGTGGTGCTGGGAGATGACCATCCTAGCACCCTCGACAGCATGGAGAAAGTTGCCAACACGCACATGTACCAGGGCTACTGGGAGAAAGCAGAGGCGCTCCAGGTGGTGGCCATAGAGAGGATGAAGCGGGTTCAGGGAGACGATCATCCAAGCACCCTCAGAGTTATGGGGAATCTTGCTTGTACATATAGGAGCCAGGGTCGCTTAGAAGATGCAGAGGCGCTTGAGTTGGTGGTTAGGGAGAAGAAGAAACGACTACTAGGGGATGAACATCCCAGCACCCTGATAGTCATGGCCAACCTTGCTTCTACGTACAGGGAGCAGGGCCGCTTAGAGGATGCAGAAGTGCTCGAGGTGTTGGTATTGGAGACAATGAAGCGACTGCAGGGTGATGACCATCCTTACACTCTGAGGGCCATGTCGAACCTGGCGGTCACATACTGGAAACAGGGCCGCTGGAACGATGCGGAGGTGCTTCAGGTGGTGACGATGGAGAAGACAAAGCAGGTGCTCGGAAACGACCATCCTCGCACCCTCGAAAACATGGCCAATCTCGCCAATACATATAGGGACCAGGGTCGCTTGAACGATGCGGAGGTGCTCGGTGTGGAAGTGACCGAGAAGATGAAGCGGGTATTGAGAGATGGGCATCCTGAAACCCTCAAGAGCATGTTGAGCCTTGCAGCCACGTATAGAGGCCTGGGCCGCTTGGGTGATGCAGAACCGCTCGAGGCGATGGTGGAGGAACATAGGAAGCGCCATGATGACTCTTGAAGCCGGAGAAGCATAATACGGGACGCAGAGGATTTTGTGGACCTGGGGCGAACGGTATGAAGAATCAATGACATCTGGTATCGAGATCAGCTATATATCATGAGCGGAGGGGTATTACTATGCTCTTCGCTTCCTATTTGTAACCTATGCAATTGAAGTAGATGCACCGAGTGTGAGGATGGAGCCAGCGTCTGGCTCAAGTGCGTAGGGTCAGAAAGAAGCAGGGCGGTTATTCTCCAAGACCACGAGCTGTGTAGGCGGTGGCTCAGCTATTGTGCGAATTCTGAATAATAATCCAGCGTATTATGATTCTGGCTGAATTACGAAAGGGTAGTGTCGTGAGGCTGGTAATGTCGACAGCGACCACGCTGACGCGAAACGGCAGGCACAGGAAAGTACGACCGCATGCCGGATAACCACGGGGAAAACATAAGTAATCGCGAGCCAAATCAGCTAACAGACCCAATAAGTACAACATCACCAGCTGTGATGATGGATAGGAGGATCGCGAATAGTCGCTGCGTGAAGCAGTCTCGCGCGGATGATGGCAAACATAGCAGGGAGAATATCCAGTTTGAAAGTCGAGTGAATACAACCGAGCTTATCACGAAGGAGCTCGCCGGGGTCGTGAAATTGGGTGGGTATGGTGGCCGTGGCCCAGAATCCTGCGTAAAGATGGCACAGACCGATTTGATAGCGGTAGAGTGGCTTCAAGCTGGTGAAAACACCATTTTGTCCTTGAATCGGTGTCGGGTGAGGGCTCACCCGCAGGGCGAACAACGGCTATGAGAAAGTGAAGTTGTGACGGACATCGTAGCATGAATACTGGAGGTAACTCATCATCGACGTTGTTGGAAATGGACGTCGAGTGTCATTATTGAAGAATAGACCCGTTTAAGATCGGCTGATGAGGCCCTCTAAAGCCGGTCGACTGAGGAACGACATATCGAGCGATACTACAGTTGGGAGAACTGCGAAGGAGAAGTCCTTGATCAACAACCTTGGCCGAGCGAGTTCGGTTACGGCACTGGCAAATTTTTGCCCATCTTGCAGTGGTGGATGTCAACTGCAGGATGCTCCGAGTCCGTGATGTGAATACCTTCGGGGGTGTTGCGCCGATAGTATCAGTGGAGGCAGAAGGGGAAACCGTAACGATGGATGTCTGAAGGTGCAGGTTGGTCAATCAAGTGAGAGTAACGACGCAGACGACAAGCTCGAAGTCCTAATTGCTTTGTGGCGATGGGTGAGCCCGAGCTTTGGGCCGTTCGAGCATTGAGGATGTAGTTCTTGGGTCGGCCAGCCTATTTGGAAAGTGTAGTCGTGGCCAGTGGCGATGTCTTCGGCGGTTTTGACCTGAGAGAGACAATAAGGATCGGCCAAGTATACAAGAAAGCAAATACTTACCTGTCCGCTGCATCAGCAACTCCCAGACCAGAACTAGTGATCCACAGCTGCGTCATCGTCGTGAAAGGCACACTCGAGGACAAGGATGAAGTTCTTGGTGGCAAAGACTAAGGCGATCGAGGAGTGCGCCACGGGATCGAGGACTCCATCTATCTCAGTGAGGAGTTGGATTCTCCCAGAACTTAGAAGAGTAACCAGGGATTCATATTGAGGTTTTATTTCGCAATAGGTTGTGATATTGGGTAATGCTCGATTGAGGATGAAAGCGAGACTATTTCTCCGGTTATATGCACCCGAATTATCGATTTTGTTCGTTCTCCGTCGTGATTTTCGGCCGTTAGTCACGAGGATGTGAGTAGGCCTCAAGAGAAGGTTGCTCGAGAGTCGATTATAGTATGGGCGGAATTCTGGCCACGGCCAGGGTCTCGGTCATACTCGAGCAAGATTCAGGTCTCACAGTAGCGCCTGGGTAGGAGGCTTCCTTCCGCACCTGGGCCATCTGCTCAACCTCGGGGTATGGATTCCAGAGGATGGCGAGACGAAATGTAGTGGCACCACCTATCCGAGGATAATGACTCTGAATATAGCGTAGGTGGGTCGTGAGCGGACACGGAAGGCGGCCGAACCACACGTGCGTAGGGAAACCGACGAGTCGAGAGACACGATCTAAGAACAAATTTGGGTGTTAGATGTTATGAAGCAGCTTGACGAAGTGTCTATGGGACATACCTAGAGGAACAACCAGCGGCGATGTTACCTCATTCCCTTATGAGCAATGAGCTTGTCTTCCGTGTCATCTTTAAAGCTTGGGCCCGTTCCTGTGCGTACAGTGCAGACTTGCTGGGAATCGAAAACGCGTCTGTGGTCTATAGAGTAAGTTAGCCGATGGCGGTGGGTCGATCAAATGAAAGCCGAACTTGCAAGTTTGGGGAAACATGACTCAGACAGATAAGCAGTCTTGATCCTCCTGCGACGAGTAGAGAACGTCCACACACGTTGGCAACGGTGGCACAGTTCAATGAACACCAAAACGCGCGTGGCTAGGACGAAGCACATAGAGATGTGAGGGTTACAATGTTGGAAGGCAAAGGAGTGCGTAGGTCGGGAGCTGCATGTAGCACCTCGATGGTTTGAGTGGATCTGACGTGCCTGGCCGCTGTGTGTTGGGTAGTGGCGATGCGCGATGGGAGTTTAAATACTCAGGCATTGTCGCTGACGGTGGGTGAGTGAATTCGGTGAACGCCCAAGAAAGCTTGAGTAGATGTAAGTATTCGAGATAACCAGGCCAGACCACGTCGACATCATTTGTTCAGGTGGACTTGAAAGATCAGGAGGAGCAACGTGACATGTCACACATCTCTTCCGACCTCGACGCGCTTCATCATCAACGGTATCGGAGTCGGCCATCGGGAGACTAGCACGCTGCAGCTTCCGGCTCTGGAACCTCAACTTCACGAAGCCGTACCTATCATCAAGGAGCAGTCCCTTGAAGCAGCCAAGTAACCTTACCACCCTACAGTATGAGATCTTAAATATCCTTTCAATTCTCAGCTCACGGAGCTATGAGCACAAAGCATCAAAATATGCTACCGCCAAATGGCCTCCGCACTTTTGCTCTCAATAACTGGAACTAAGCATACCGTCCCAAAATTTCATTGACATTTATTCTCTGTCCCCACATCTCGCTCGTTGAGATGAGTTCTTTCTCAAAACGCCAACAATTTCCACCCACCGATGTGGTTCTACAACCAAAGTCTTCCCTGATGTCACCTCGCCACTCAAACGCAAACTATGCTGGGGCTCGAACCAGGCTCGTTGAAATGCCTATCCCTTCATGGGCGCCGAACTACGAATGACCAACAACTTCTCGTCGCCATATTGGACCTGCCACCTCGATTCCTTGGCTCACAGCTCCTCATGAACGATATCGTATCCACGCTGGGTCGTCGTCCTACAACCAGGAGACGGGCAGTGGAATCGGACATCTCGTGCCATTGGTGCCGTTTGGGTGAGTCTGAGGGTATTGGAATTTCAGGTATTCTAATTCATTCAGTACGTACCTTTGCCTTCTATAAAGATCCACTGGCTCATAGTGTTGCCTTACAGTATCTTGAACTTCTTGGTGGCTCTTGCCGACACATTCATAGATCGTTCCTTACCTTGCATACTGAAAAGAGGCCACTTATAAACGAACGACATGGTTCTCGTTTAAGTGGGCAAGTGCACTCGTAAAGAAGTCGGCCTTCGTGCAACCTCAATATCATGCTGCCCGACCTGGCAACCCTTACCTGATCCCTCACTCTGTAGGGCTTACCTCAAGGTCGCCATGTCCACTTTCACGTACGTTCCTCTGGCCATATCCACAACCTCATAGATCTACGGTTCCCACCTCGACATATGGGCCAAAGGTCGATATTAGGCTACCCATGCCGTTCGAAGAACTTACGCGTATTTGGAAAGTGATTCAGCCTTCAACGCAATCGGGATTGGACGACATATATTGTTGGACCAGCTCCATCGAAGTCATGAGCAGCGGGTTAGTGTTGGATGCAGGCTCGATCTCGGTCACTCTCTGGTCGGCGATTGTCATTATAACTCATTCACGGTGTTAGACGATACGAGGAGTTTTAGGTCGCGTGGTGCACCACTCTTTTTGGTATGTTGATGTTAAGTTTGCCTTTGAATGTAGCTCATGCTCATATCATCATTCATGCGCATCGCCTGCGCTGGCTATAACTACTTCGTCTGTAGATGCACCTCCACCAGTCGACCTGCGCATGCACCCCCACCTCAAACCGCGGCGAGCGCATCCAAAACTCTCCCCAATCCCACATCTATTGCCAGTACTATGGTCGCTATTGAATGGAACCAAAGTCACGAGGATTGTCCCGCCGAATTCCCAGTTGTCCTCACTATGTATGGAACGATCGTTAAAATTGTGGCCACCTACAACAGTAACAACGGTATATCGCCGTCGACGAGGGCCACAGGTCGAAGAATTTGGGTTGCAAGCTTATGAAAGAAATCAAGCTGGCTGGTAAACCCCTACCCGTAAGTTCGATAAGTGACCTCTGGCAGAAGTTCTCGAGCTCATTTCATTCCCTCACAGAAGAATCTCGCCGAGCTCTGGTATCTTCTCAACTTCACCGTCTTGACATTTTCAGCGGTCTCGACAACCTCCAGGGGTGATCGATTTACCCGAACTCCAAAATCTTCTCCCTACCTCAGTCTTCACGACTAACCTCCTTGCTATACACCATTATTAACTCTTTCCTTCTCCGCAGGCTCACGGCCGACGTCAGAAGACGTATGACATGTACCCTCTTCTCAGAGTCAAGCAAAGAAAAGCCTATGATCATGTATCGGATGGAGATCAACGGAAGTGACAGATCTAAGGTGGTGCGGGGGGCGCTGAGGCAACTAAGGAGCCTGAACCCAATTGAAGCTGAAACCAGATCCCGAGGCAGCTGTAGTCGCGGACGAGGCAGACAGCGTCGAGGAGCAAGGGAAGACGGGTTCGAAACGGATGTCTAAGCAACTCGTCGAGGGTGGCCAAACGAGCTACGCAGTTGACAGCAACGGCAACGACTAGAGAGGGAGAGGCTGATGAGTGCGGTATCATTCCTGTTTGGATCCGGGAGGAGAAGGAGGAAGCGAGAATTGGACGAGTACATTCGGCAGGGCAAAGAGTATCATTCTACCAGTTACCCTGACTGAACCAATTTTATCCAGTCGTTCAAGTCAATAACGTGACGCTCCAGTCATGTGGCTTCGCAGGTCTATTCGCGACCTCTGTCCTCGGAGGCGTTGGTCAATGTCAGTGGGAAGATGATATGCTTGACCGCTGCCGGAGGAGCCGTGCAAAAAGGGACATACAATCGTACTGTTCAATCACTTTGCGACGATGTTCGGTATAGGATTGGGCTGTCGACTACACAATCTGCGGGATTGGGCGCTCTACTTTACCTCTGGGTTGTCGGGACCAGACGAGCTGCTTCTAAACATGCGGTGATGATCTCTAGATGTAGCCTGATATCACAGCTCTAAATACTGAACTAGGACCTATGTTGAATAGCATACAAATGTGAATGGTCTCGTATTGGGTAGTGAATAGAAACAAAGCGAAAAATGACATGTGTGATAAATAGCGATAAACGTCCGTAACTTGAAGTACATAAGCCCGATTGAATCTAACGAATGTCCTCCACAGAGATATGTTCATCCGTCCAGAATATTCAGCCTGTCGTCATTCGCCATCTCCAAAGCGGAATGAAAAGATCCATTGCCTTGCCAAGACCGTTCGCCAAGTGGGTCAACTCGAACGTCAACGATAGTATCACCAGATGGCTGGCGGGGTTCTTCTTGGATTGCACTGCCTTTGTGGGGCAAGGAATCTGTAGGCAGCCGCATCACAGGTGGACGAAGTACAATACCAAATTTCTCAGCAAGCTTGACAAATTCTGGCCAGTCCTGTTCAAAGATAAACATGAAATTGTTGAAGAACCCTTCCTCTATGTCCTTTCGCAGCTGAGTGACATGTGCATGATATTGCAATATGGCGAGAATGAGATTTTGACCTATGTCCGTTTTGATTATTTGATTATCCAGACCAGAACGGAGAAGGCAAAGAACATAGAGTAACGATGCAAAGAAGAAGTAATCAGGAGGAGGACTGGTTGCAAGATCACCGTGAAGATCTTGAAGGCTGGTCGCTATAGATTGGAGAAGGTTTTTATGTTGCGAGAAAAGTGGGGATGTGGGTTGCAATTTATGAAGAGCTTTCGCTGATTCGAAAATGAAGTCCGCCCCAACCTTTGAGAGGTATGTGGTTTTTCCAGAATCTTCAGGCTCAGGGTGATATTTGGCAGCGTTGCGGAAGTAGCTTGTAAGAATATCAAGCAATTGCTCTTGGCCCCCTAACGTCAATACATACCCATTAGCCAAAAGCTGGGGAAAATCATTACTTGTGCTTACCTGGATGGCTACCAAAGTCGAAGTAATCCAACGGAGACCGCGGCAGTAGCCAAGTCTCGACCAAGGGTTTGGCACCGTCGGCCATGAGAGTACGCGTAGTATTGGCAAATAGCTCTATGACGGACTTTTCTGCACCGCCTAGTGGTCGCGAGCCCAGTATCTTGCGATGGAAAAACAGTGTAATATGATTTGCGGAGGCATTAGGGGATATCTCCTTGGTTCGTGAGTTATTCAGGCCCTCGTTACCGTCCACTAGGAGAGAGAGGTATTTCATATAGTCCATGTCCGACCTGTTCGCGTGTACAACAGGCTCGACACACTCGTGAGCATGGAAGACATTACGCGGAGACCCATTTGCGCCAACGTCGATAAGTGCTTTGACCACGTCAAAGACAGGCACGGGTCGACGCTGCTCATCTAAGCTTGATGTTTTGAACGTTGGGTTCTGTTGCATGGAATCAAGGTCTCGCTGGAACAGCCATGCGATTCCCATCTTGGCCCAACTGTCACCTATATTATGGCGGAAGATTAGATTTGTGGGACGCTTTTGACGACTTGAAGCAGTTTCGGGGTCTGCAAGGTCACGATCCTTCTCCATAGTCATGCTATGAGATACAAGACCAGGAACAGGAACATAACCCCACCGATAACCCGGCTTATCAATGTCGGTGTAATTGAAAATATGCACCAAAACAGCAATCAGTGGTCGTAGGAGCTGATAGAATGCCCAGGACTGGGGCGACCTATACGGACACGGTGATCGAGGTCGAGTAGATGGCCAGCGAGTGAAGAGAAGAGAGAGTGCCTGCATAATTGGTAATATTGTTGTCCATAGAAGAAAGAATAAGCTCAATCCGACGGCAATGAAAATGGGAATAGCAACAATATGGTTGAGACTCCAGAGGAAATCGAGTATACCAGCCAAGAATAGGACGAGACCAACCTGCAGGAGGAGAGGAAGTGCGGTGAAGATCTGAGGTAGATACCATCGGTCGAGAGATTCGACGTTGAGGTGATGGAGGGAAAACGCGATTTGGGGCTCAAGGTCTGCTTGCGGGCGAAGATGTTCTCGGAGCCACTGCAGCGCAATAATTCCTATAAGGACGGTGGCGAGGCTAAAGATGAGACTGAGGAACCATAGGATATTGATACGGACAGAAGTGGCGGATGGAGTGAATGTGGGGATTGTAAGGCTCTGCGTGGCTGTTCCATTTGTGCTGCCTTCGAGTTGAGCGAGGATACGGAGCAAGAGATCGTTGGTGGCGTCTCCCGAGTCTTGCTTGAGTCCCTTGTAGGACTCAACAATAAAAGCAGTGACGACCGCTGAGAACAGACCAG
>Ga0247741_1002422_pt1 | contig 10366 bp, 7 predicted proteins | sample UWRJL213509R2_FD_180945 | JGI IMG/M metagenome (GOLD analysis project Ga0247741, IMG submission 180945) | Plant litter microbial communities from Arlington Agricultural Research Station in Wisconsin, United States - UWRJ-L213-509R-2 | ecosystem: Environmental > Terrestrial > Plant litter >...
CCCACCATCTATCCGTCCGTTGATCCAAACTTGCCGCTTTGTAACTGCTCCGCTAAGCACGGCGCTAGCCAGGCTCATCTACTGGCAGAACTTGTATTTACCGCGGAGCGCTATGCCCTCCTTTTGGATATAGTCATAAATGCAGATGTTGCCCTTGCTCTTTTATTATTTCAACAAAATTTATAGGGTCAGAAAGCTTCATGCGAATTGCATTTGCTAATAATGACACCAATCCAAGTGAACATCATTGAAGGAATTTGTACCCTATGTCCGTCACCAGATATAACTGTCTGCCGCAGGATATGCCAGGAGCTCCTCCGGGAAGTCACGGTGATCAATCGACATGAACTCCTGAAGTACTTATGTACATGCCACGATATTAGTACCACCCGCGATAAGGCCCCGACAAGCAATGAAATATAATATGTAAATTAGTTTTCTCAAAAGCTTACAAGTCCATATCTGAGATTCACGAATTGTACATCAATCCGAAGAGCTGACAAGATACGTGCATGCTGGAGCCGTGTGGGCCGTGCCGAAATTTGGAATAAACAATAAGACCGCTCAGCCCTTCCAACAACTAACTTCTGCATTGATAATGTGGTGTTTCTGATTGGTTTTGGACAACACCAATCCTAAAGCAGAGAATAGGCGGAATAGGCGGATGTGGTATATGTGGTATCTGGGTCTCGGAGAGGAAACCCCTCGGTGAGACGTTTTATTGAGTGCGCCATTCTGAAATGCCGTCGTATAGTTAAACCACTTCTGCGCCGTTATTTCTGTGGAGCTACTCGTATTTGGGACCCTACAACCCGACCAAGTGGTCGTGCTTAAAACTTGAATCGAATTAAAGATTTTCAATGTGTGTCCTTGAATCGAACACGGGCCCCTACCCTATGAAAACAGATGCTAAATAGATAATGTTCCTTCAAAGAAGACTCTCCGACCTGGTGCTCAATAGCATAAGACCTACCGAATTCTGAGTGTTCGGAGGTTTCCCATTGAATTATGTTTGCAAATAAAAAGACCATGCATTGGGCAATCGTAAAGATGTCCCCGTAAATCTAGAAAACCATCTGACAAAGAACGGCTCAAGTACGTTGGGTTTGGTAGATCTGTGATACACCCCCAATGAATCAACATGAGTACTAAATTTGATTTCGAGACTGAAATAGTTTTAATCCTACTTCCATGTATGGAGGTCTGGGGTGCGTTGGGCTATAGTTAGAACTTAAAATCCATTTTTGGGTGCGGATCAGATTCATATCATGAATGGGCGCTTCATGGGCGCACATTCAAGTGAACACATATGTCTTCGGGCCAGTCGGGTCCTTCATTAGTTTCTTTTAAGTTTCGATGGAGTCACATGGACACTGTCCACAAAAAAAGAAAACTGTGTGTGCTATTCAAGTTCCTGTCTGGCCGTATCTCATGCTGTTCAAGAAGCTTACTACACCCACAATCCTGATCTCCGTGCTCAGCGTCTTGATGAACAAAGCTAAGCGTCCGGATAAAATATGCAGCCGATTGAGAACACGGCTGCGCTTCTCTGTCGCGATTAACCACACCCCACTTGCACCATTGTACGAATGGGACCCTCATGGCCTGGGGGATGCGGCAATCAAAGTTGCAGTTAACCCCCTTATGGTAACTGTCACAGAAGCGGGACTTTTCTCGTTCTTCTACTTTTCTCACCTATATATATGGAATGTATTACCATATGTAGACTCAGGGTCCTCAGCGCAATGAGGTCAACACTGGGTACGGAACTATTGGAGAACGCTCTTTTTCACGGCAGGACTCGGAGTCCCCAGTGTGATGAGTGAATAAATAATTATAATTATACAAAAACCTTGAACACCTACGAGAGACGATGTACATACCTAATCTAGTACTAGGGTACTCTGCTATAGCACACTCTCACCCATCACCATATCCTGCCGCAAAACCTCGCATGCGCTCAGCTCCTTGTCATCATGCTCTAGTACTCGTACACACCTTCACACCCAGCACAGGTGCCAACACTCGCCTTTGACATGCCTGACCCTCGTTTTAAACCCCTGACCCGTATCATATGGATGGGGCAATTAGTACAACGCATTTAGGATTACGGGGCGGGCCACCGGAAAGTTCGCAATGTGTTTGAATTTGTTGGAGGGCCACATGGCCGGTTGTGAGGAGCTAGTGTCGATATTTACGATTCGGGTTCACGGTAGGTGAGTGACAGTTTTAAGTGGCTCCAGTTGGGGATTGACACTATTGCTGGTGATAATTTATGTTAATGTGTCTGTAATTATGAGGCTGATGTCGTCTTTCGCAGTAAGTCGGTGGTAGCTGGGCGGGTGTTTGGGCCGTCCTGGCGGTTTTCAGACACTGTATTTGGTACTAAAGAGGTGTAAGATTGCTGAGTTTTTTGATGTCGATGTCGAAAGGTGGAGATATACTAGAGAATTCAGCGAGTAGCTTAGAGTGCGCGGGGATTGCGTATTCAAAGTGCTCGTATTCAAAAATCTAAAGTTCTAGCTATGAAACTATGATCTACTTATACTACATAATGGAATTAGACAAAGTAAGTTACTAACTAAACAATCAGGTGCGTTTGAGACTTACCTCCCAGCCGGGTACGAGAAAGAGATACGAAGACCAAGACGATCACAACTTACCAGGGTAACCAAGAGACACGAACCAATGCGCAACTGCATAGGAGTTTATTCAAAACAACAGGCCTCCGCCCGTCGGGTTCCGTTGTAGGAGCGAGCACCCGGGGTTCGCCTCATGGAATGCATGGATATTTCCTGGGATCAACGACGCATGAACTGACATTGTGGTCAGGGGGTAGTGTACACGCATGTAAAGTCTAATATGGGGCCTAACCCTCGGTGACTATAAATCCCACTCAAATCAATAAAATAAATAAAATGAGACTACCACTCGTTAATATCACCTCGAGGATGGAACGAGGCAATGTTATGCTCAAATGCGAGTGGTGACGTCACAAGTAAGCCACGAGCGGTTTAATTATTATAATTTGTGAATGTCATGATAGCTGAGCTTCCTGTCAGTCATTATTCTGCCTGGGTTGGTTTTCATAACACGGCTAGCATTTATTAGCGATGGCGTAGAATAGCGACGGTTTCTGTCCAGTAAACTAATTACTTGACCTGAAAGTTACGATATTGCACCAAATATCGTCTCCAAAATCAGCTGTGGATGTCCTACCGCCCGCAAGACAGCCGACTATCTATGAACTCATCGCTGACTTGGAAAATGCATAATGATCGGCTATCTGGATCGAGATATACCAATCAACCTACTAAATCCCCTCCCTCGGAAGGTTCCCAACTGCGTGTAACTCCATAACGATAACGGCACAGAAGTGAATTATATAGACCACAGCCTTTAGAAAGGTTAACTTAATAACACTTCTCACCGAGGACTAGGTATGGAGATTGAGCGCATTACCATGAATTCCTTTGCATAGAGAAAGAATACCTATTTCAATCGTTTATTAATATTAGAGGCAATATCCGATAGAAACGTATAAATACCTGTCCCTCGTGAGCCTTCTTATCTAGCTCCTCTTCTTACATTCGCTCAGGTTAGCATCCAGGCCCTACTTTCAAAGCCTCTTATTCATCATCCGGTCGTAAAACCTTCAACTCACGCCACTTTCTTTCTGTCATTTAGAAGCTACGCCATCTGTCGCCATAATGCAATTCAACATAGTCTTCATCACCACTGCTCTCCTTTCCTCCGCCTCTCTGGTGATGTCGGACAATATCACACTCTTTGCTGGGCTGGACTGCATTGGCACTCAGCTCGGGAGGTTCGAAGTGGTGCCTCCACTGGTATGTTTGACTTGGGCAAGCGACTCAGTGAAGTCAATCAGATATTCTGGTGTCGCCCATCTAATCGAGTTCTACATTTCTGGCGGTGGCCACGATTCCTGCACCAATGGCGCGAGCTTGGTGCATGGCGGCTCTGGATGTGCAAACGTGCCTGCCGGGTAAGCTTTCTGGGTGAAAATCTTTGATGGGATGGAACTAATGATATTTGTTGGTGGTAGATTCCATTGGGGGAGTCTTAGCGTTTCTTAAATCTCTAGTGGTACTCGAGTAGTAGCCACAGACACAGCTCTCTGTTCGATTCGTCTTTATATGTGAAACAATGCGTATTGAATTTTAACCGCTCAAGGCGCTAATAATCATGCACCTTAAAGTTTACGGATCTAAATGCGTTATTTTTCAACTCCGTTTGAAGTTGAGCAGCAATGGGAACTCCACCTTTGACAGAGCGAGGGAAGAATTTCAGTGCCGAGAAAGTGGGGGTTCATGGGGTGGTAGACCGCTGTACATGTGAACTGCCCTTTATATCCAAGAAGGTGGGGCTTTGCTGGGCTCCCAAAGTTTAATTCGACTTCCTTCCTACGTTAATGTGATTATTGAGCGATTTTACCAGGCGGCCATGCCCTATTGCCGACTTTATTTGAAGCTGATGTCTATTTGGCATTAGGGTTTTTCACGGTACAAGATTTGAGGTCGATTCGAACGCGATTTGAGTCTTCATTTGAACTCGATGTGAGGTGGGGTGAGACGTTGCCCGGTACGGTCCATTGATGAACACCGGGGTCCGGCAGGGTTTGTGGAGAGTTTTCAGGCAGCTTTTCGTCCTTGGAAAGTACTGAGATTGGAGGACCGTCGCAGTCGCGGCGGCCTCAACATCATGCATCAAGGTTAACGTCAGATTACCCAACCCCACGGCGACTGTTCTGGCTTTCATTTTTCCTCTAGCCGACTGGTCTTTTGGATTCTGGGTGACAGGACCTCCTCCATGCTGCATAGAAAGGACATTGTGCCCATGGCTTCGCTCTTGACGCATACATGGCACTGTTGCTTAATCGCCTCGAGTTCTCTTCTTCCTTCGTCGATCTCCTCTTCTTACCTTTTGGGTTCACGCGCAAGATCGTCCTTCGTCTCCATCAGATTCCCAATATTCGCATGGTGTTTTCAGCCATACCATCGGCTTCGTTCGTTCTCTCCTCGCCTTATCCTCTCTTCACTCCGCCCTCTCCTGCCGCCTACCCTCATATCCCCAACCGAAAGCACTGTACTTATGAAGTCGGAACTCGGAACAAATTCTTACCCTGACACTTGTGTCTGCCTCTGTTACGCTCACACGCTTTCCTACAGCCATGCACACACTTACATTCATACCCACACTCACAACTCACAACCCCACGCTTCTTTGATAAGATTCGTTTGTATTCGAGTTGAATTTACCACTTTCCTGGCCCCTCCGTGTGTTGAGCGAATAGAGACAGAGCGCTGGGACATCGAAATTGGATCGTAGGCCCTCGAGCGCGCCGTCCACCGTCGAATTTTAGGGTACTATCATAAAACTCTTTCACCATTGTCGTGAATTTTGATTGCTTTTCATCCTCCACGGAAATCCCACAAGACCATGCTTAATCAGGAGCTCTTAGGACGCACTAATAATCTGATTCCTATTGAACGCCTATAGACCAGATACTCGTTGATGAATTATAAGATTAATGAAGGATTTGATTTAGAGAACGAGCTAATCGTAGTCAGCGCTACTGAGTGCGAGTTTTTGTAATGAATAAGCAGTACAAGGTAGAGAAGTCAACCCATGGGTTCTGGAACAGCAAAACTACAGTACGAATATGAAAATAATCGATAATGCTTAAGATGTGAACCCGTACGTGATTAACGAAGGCGCATATTTTAGTGCTCAGGCAGTAATACCGAAGTCTTAGTCCGACCCAGAGTTCAAGTCAGATTTTCTGTTCAGGTGTATGGGGTTGATTAATAAATGAAAGCAATTTGATCCAATTAGTTGAGGCAAACATCTACCAAAGTGTATTCACTCACTCCACATATTTTTCACGTCGTCTCGATAGTAGTCGTACACTCCTGGAAGAGGGAATGAAAATGGACGAGCGCGACCCCATAATCTCTGTCGGGTCTATGGACGGGGAATGGTTGATGTAGGGGTTATAGCCATGCTGCAAAGAGTTGAACTGGAAATTACAATCGTCAAGACGAGCTCGTTTTGTAGGGGTTCCGGAGCTCTCAGCATGAGATTCAGCTCTACCTCGGACCCGTTCCGAAGGATTGCCAGCGTTCACTGTCGCTACAGGAACAGAGGTATGTAGAGTCTCTATCGTGAGGAAACAGAAACAATTAGCGCACTAATATGCATGCCAAGTCCGCAAAAGGCAAAGAATAGTACATTATGGGGACTCACCACTGGCTGCCGATGCAGAGTTCGTAGCGAGTATCGGTACTGGGGGGTTTTCGGTCTTTTCCGTGGACTTCGTAGCACCTGTTTGGAGAAGATCAAGAATGAGGGAGATGTGTTGTCAATAGTAGAATTGGAGGGGGGGACGATGCGAATAATTGCTTACGCGTCTTGGAGAGAACTCGTTCTGAAGGGCCAGCTATATTCTCAGCTGCATAACTCCCTTGGACGTTCTTCGATGGGATAGGATCCGCTGCCTCCCTGACTTCTCCTATATAGGAAAAAAAGTTTTATTTTCCTCATATCATGACCATTGCTTGACAGTTGCCTCACCCTTTTTCACCGCTTGAACAATGAAGCTTATATGTCCGAATGTCGGAGGATCCTTGAGGTATAAATCCATACGCTCTGGGGGCAGGATCGCTTTGGACGGGTCCAGCTGATGCTTGACAAGTTCTTCAAAGTTCCTCGCGGGAATAGAGACCTATAGAATGCGTGGAGCGTTAGACAGCGTCTAAATCTTGATATTGGGCCCAACCTTCCAAATGCGCAGGTACTTGCCAGCAAGGCGGTCGTTGGTTGCCACCATGGTTTTTTGGAGTGCGGAGGCTGTGGGTAGGGGTTCTCCATCTTCGGCGTAGAGTGTGAGCTCGTATGAGTCAAAAGGAGGATCGCCCGAGATCCAGTAGAAGACTTGTAGTGTTCGCTTCATGTTGACCGTCACGATGATAGGGGTGCAGGGCGGGGAGAAGGTGCGAAGTAAGTCAGGTGATGCATTGATGGCCGGCTGAGGTTGGAGAGCGCCGCCGCCAACTACTCCTAGTACCAAGCGCTAAGTCGATGTGGTTCCAAGTACTCAAATTAACTTGCCCAAGGGGTTTGAGGAGTGTTCCACTCTATCGTTTTGCTTTCTCACAGGTTGCTGGGTATTAAAAATACTGTAAAATGATTCAAACTTGCTCAAACTTTCGTATGACCCTGGGGCGAGCGCCTCTTGTCCTTGGAACGGAAAAAAAGCTCCAGAAATGATATAAACTCATCCAAGTTTTGATTTCCCCGCGAATCAAACTATTGAAATCCGTGAGGGGGTTCAAAGAAGGAGCGAAGAAGTCGGGGACTTCCTGGAAAACGAGTACAGAGACGCACCTACGATCCAATACTACTTTATTTTAGCTCTAGGACTTGGTCATTTTTCGAGAAGATCCCGCATAAATCGGAATGAACGGGCGTATTCTCGCTACAGAAACACTCAGCATCCAAGTCCGCTTATCGGCAGGTGACGGGAAGTGGAATTACAAACCAGAAAATGTTAAAACGTCGCAGCCAAAGAGATACAATCTCTGTAGTAAAAATGTTCTGGCACAAAGTATTCATTAACCTTCGTAAACACTGAAAACTATCACCACCATTTCGAAGAGACTTTCCAGACGTTTGTGGTGTTAGGTCAGTTGGTCGCTTTAGTATGGCCTTCATCTCGAAATACTCATTGTCTCCTTTCGTTCGTAAATTTTCCGTTCTTGTTTCCCAACAGGTATTTGCTACTTTTACCTGCGTGGTATTATCACCCAGAGGGGTGTAGGTACAGGCCCTACCGTGTGGCATTCTATTGAGATTATGGGGCTCATTATTTTAACACGATTGGGGCTTAAGATATTTGTAACACTCGCACAACTCTTCTTAGATTTGAACTGTGGCTTGGCCTTACTATTTAAATACTTCTTCGCAATTTTAGTGTGCGTTCTGAATGTGCAGAACAATATCTCGTTCTTCGATCGCCTCAAATTTACACGCGGTGTCATAACATCCCATGTTCCTATATCGACCCAATCTATGACAGACGCCTAAACGCTTGCCTGATGCTATACATGAACGTCAGACCATGCGGAAAAAAGGGATGTTCCAAGGTATGGTACTTACCTTTGTCATTAGAAAACATGACAAGTTCGCGTCCACATTTGTGCGCCATATACGCAGTGATAGTTTTGCTTACCTTTTCTGACTGCTTCGACAATGAAGCTTATATGTCCAACCATTGGAGGATCCTTGAGGTACAGATCCATACACTCTGGAGGCAGAATTGCATTGGCCATGTCCAGTGGGTGCTGGAGAAGTTCGTCGAAGTTTCAATCTGGGATAGAGACCTATGAAACACGTCAAGTAGGGTCGAAAAATGGTGAACCAACTATAAAAATTGAATTCACTTTCCACATACGCAGATACATGCCTGCAAGGCGGTCATTGGTGGCTGCCATGGTCTTTTGGAGCGCGGAGGCTGTGAGCAAGGGTCCTCCATCTTCGGGGTAGATTCTGAGCTCGTAATCTCCAGAGATCCAATAGAAGAGCTGTACTGTCCATTTCATGGTGGATATGACCGTCATGGTTGCAAGTAGTAGGTTGGGTATGATAGGGGTGGCACATAAGTGGCACATACCGAACCACAATGGAACCGCTCCCACTGTGTGCGGCCAAACTCTCAGACTTTACTTGTGTTGATTGGCATCGCAGGTACGAGCCTAGAAGATGGAGCGAAGTAAATTGGGGAAAGGAATTGAGCAGCGAGTACCGTCGCAGTTGCGATGGCTATTCTCTCTGGAGCGTCGATGACAACTTGAGGCTCGAGCGCTAGCGCTCAACGTCAACGTCAGAACCAGATATTGAATGCCTCCGAAGCGAAAGTTTTTTGGATCCGTTGTGTCTCTCGTGCTCCAATGGCCAGCTCGTGTTTTCGAAGCCCGGCTTTGGAACCTTTGTGGCTCTCGTCATCCAATGGCCGACTCGCCTCCTCGATTCCGACTGCCACTCTTCGAATCCGTTCTCCAGAGTTCCCCGTCTTCGGCCTTTAACTTTACCTAAATAAAGAATACTCAGGCCTCCTTCGCGTGGATTTCACGACGATGCTGAGCCTTCCACTCTTCCGCCCATACACAGCATTTTCGCAGCTCCCAACACTCCTCCGCCTTTACCTTGTCCCCTGTCGTCCCTCCTCCCCACATCGACTCCCTGTCCTTCACTTTTAGGGTTCGCATGCATGATTGAATTTCATGTCCATTGGTGATATTTTATTTCGTGTTCTGGTTGCGGCCTTACTGTCGGCCTCGTTCTTTCTCTCATCGGAATATCTTCCGCAATACCACCAACCCCCACTGCGCTATCTTATAGCTTCTGTACGGAAAAAAAATTCGGACCAATCTCAGCTATTGCACACAACACAACCAATTACAACCTACTTTACACTGGTACCTACACACATGGTATCATTTCTGTTAATTTGGCCATCCCATGTCCCGGCCTATGTAGTTTGAACAAAGTCAGTCTCGAGTCTCGTGTTCCCGTCTGGCTGACATCAGAGTTTTATTCAAGAGATAAGTTTGATTCCCAATATATTTCGTCATCTCCTGGGAGCAAATTGGCGTTGCAGTCCTTTTTGTTGTTGTTATTGTCTCAAATTTTAAACTCGAATCAAGAATGTTTGATTGTACTGGCACCTGTGCCGTCACAAAGTGTGCGACAAGTTGGAATTGCGCCGCGACCCGCTGTACGTACTAACTATAATGTCAATCTTCGTCTCACCATCTCGAGTCGAGATCATGATTCATACTCATAAATGAAACGTAAGTATCTCAAAAACACTTTATTTGACTTTGACAAACCCTTGAGCGATTACAATTCAATACACATCATTTCAGATATCAGGACGGGTAGAACCGAGAGATGTCTCTGTGGTCACTACCACTAGTGATTTAAAGGACCCTAACACTCTCCCAATTAAATCTACCACCAACAAATATCATTAGTACGACCCCATCAAAAAATGTTACTCAGAGTGCTTACCCGGCAGGCGCAGTTGCGCATCCAGAGCCGCCACCACGCGTCAAGCTCGAGCCATTGCTGCAATTATCGTGGGCACCGCCAGAAACGAAGAACTGGATTTGGTTGGGGACCCCAGAATACCTGATTGACTTCGCCGAGCCGCTTCCCAAAGTGCCACAGAATCCAGTGGGCACGTTGGTACTTCCACTCTGAGAGCCGGTACAGTCCGCCCCAGCGAAGACGGTGACTGAGGCCGACATCGCCAAAGAGGCGGAAGCGAGGAGAGCGGTGGCGA
>Ga0247741_1002423_pt1 | contig 10364 bp, 13 predicted proteins | sample UWRJL213509R2_FD_180945 | JGI IMG/M metagenome (GOLD analysis project Ga0247741, IMG submission 180945) | Plant litter microbial communities from Arlington Agricultural Research Station in Wisconsin, United States - UWRJ-L213-509R-2 | ecosystem: Environmental > Terrestrial > Plant litter >...
ACTACCCGCGTTTCAAGAGCAAGAGGTCTCCAGCGAGGAAGAGGAGATTGAGGAATCCGATGAATCTGGTTCTGATGGCATGCCAATCGATGCCACACCAAGTGCGCGTCAAAAGGGAAAGGGCAAGGCGCTTCAGACGGGGCAACAAAGTGCTATCATAGTTCAAACTGCGTTTGACGCGTATTTCACGTACAACAAAACTGGCAGAGCTCAAACATCGTCTAGCGTTTTCTCCGACCTGGTACTTCCCCTTAGCAGCGAGGAATACGTAGATGCGATTGCGACAGCTGGGAAAGGGCCCCAGTCAATCAAGCCTCTTATTCTCGACGAGGAGACACAAGGCCAAATCTTCTCTCGTCTGCTCTTTGAGCTTAACGAAGGGTTCAACATCTTGTGCTACGGACTTGGCTCAAAACGTCGATTTTTGAACCAATTCGCTACAGAACGCTGTTCAAAGAAAGGGCACGTCGTTGTTGCGAACGGTTTCCAACCGGAACTCTCCTTGAAGGACGTTATGAACTCTATCGAGAGCATTCCCGGAATGCAAAACCTAGATCTCGTCTCTACCACCGGCGAGAAACAAGTCCGCAGGATCTATGATTTCTTTACCTCCTCTAAAACACACCTCTATCTCATCATCCACAACATCGACGCTGTCCCCTTTCGTAACTCTAAAGCGAAATCCACGTTATCCCTTCTCGCGCACCATCCAAAAATCCATGTCATTGCATCCATAGACCACATAAATGCCCCACTCCTCTGGTCGTCCTCCGAAATCTTCTCCCGGAAGTCATCACAAGCTGAAGCCAAATCCATTCCTTCCAGAGGTTTTGCATGGTTATGGCACGACCTTACTACACTTGCAACCTATGACTTTGAACTTGCCTTTGCCGACCGGTCTTCTTTGTCAGGTGCCCATATGGGCGGTGCTCGTCGAAAGGTGGATGGCCTGGCAGCGCAAAATGCCACAGCTATGAGCGAAACAGCAGCATCACATATCCTCGCATCAGTCACGCAAAAGGCGCAGAAATTATTTACTCTCCTAGGGAACAAGCAGCTAGAAGCAGTCGAAGGTGCTGAAGATGGGGCGTCAAGCAATCTTCAACAATTCGGGATGGGATATGACGTTTTATTCAGCTCAGCACGAGACAATTTCATTGCCACAAACGATACCGCGCTTCGATCACTGCTGGGAGAATTCAGGGACCATAGCCTTATTGTCTCCGCTCAAGCTGGCACGGGGGGTGGGGAAGTTTTGTGGATCCCAATGAGGAAAGAAAGGCTAGCAAACGTGCTTAAATCTCTAAACCAGTGATATTGTGATGTAGATGGCGACATAAATACATGTTGCAGTCTATGTCCGGCATGAAGCATATTGATATAATTTACAGAATGAATGAACAGAAAACTAAATTTGTCTGCCTTAGGCTGATGTATAGAATGTCCTCATGGGAGTTTTTGTTATGAATTGTGGGACTTTGGGGAAGTTATGTCGTTGGTGATGGTTGGAGTTAAGCTACCTGAGGCTTTCTTCGTCGAGTCATCGTCCTTGATTGAATGGCATTCAAACATCTAAGAACGGAGTGAGATCAGCGGTCTAGATTCATATACACAATAGAAAGGACTCACCTCCAGATGTTCCCCGGGAAGATCGTCTCCCCAGACGTGCTGTATAACGTTCCTTTCGATCCTCACCTCTGTTCCAACAATACGGTCGAAAGTCCGAGAAAATGTCTTCTTATGGACCGCATCCTCGAAGGAGTTCTCAGCTTCTGGTAGGGGAGGGGGGCCGCCTACCGCTTGAGGTCGATTGTTGAACGTCGCGAGTATGGTGATGGCGTATAGCTTGGTGATCATGATGGCTGGGACGACGAAGTAGACGCAGATGACGAGTTTGTCTCGGAACCCGACGAAGAGGATGGCGCTAGCAATGGATGCTGTGGCGGTCACAATGCCCGTCTCAATTGTTAATCGGACGATGCGGGTGATGAGAACGTCCGTGTTTCGGAAGCCAGTTTGATTTCTCGTTAGCTGAAACGATGTCAGTATTCAATGTTTATCGATAGGACTGAGAAACTCACATAGTAGCACATGCATGCTGCTATCACAAGGTCGGTTAGGGCACCCGCCCCATTCCACAGCTGACAGAAAAACCAGACGATTAGTTAAACTGACAGAAATAATGCTTGGAACGTTACTCACTCCACATGTAAGATAAATATTCTCGACAGATATTACTTTGGCAAGGACCCCCGCAGAGAAAAGTTTCCCACCGAACACGAATGCCGACACGCTAGCGCACATAGACAGCTGAAGTGATTGAAGACATTGTCAGTGAAGACAAAATGACATTATCAATCAGGACGTACAGCAGCTATCACAACTCCCACGATTCTCGACTCTGACAAGAGTGAGATGCGATATGCAAATGTCAAATGACATAAAAGTCCAACTGTTGTGTGTCCTTCGTTAGCTACGGAAATGAAAGCTTGCATGAATATTATGACGCACCAAGACCACCAAGAACGGGCAGTGTCAACCAGAGAAGGTGCAGATTGATGACTGCCTCGATCTTCCCAAAACCCGCCGCAAAGACCTTGTAATTGTCCCGAGTTACCATCATTGTCTGCGAGACTTCGATGCAGAAGGTGGTATAGACAAGCAGCTTCATGTATATTGGATCCTTCGGAAAGCTCAGATAATAATTGTCTGTGAGGAGGGTTAGGCGCATTGGTCGACAGTGGTCGCAACGAACGACTTACAGACTTGGACACACAGTATGCCCTGCAATCCCCATGTAAGAAGTGCTCCTATTTGCTGCAAAAAAAAATCGCAAGTTAGTCACAGCCTGATACAGGGACTGGTAGATAATAACCAGAGAGGACAGCCTTCAAAAGAGCGGGTCAGAATCGACGATGAGAGGGTAGGCGAAATAGCTTACAGTGGTAGGATGAGTGCCCAAAGAGCGTCGTTCATGGCGTCTGGAGCAGGAATTGGTGCCATGATGAGGAGAGCGCGAATTGAAGGAAGGGCGACTTGAATGAGAAACGATGGAAGACTCGCATTATTATACCAGAGGCGTAGGTGGGAACGGCATGTCAGGCTCATTATTTTCTCTCAAAATAATCTTGGAACGATTGAAGGGGATACCTTGACGGATTTACATTGCAAAGTGTAAAGTTCCAGGAGATGCCGTGTCTGAAGAACGGTCGATTCCCTTTTCGGGAGTGCAACGCTCGTCTGGCAAGGCACAAACTGCTTGCACGGTATTCTTGACACCTTTATAGGCTTTATTCACTGGTTTCAGAAGAGGGGTCCCTGCCTTGACTCCCGGAGGGGCGGCATGAAAGCCTTAATTTTGGATTTTCGGGGAAATACCGTCCTTGGGGATTTCATTGATACCTATGTTCAAATCCATTTATCAGCGACGAGAACAGGAAACAGATGGAATTCAGAAGATACGGTTACGCCACTTTTAGACGGACCGCTTCTGAAGGCTCCATACATTCGCTGAGGGAAGAATGGATAGCACGAGGAATATGAGTAAGTGGCATATTCCCAGAAAGGTCGTACAAGGGAATGTTCACTGGCCTGTGACGCTAGTATTACTTGGGAAATTGTGGACAGGTACCGTTGCATGAAAGTAATCGACGTTTGGTGGGAAACTCATCCGTCGAGTGGGGGGTGCAACAAGGCATTCATTCATTGCAGATAAGATTGTTGCATTGGCTTTCGAATGGGAGCGATATACAATTGCAAGCTCCAATTATGTAGCATCATAATATCTTGAGGTTGCATGAATACACTGGCAGGCCTCAGCCAAAGGAGTTAGCGCATTCTCAGTTCAGGGTGAATAGCCACCTCAACTGGCAGCTTCCGACAGGACGACTTAACCTATCTTTCGTAAGTTAGGGGGCTTCACGGATAAATACATACCGCCCAACTCATGATTGCTCGCTTCAACTGGATTCGGCCGTTAGAGGCAGGAAGTTTTCGACATCGGAGCGCTAGCACCAGGGGGATCTGACTTTCGTATTGGCGAAAAGTATCGCGGCAGCGGAGATATACCTTTATTACGACTAACCTTTCATATTCATGCATGGTTGAGTCCCTATCCGCCTAACTTTGAAGAGCATTCGAGGGAACAGCGTGTGATGACCCGATAAAAGGGTTTTAGAGAGTTATTGCGGGCGCCTGCGACAAGAGTGCACAGGTAAAACATTGGAAGGAATGGCACCAGAGTCCTGAAAGAGAGATCGACTCAAGATTTGAACATCCGAACATCCGAGGGTGGTCAAGGCATAAACTTGATCGTTCCATGGTTCAAACGTTCAAGTTCAAGTGTAAGTTCAAGTTTAACGGTGAAACTGGATCCGGACCGCCGGGACGCGTGCCGGTCTCGTGGAGGAGTCGTACATTAAACTCATGTACAACAACAGGTTCTAGTAACGACTGTGGGTGTATAACATATGGATATTGTGCTAATGGTATAGTGGGGGCGAGGGAGAGCAACGTGGTTCACAGTTATGTATCTACAGATAGCATCGACGACTAAGGAGAAAGGAAGGGACTGAGGAAACAACCAGGCGTTAATGAAGAGTAGTAACGTATGAACAGGGGAATCAGGACCAGGTCCGATGAACAAAAGGAGATGGGTACAGTTACACAGGGAAAATGATGGAAGGTGAAGATGAATGGAAGGTGGAGGAGAAAGAAATGACGTATCCTGATAGAAGGCAAAGAAAAACACAAAAGAGATGGCTAGGAATACACTGCATGTGTTTGAAGTACCAAAATATTGGATGAATGCGGGAACAATGAGGTTGCTGAGAATAAATGGAGGAAAAGATGGGTCCAAGTGGAGGGGATATAGGACGACGTTAAGACGCCACAAACCCGATGGATAGTTCTTGAAGGTCATGGTATGTTATCATGCGGCGGCTCCTTGACATAAAAGAAGACGGCGTGGTCGGTGTTGTGGCAGTGGATAGTGATTGTCGAGATACATAGGGAGACGTAGTAGTTGCTTACGCATATACAGAGGAGTGGTGGTGAATGTGGTTCAATGTCGATAATAATTGACGGCGGGCCGCGATCGAAATAAATATTAGCCAGTCGGTAGGCCAACCGGATCTAAACGTAGGGTATGAATACTCGTCTATGCAAGACGAGTCATATAGTCTTGATAAAGCCTCTCTACGAAGCCCTTATCGGTCTAAAAGGGGTATGGTGTTATCAGTAAACTAAAGTTTTACTGAGAAGCCTAAGCCCACTTACATGAATGAGCATCACCACCTCCCTCATGAACTCATTCTTGTCCATCCTGAACAACGGTCGCGCCTGTGTATCAATCGTAGCTATCATGCTCTCCTTCACCGTATCTGGATCGACCGGGCCCGACGCGCCATGCCCGTTCGTTATTTTAGGGTATCCATTGGCCATCTTGATTTTGCCTTTCACAGTCGGAAGAGGGACAGCACCGTTGCTCAAGGGGTTGTGGCCGTTCACTTGAGCGAGGGTTGCACGAGCATTCATTGTTGGCGTCTTCATCTCGGGTGCAGGGGTAGTCGACGATGCTGATGCCGTGAGTCGCTCGCGAACAGGTTCAGGAGCGGGAGAAGGTGACGACGAAGGCGCCAGGCGAGCGGAGCTGAATAGCATGTCCATCTGAGACGCTGCAGGGGCCCTTGAGACTGTAGGGGACGACGGTGTATCCCAACTCTGCTCAATCTCGTCCCTGGCCTTTGCATCCCGCTCCTTCCTCGTCTTCCTCCTATTCTTGCCCTTGCCCTTTTCCTCCGACGTCGGCGTGGAACCGTTGACGCGATGGGTGCCGTTGCCATTCACACTGCCGTTCAACGATCGGAGGCTAACAGCACTCTTTTTTTCCTTCAGAGCCCTGTTGAAGGCTTCCGGATTGCTAAGCACGCTGGTTTCCTCGAAGTTGAGTTCGACGATATCGTCGTCGTCCGTAGGTGAGCTGTCTTCTACAGGCCCACGAGAGTATGGCCATAGTTCCGAGTCAGGCTCAAAGGGAACAAGTGCTCTGTTATTACGAGGCCTGAGGCTTGCGCTGCCGTTCGTTTCGGGTGCGGTCAATGAGCTGGCAGAGGGGTTGGCATTCGTCGCCGATCCACGAACGGTGGAAATTGATAAGGTACTTTCAATGGCCGACGCGTTACGTTGCAAGCCTCCGCCGTGAGTTAGCGGCCCCCGCGGGGTGACATCGCCGTTGATTCTCTGGCCGGGTCGGGAAGCACCAAATCCGAAGGCACTAAGGAGGTCGGAACCAGCCATGCGAGCCGCGCTGGCACCTGCTGAACGTTGTGGTGGGTCGCTCTCCTCGTCAAGCACCGTGTAGGGTGAATCACTCTCGCTGTCGTCTTCATTGTCGCCTTCTCGAGAGCTTGGATGTGATACCGCCGACGCCACGGACGGCGTGCGGCTGGGTGCTGAGCCGGTGAGGATCGTGGTAAGAACTTGGGAGTTGAGAACCTGTGGGCCAGCCGATCCAACATAAGGTTGGGGTGATAGAATGACCACGGGCTGTGGTTGGGTGGCTGGGTTGGTCGGCGTTTTTGATTTCGTAGTGGTAGATTTCGTTACATTAAAGGGCATGGAGGCCGACGCAAATATGTCATTTAGGAGTGACATGCCAGTGGTTGGTTGTGGTTCGGGGATATGGGTACTTGCAGCTTCGGAAACGAGAGCTTGAGAGTTGAACGCGGCATGGAGAGAGACTGGTCTCGAGCTATTCGAAGCTTTGAGGAAGAGCTTATCGACCGCAGACAGATCTCCACTTGAGACTGAATGCGCATCTGATTGATCGTTTTCGCTATCTGATTGGGTATGCTGAGTTTGCGAGTCTGATGTATCGGTATTACTACCCGCTGTAAGAAAGTTTGTTAGCGAGATTTAAAATAACAGGAGCATATCCGGTTGATTGTCAACGAGGTGAACATCGAAATATAGAGAAAGAAATAGATCAGAATTCAACGTGGGTGCTATGGTGCGGTTGAAGAAGACGAGTAACTGGACCTGATGACCTTGTGATCCAAGTCAATGCAGCAGAATTTCCCGAACTTGTCAGAATACAAGGAGTCAGACACAGTAACAACACCTGCGTCAACTTCAACCCAGGGCACAAAGGAAAGGACTGGGTGAAAGAAGGAAAAGGTAAATTGCCATACCTGTTTTTCTAGGGATGGCTCGTAGTTTATGAGGTGGAGGTGGTTTGACGGCGCTATAGCGGAATTCATCTGGATATGGTACATTTTGCTTGATGTAGGAGTGCAGTCTAAAAAACGTCCGTCAGCGAGACATCTGGCAATATCGGGCTACTACGCACTTCCGCATGACCTCGATCATGGACTCACGCGAGTCAGTGGCATGCATCCACAGACCAACAATACTGGAGCGACCTTTGGCTTTCGAGTCGAGTTCATCAATATTCGGGACTGCATAAATATCGGAGTACTTGTCGTGGGGATCCACAGAGTATGAGGAGCGGATGCTAGCCAGCCTGTTGTTCAAGAAGTCGGGGTAGGAACGAATGATCAAAAAGCTGCCACTAGGGACAAGGTCGTCTTCTGGGTAGATCGGTTGAATGTAATCGTCCATGCCAACTCGATTCATAATATAGAAGCCATAGGGTGGATAAGAGTCCCTATGCAAGACAAGAGTTACTCTTTGGGGCGAGACTTGGTTGAAGAGGCTACTCACCTTTCAAACAAGAACATGCTTCCTTCATAGCCGTGTTTGTCCCATTTCTTTCCATCGTGATGGTAGATGCATACATGGCTGAACTGATCAAATATAGATATGATAGAGGGGTCCCGCCTTCTGAGCACTTTGAGATTGTAGTCGTATCGAGATGCTGGTGTCATGCCCAAACTGGGTGCAGGTGGTGTCTGACTGCCTGATGGCGTTGTCTGGTCAGATAGAGACTGAGCTGAGAAATAGGTTTGGGGTGTCATTTGAGACATCGTCGTCGTCGTTGGTGGTGGTGGCTGTCTGCGGGGAGGGCCCATAGGATGGTGGTCTGTGTGTCGTTTGCAGTGATGATGGAGGTTTACAATGGCCCGGACAACGCCGGACTGGGGACATTGCCAAATACAGCCAATCTAAATTACGTAATGAACGCGTTCCGGAAAACAATTTGGCGCCTCCTCAAGGTTTCTCCACCGAACTATGCGGCCACTGGCAGCACTCAACCCGTTTCTCCGCCAACGCAATGAAGCAGTTGTTACTGGCATAAAGGTTGTGCGAAAGATTCTCGCAGAGAATTCGTTTCCCAACGGTTTCACAACGAAAGAGCTGTATGCGCTGGCTCGGAAAGAACCTGCGCCAGAGGGCTTTACACCGTTCTTTTTGGATCAGACAACGGACAAAGTGGTTCCTCATCCTGAACATCCCGTACGGTCTATCAGGTGTGTTTTATCTATTTTAAAGGCGTCAAGCACGACTTACCTCAGCATCTTTAGCTTTTTGAAAGAGGACATCCTTGCGGCCCTGTCGAAAAGCAATGAAATTCAAATGAAGCCCTCGCTTCGTACTCCCAACAGCGAAGGGGGGGCGCCGGTCAAGAAGAAGAAGGGTACATCAAGCAAAGAGTTCAAGTGGAGGGTGATCCCACCAGAGGAGCGTCCGCAACCCGAACCGAAGCCTTGGGAAAAGTCTGTAGTTGGAAGAGAAGTTGGGGTAGGAGCGGACGTTGGACATCTCAACAAACGGAGGCAGAGGGCGCGGATAGGCAAAGTTTCTGCAGCCGTTCTGAGGATGAAGGAACGTCAACAGAAGCTTGGAGATGCACAGTCGGTATCGGACAACGTGAATGTTGCGCAATAAAACCAGACGTGCGCTGAAACATTGCCTTGTGCGCATTTGCATCATAATAACTAATTATAATTTATGGCGTAGAGTCTCAACTCCAGTACTAGATCATACACTTCCATGCATGCCCTCCACTTTCAAGCCTCTATGAATCCCAAATCCCTACAAATGTGAACACGTCAAACTTAACTCAATACTATACAGCGGTGTCGATATGAAGCGGCTTCATAGAAGTGTTGCTTATATCTTGGCCATAAATTTCATCGCCCTTCGCCTAGAATGATTGTTCAGCACTCTAGACTGCACACCAAGCTAACCAAAATGCAGGACGTACCGTGCTTACTCGAGAGCTGATATCTGTTGAGCTCCGCATCTTCTCTCTCTCAGTCTCCCTCTCGAGGGCCCGCTGGCGTTCATCAAACGCATCTAAACGGAATGTCAATCGGTCTTTCGTCACGAGTATCCTGGAGGTACTCCGAATATCTGCAAGACCCCGAGGAGCGCCGCTGTTTCTACGATTGCCGCCAGTGCTGACACTACCAGTTTGATTTATCGGTGTGGAAGAGAGTTCGATATCGTCTTCCAAGCCAGGTAGGCGCCCTCCAACAATCCTGACTCGATTATTCAAAATGACAAGCATGGTGTTGGCGTATATCTTGGAGATGACGATTCCGGGGACCAAGAATGACGGCATGTCGGAAAAGTAAAGGCATAGATGGAGGATCGCGAAGATGGCTACCGAAAGGGTAAGTTTGGTGCTCGACACCTGACCGCGGAATAGGATTTGGCCTACCTGTCAGAACTCCAGTTTCAATGATGAGACGCACAAGGTTGACGATGACAACATGCGTAGACCTGAGACCCGTTCCATGGCGCATAAGGTAGTAAGGCATAGTCAATGCGATCGTGATATCGCAGATAGCACCAATGCCATTCCAGACCTTGTGAAGGCTTTCAGGATATATTTTTTCATCCCCTTAAAAGTGATGCTCACTCCGATAGACACCAACGACTGCAACCCATTAGTCAACAAATTTGAGAAGGTCCGAGCTTCATAAAACGTCTGTGCTGATACCAAGGCAGAGCACACCGACGCTGCAGCCAGCTAGCGTTGCATCACTGCGTTAGATATATTTCTAAATGAACGGAGGAAAAATGTGCTCCTTACAATGCTGATAGTAATAGGCGCCCCACGATGGCCCTTACCACCCATACACCACAGTCGGTACGCGAAGAAAAACTGGCCAATGCCTCCAGCTTCACAAAACAGATGCGGTTAGTAAGGCGAAATCTCTGAGAACAAAATAGACACACTCAATCCTCCGAAAACAGGAATGGTTAACCAGTGTTGGTGCATCGAGTCCAGAGCATCGCCTGCGTTGGCCAGCCCAAAGGAAGGCACGAATGCCGCGTAGACATTTTGCGAGAGAACCACCGTTTGAATAATTTCGAGAATAAGAACTGTATATACCAAGGTTTTGGCCAAAAGGCGGTCTTTGGGAAATGCGAGGTAATATGTGTCTAAACAACCG
>Ga0247741_1002424_pt1 | contig 10363 bp, 13 predicted proteins | sample UWRJL213509R2_FD_180945 | JGI IMG/M metagenome (GOLD analysis project Ga0247741, IMG submission 180945) | Plant litter microbial communities from Arlington Agricultural Research Station in Wisconsin, United States - UWRJ-L213-509R-2 | ecosystem: Environmental > Terrestrial > Plant litter >...
CCAAACTCTTAATCATTTACATCTTTTGTTCTCCACATTGCTTAAATGTCGTTGGAAATAATTCTGCAAGGAATCATTTGCAGTGGAGTAATTATGCACTTTTAGTTGTAAATTACAGTAAGTAAGCATGCAAAGAATATGGAAGCTTTATGCAAGAAAATGGCAGAATTATTTTAAAATAAACCTGCTATTTTTACGGTTATTTATAATCAGACAACTGGCAACCAAATTTCCATGTCGCCAAAACCATTTTCAGGATTAAAATTTTCTCCATAACGTTCAAAAAAATGAATTGAATGCGCACTATGTTTATAGCCAGATTGTGGTAGCCATTTATCAAATACATAATCAATAGTGTCTTTAATTTTTGAAAAATGAGTTTCATGAACAAACACAGCATATTTGTGGGCAGGTACTATTAGCGGACTTAAGGCAGCAGGCAAATCGGCAAACTCATTCACTTCACAACCGGCCATGTAATAAAAGCAACCGTTACTGCTTTCACTGCTTTGTACGCATAAACCGTAAGCAACGCTGCCTTTCTGGTGCGGAATTTTACCAATAAAAGGCGCGAAATTTTGCCACAGTATAGGAATGGTTTGCGGACTTTGGTCATGCAAAGGTTCGCGCATTCCTGCAATTAATAATGGTGGTAAATCTGCAAAACGTGGACTAGCCATAATGATTTATTCCCTTGGCGACATTAATCTAAACAAGCTGTGGTTCAAGGCGTTCATCTTTGTTAGGTTCCAATTCACGTACAGGTCTAATTTCAATGCATCCCAAACGCGCCGGCGGAATTTTGCTAGCGATTTGAATGGCCTCGTTTAAATCGCGTGCATCTATTAAATAAAAACCGGCGAGTTGTTCTTTTGTTTCTGCAAAAGGGCCATCGGTAATTAGCTGTTTCCCATCGCGCACTCGCACACTGGTTGCCGTAGTCACAGGATGCAAAGCATTGCCGCCAATCATAAAGCCGCCGCCACGCAAATCCTCCCCATAGGCAACACATTCTTCATTGAGTGATTGCCATTCGGATTGCGTCATTGCATTAATTGTTTTTTCTTCGTAATAAACCAGGCATAAATATTTCATGATTCATATCCCCTATTCTGTTGCTATGCGTTTTAAATTTCGTAGACCTTCTTCAAAATCTTTACCAACCATTTTGTCCATGTTCATAAAGGTACACATGACTTTTGCAATAAATTGATGTTTGCCTTCCATCGCCCATATCACGTTTGTATTCTCGCCTTGCGTTTGGAATACAAATTCAGCGGTGTTTTTAGCAGCAAAAGGTTTTATAAATTCGAGCGAAATAAATATTCTGGAAAATTTTTCCTCTTCAACAAGTTCCATTCTGCCCTGACCGACTTTTTTGTTACCTTCCCATTCGTAGATGCTTCCAACCCCAATTTCGCTGCCGTAGTAGCGGCGCTCCATATCCGGGTCCATTTTTTCCCAAGGGGACCACAATTTCCATTTACTAAAATCATTAATAAGTGGAAATATTTTTTCCGGCGTAGCGTCTATAACAAGTTGCCGCTCAATGCGAAACTCATCCGGTTTATTGGACGCTACAATAATCAGCAAAATTACTAATGCGACTATTACAGCGATAATGATAGAAATCATATATTTTCCTTATAGAGGGTTTTACATTATTAGTAAAAATCGCATCGATATTCATAGCTTTACATCAAGGGAAATTATTGGACGTGGCTCGGCTCCATAAATGCAAGTTCCCACTGGTGCCCATCCAAATCTTCAAATCCATGCCCATACATAAAGCCGTGATCTTGTGGATCGTTATAAACCCTTCCTCCAGCGGCAACTGCTTTTCGCACCAAATCATCCACCTCGGCGCGGCTTTCAGTAGAAAGACACACTAAAACTTCGGTAGATTTTTTAGCATCAACAATTGCTTTACTAGTAAATCGCTTGAAAAATTCTTCAGTCAATAACATCGCATAAATAGTATCGCTAATGACCAAGCATGCAGCATTCTCGTCTGTAAATTGCGGATTAAAGCTATAACCTAAGGCTTCAAAAAAAACTTTAGACTTAGGTAAATCTTTTACGGGCAAGTTAACAAATATTTGTTTAGTAGCCATTTCTATCACCTCAATAAATCAATTAGTTTTTAAAATGTATTTGCGTGGTCAGTCATTGGAATATTGCAATAACTTCTTAGGCCTGATTATTTAATTTCAATGCCCGCCGAACGAGCAAAAGCGACATAATCAAGAGCAGTATTTTGGTCGTGTACAATTCGCCATTGACCTTCTTGCAGTTGAAAAACGTAGGTTAGCCAGCTGCTGAATGGCACAGCATCTGGTGTTGCGCGATATTCATATTTGATGAGCGCCATAGCGACATCCGCCCCTACGACTTTATGGACAACCTCACCCTCCCAAATCCAGAGTGGGTCTTCAAACCATTGCTTGTGAATTTCAATAGTTTCTGAAGGCGATATAAATGCGTGGCCATTTTGGACGATGGTGTAAAGCGTATCGCCGCTCGTAAGATGCGATGTAAACGCTTCAATATCTCTATTAGCGATAGCTGTAAAATGTCGCTGTAAAGCAATATCAAAATCGGGTTTCACTGTTACACCTCTAAATACATATTGTGAAAAATTCGATGAGAAAATCTATCAAGCCAAGACTAATTTTCAGCCTGATATTTTTAAATCAACGCGCCTTACTTACATTCACAAGAGGCTTAAATCCACCGTAAGCCATACGTGTCATATCGAAAGGTAAATCTGTATTGCATTGCAAGCGCGGATCAGCCATGACTGCTGCAAGAATGCTATCTCGCTCCTCGCGCGAAGGATAAATAACCCACGCCAGCACAACCAGTTCGTTTTCTTTCACACCTGCTGCTGCAGTAAAAGAAAGTGCTCCATCACTTTTTAAATCGTCGCCCACGGTTTCCCAGTAAGCTAAAGCACCATGATCAAGCCAAACTTCACCGGCTTTTTCTGCAAGTTTTTGATAGGCATCAATTTTATCTGCAGGCACCGGCAGTAAAAAACCATCTACATATTGAGTCATGTTAAATCTCCTTTCGTTAAATTTTTACTTTACTTGGATTTACCATCGTAATGATGCACAGGAACCGCTAAAGGATCTATATCTTCCAGACAGCGAATATTCACTGCAACAGTAGGATTGCCCTTGGGATCAATTGCTTCACCGAAAGGCTGCACGCCGCACACGCCGCAAAACTGATGTTTAATAATGTGCTTGTTAAACATGTAGGTGGTGATGTTTTCGCGCGGCGTTAATAAATTAAATTGTGCGCTCGGCACAAACCACAGGAGCGTGCCTTTACGCGAGCAAATGGAACAATTACAAGCAAGTGCGGTAGTGGGATCGCCTTCAACTTCAAACTTAATGTTGCCACAGTGGCAACTGCCCGTGTGTTTCATACGAACTCCTTTAATTGGCATAATGAATCTTGAGAGCATGTGATTTTTTACATCGGAAAAACTACTTTCAGACCTTTGCGATGTATAAATCAACCTGGCTTTAACACTTAAAATCCAGAGATACTATTTAGTCGTGCGAGGCTTGAAGAAATCGACAGGTACATAAAAATATTTTTATTTTTTTGATAGATAAGAATTAAACGACAAGTTGAGCGATTTTTTCACGCAAAAACCGTTGCTCAGGCTCCTGTTGAGTTAAGCGCAAAGCCTCTTCGTAGGCAGCTTTTGCTGGTCCAACTTGGCCAAGTTGACGGTAAAAATCCGCGCGAGCCGCGTGGAATAAATAATAATCCTGCAGCTCGCCATTTGCACTTACAGCATCCAATTCATGGAGCGCAGCTTCGGCGCCGTCGCGCATACCTAATGCGACAGCTCGATTTAGAGCCACGACCGGCGATGGATGTAATCGTAGAAGTAAATCGTAAAGACCGACGATTTCAGACCAATCTGTTTCTGCATAGCTCGATGCTTCAGCGTGAACTGCCGCAATAGCGGCTTGCAATGAATAAGCGCCAAAGCCGCCCATACTCAAAGCGCGTTGAATCAATTGCGAGGCCTCAGCAATTTGCGCGTGATTCCATAGCGAGCGATCTTGCAACTCCAGTGTGATTAAATCACCCTCATCGTTGATGCGGGCTGCGCTGCGTGAATCCTGCACTAACATCAGCCCTAATAAACCTATAACCTCGGCCTGTGGCAATAACTCAACCAATAATTGTCCCAAACGAATGGCTTCGCGCGCGATGTGCTGTCGCGTGAGGGACTCACCGGAAGATGCAGAATAACCCTCGTTAAATAATAAATAGATAACCTTAAGCACAGACCCAAGCCGTTCCGGCAACTCATATTGCGCAGGAATTTCGTAAGGAATGGCTGCATCGCGAATTTTATTTTTTGCACGCACAATGCGCTGTGCGATAGTGGATGGAGTTGCTAAAAAAGCACGGGCGATTTCTTCAGTTGTTAAACCGCAGACTTCTCGTAATGTTAATGCCAGCTGTGCTTCGAATGAAATGCCGGGGTGACAACAGGTAAAAATTAATTTTAATTGGTCATCTTCAATAGATTCATTTAGCCAATCCTCACTATCACTTATCGACTCTTCTAATTCTTGAGCAATATTAGTGAGCGATTTATTAAATAATGAACGACGACGTAAATGATCTATAGCTTTAAACCGCCCTGCTGAAACCAACCAGGCGCGCGGATTATTAGGAACACCCGCAACCGGCCATTGCGCTAAGGCGGCCATAAATGCATCGTGTAATGCTTCTTCGGCCAAATCAAAATCGCGTAGCAAGCGAATTAAAGTCGCTAAAACACGCCGCGATTCACGACGATAAATGTCATTAATTTCATTTGTAATTTGTGGTTTCGTATCCACAGAATGTCCTATTATTTGGCGCGATAAAATTCTGGAGTATCGGTATCGACTCCGCCAACTTCAATACCATCGCGCGCCATTTTAGCTAACAACTGATAACGAAGGCGTATTTCTTCACGCTGTAGATCATCCATATCTTCCAACCCCAGCAATATATTATGCGCTCCTTGGGTGGCACGAATAAGTTCATCCAGCTTTACCTGAATGGCTTCGGTATCGCGGTTTTGCGTGGTCTGAATTAAAAATACCATAAGGAAAGTAATGATGGTGGTCGCAGTGTTGATAACTAATTGCCACGTATCACTAAAATGAAACATAGGCCCAGTAATCACCCACACTACAATACTTAAAACTGCCAATATAAAAACAACAGGATGGCCGCATACACGTGATGTTATTTTTGCAAAGCTGGAATATCTAGCAGATATTTTCATAATAAAAATTACTCAGTTGTGTAATAGATACCAAAGGGAGGCTTGGCAAACAATATCATTGCCTTTTCAAGTTTCTCCTTTGGAATAATATTCGCAGCGGCTTTATGATGCGCAATAGAAATCCATTCTTCGATCACCGCCAAGTGTGCGGAATTTTCAGCGCCCCTGAGCAAAGTACATTTAATGCAACCATCAGCTGACGTTATCTCATCTACAACGTTTTGCATAAAAGCAAATAGATCGGCTTCGCTTCCCGCTTTTGCTTCAAAGTGATTAATGCGTGTGACGCTCATGTTACCGCCTTTTATAATTTAACTAATTTAGGTAATGCCATTATGATTAGAGAAACAATAATCAACACAGAGTTATTTTCTAATACATAGGGTAAACCTATTAAAAAAACACCTGCCAGGAATGCTATCAAGTGACTTTGTTTCTTTCCGTAAATACAATATCCCACACCTATGGAACCGAAAATCAAACCTACAATTAATGAAGTAGAATCACCCATAAAAATATCTCAGTTGATTACTTAATTATTCACTTTCCTTTCTGTGCCCAAGCTTTCCAAAATGGGTATAACGAAAGCCTCTGGAATATTTCAGCCCGAAACCTAACGCACGATCAAAACCTATATGCGCAATCCACACTATGGCCACCTTATCTGCAGATGATGAAGACACAAAAAATCCGTACGCAAAAAGCATTAACGGCAAAATATAGGAATGCATAGTGTTATAGGCGATAGCACCAACTCGCGGGCTATGAAAATAGGCTAACAAGGATAAATCCGGCACAAGAAAAATAAGAATAAAAAATCCCCATGGGAAACCCATGAATTCATAGGCCATTAACGAAAATGCAAAAATCGCTAATCCTTCCAAACGTAAAAGCCAACGTAAATCTCCGGTAACGTAACCGTTTTCTAGCTTGTTCATTTAAGATTTTCCTATTTTTGTTGTAGTGCCAGCTTTCTTTTCGTTAATGCAGTTGCTTCGTGTTCAAGCGGATTTTCGGGCCATGGATGACGAGGATATTTGCCGCGCATTTCTTTGCGGACATCCGCGTAGGCTTGTTGCCAGAAGGTTTGTAAATTCATGGTAATCGCAAGCGGGCTACCATTAGGTGAAAGCAAATGGATCTTCAACGGCAACTTACCACCTGCCAATTGCAATTGTTCGCAACCAAAGAACTCCTGCAACTTTGCAGAAACTTGTGGCATACCTTCTGCCGAAAATTCAACGGTAATCATTCGACCCGATGGTAATTCAATTTTTTCAGGGACACACTGCGCAATGGCCTGACAGTGTTCATAACCCAAATAAAACTCCAGCGCATTCAACCAGGGCAATTGATCCAGACGGGTTTGTGCATTTAAAAAAGGTTGTAACCAATGCTCCAATGAATTCGTCAGTGTAGCGTCATCCAGATCTGGCAAAGTTAACAAGTCTTGCGCTTGAATGAAGCGAGCACGTTCTAATAGACGCCTTGCGTTGTCGCTCCACTGTAGGTTATGCAAGCCTTTTTCAGCAATTTTTTCTCGAATCAAATTTACAAGTAAACTTGATATTTTAGCTGCATCTACAACAGAAAAATCTTCAGCAATAGTGGTTCCGCCCATTCGCCATTGGGCATGCTCCTGCCAACTATTATTTTTATGAACTAGTTGTGTTTGTTTTTGGCTAAGCGACTTCTGTTCACCAACTGATAGCTGCAACGCAAGCCCAATTCCAGAGTGTCCCTTAGGTTTGGTATTAATAATGGGAAATAATGCCCACTGCGAATTTAGTTTGGATTGCGAATCTACACTAATCCCAGAATTTAAACGGTAGCGCCCAGATTCTTGCTGAAAGCCAATGCGATCACTAAAAGCTTGCGCTAGTAGGTTGGTATTAACGGCGTCACTTTTTATAACTTTGATTTGTAATTTTTGCAGCCAACGTTTTTGCTGTTGTTGCCATTGACGATTTCGTTGCAGCTCTTGTGTTGCAGACTGAATTAGATCATTTATGTCAGCTTCAACCGCTAAATCAAAATGCAACGCCAAGGCTAGTAACATTTCTGATTCGGATATTGATATTTCCTGCGCTAATAAAAATGCAGCAATTCTGGGATGAGTTCCTAATGCGCTTACTTGTTCACCGCTTGCAGTAATTTTGTTATTTGTATCCAACAATTTCATTTGTTGCAGCTGTTGCTGGGCAAAATTTAACGCTAACTTATTCGGCGCTTCCAGCCAGGGAAGTGATAGTGCAGGACTGCCCCAATGCGCTAATCGCAATGACAAGGGCAAATAATCCGTGGCTCGAATTTCTGGTAAATCCGCTGCAGCCAAAGGCTGGTCTTGCGACCATAAGCGAATGCAATGTCCCGCCTGCACACGTCCGGCACGACCACGACGTTGCTCCGCACTTGCCTGACTAATGCGTGATAGACGCAACCGGGTCAACCCCGTTCGCTGTTCATAATCCGGGCGACGCACCAAGCCAGAATCTATCACCAAAGTAACATCTGGAATTGTTAATGATGTTTCTGCAATATTCGTTGCCAAAATAATTCTCGGGCCCGAGCCGGAATTTAACGCACGTTTTTGTTCGACTTGAGGGACGCGACTATGTAAACGAAAAACAGCTTGGTTTGGATAACGCAATTGAATCAGTTGTACGCACTTTTCTATTTCACTCCAACCAGCCAAAAAAATTAAAACCGTTTCATTTTGAAACTCAGGATATGAAATAAGCGCACGCAAAACATGCTCTTCAATTTTTTCTGGATAAGGCGTGTTCGCTTTTGCGGGAAGATAGTGAGTTGTTACGGGAAAACAACGACCCGGCGCGAACAAACGTTGTGGAATTTTTTGTTGCAATTGCGGGTCGGGCGTTGCGCTCATTAATATAATTTGCAAATCATCACGCAGTATTTGCACTTCCTGCAACCAAGCCCATGCGGTGTCCTGATTTATGGATCTCTCATGAATCTCATCCAAAATTACGCAGTCAATATTTTCCAGTGTTGGATCTTGCAATAAATGCTGTAACAAAATTCCCGGCGTCATTACCAACAGCCGTGTGTTGTTACTCACGCGATTATCATAAGGAACTTGATAGCCAACTGTTAGGCCCAATTCATCGCCAACCAAATCAGCCAAACGTTGCGCAAGCGATTGCACTGCCAATACGCGAGGCTGAACTAAAATTAATTTTTTATCGTCCGCTAAACTATTAAGCACCCAGAGCGGCGCAAGTGTGGATTTACCCGCGCCAGGTTCAGCCTCAAGCAGCAGAGTTCCTTTTGTGATTACGCGAAAAAAATCATCGCGCAATTCACTGAGCGGATATTGCGGTAGACTATTTAAAAAATCCGTAGAGCCTAAATGGTTATTCACTCAATCATCTCTTTTAAAAGTCATAGGCAAGTTTTATACCTGCCGCCAGATTTCGACCGCTGGCAGGCTCAAAGGCACGACCATTGGTTTGGTTCACTATCACTGAACCTACATAATTTTCATCTGCTACATTTGCAAGTTTAAACCACCAGTCTGTTTGTAATGATTGCATGACAGTAAACCTTCCCGAGATCGCAAAATCTGCGGTTGTATAGGATGGTGCTTTGATTTGATTGTTATCGTTCGCCGCTACCTGATTGCGATGATTTAAACTGACGCCGAATTTCAATAAATCATTATGTAATGGCGACCAATTTATTTGCGCATAATGATTTAGTTTAGCCACGCCAGGTAATTGCAAGGATGCAAATTGTCCTTGCGTATAAGTTGCATCAAGATAGTTGAGTGCAATGCGCGCATCCAGCGCATCGCTAAATTCAAAATTCCCGCTAAACTCCACGCCTTTGCGTTCAGTTTCAGTTGCATTCACGTAAGTCGTACGACCGTTAATAGATTGATCGACTACCAATTCATCTTGGGTTTTTATATTAAAAGCAGTGAGAGATAAGTTGATTTTTTTATGTTGAAAATCTATACCCATTTCCTGCTGATGGTTACTAGCGGCGTCCAGCGTATTGTTAAAACCTTTATCACCGTTGGTGTACGCCATTTCCGTTAAAGTTGGCGTTTCAAAACCATTGCCGATAGCGGCATGTACTGAAAAATTCTCATTAATTTTATAACGCGTTGCGAGCGATTCCGAATGACGATTAAAGGTTTTATTACCACTGTCGTCAGCATTTTTAGTGGGAATAATAAAATAATCATCTACCGATAATTCAAGATGAGATTGCCGCGCGCCAGCTAGAAATTCCCAGTCATCACTCGCCTGCCATTTCACTAGCACATAGGCATCGCGATTATCAGCCTGCCCCAACTCATCTCGACGTAAATCACCTGCGACGCCGCCGTTGTTAACATAGCCTTTGCGCTTGTCATTCATTGCAGACCATTCGCCGCCCAGCGTAAAACTGACCGGCTGATTGGCAAGATTGAAATCCCAAGTGTAATTACCATTGCCACCGCTAAATTGGCGAGTTAAATCCACTACGCCACCGGAGTTAGCTAATGCATCGCCTTTTTGCGCGAGATATTGCTGAATATGACGATCACCTTGCCAGAGGGCGACTTGCCACCGTTGATCGCCTTTCTCCTGCCGCAAACTAAATGCATTTTGCAAATGCGAAATTGTTTTGCGCGTATTAAAAAATTCTGCACTGGAATTTAATTGATAAGGATCGGCTTGCCATTGCTCCTGCGTAAGCCCGAGTGGATCTTGTAGCAAAGGCGCATCTTCTTTATCAAATCGATACTGTGCTTCTATTCCATTATCGAGCGTGTAGTAAACCTGCGCACCTAATTGTTCGCGCGTTGCGCTGGCGTGCGGGCGATTACCATCTGCGTCCACACGACTCGCTTGAATTCTTGCGCCCAATTCTGCATCGCGAAATTCAGCTGACACATGATTGCGCGATAAGCCGTCCTCATCTGCGGTTGTATCCACGGAAATGCGATTATTTATTGGAGCAGCGCTAATTAAATTAATTACACCACCCGCACCATTTCCATAAAGTGCGGCGACAGGCCCAGTGAGTACACTAATA
>Ga0247741_1002425_pt1 | contig 10359 bp, 5 predicted proteins | sample UWRJL213509R2_FD_180945 | JGI IMG/M metagenome (GOLD analysis project Ga0247741, IMG submission 180945) | Plant litter microbial communities from Arlington Agricultural Research Station in Wisconsin, United States - UWRJ-L213-509R-2 | ecosystem: Environmental > Terrestrial > Plant litter >...
TGTTTTCAGTGCAGCTTGAGGCTGCTCAAGCGGGCGTGACTGTTCCAACCCAGGCGCTCGCCGCTATTCAATCGAATCATGAGGCTGTTTATCAAGCATTAGTGCTTGGTATGCGCGACTACGTTAATAAAAATCGTTTCAAAGGTGTGGTGCTTGGTTTATCCGGTGGCATCGATTCGGCGTTGACGCTGGCGATGGCCGTAGATGCACTCGGCGCTAATCGCGTTGAAGCGGTGATGATGCCGTTTCGCTACACCTCGGATTTAAGTAAGAACGATGCCGCCGAACAATCTCGCCGTATGGGCGTTCGCTATAGTTCAATCAGCATTGAACCAATGTACGAAGCCTTTATGGCGCAGTTAGCTGAAGAGTTTGATGGCTTAAAACGTGACACCACCGAAGAGAACTTGCAAGCGCGCTGCCGCGGTGTGCTCTTAATGGCTATCTCTAATAAGAAGGGCTATTTGGTGCTCACGACCGGCAACAAGAGCGAAATGGCTGTCGGTTATTCCACGCTCTACGGCGATATGGCGGGCGGATTCGATGCTCTTAAAGACGTTCCTAAAACCTTGGTGTTTGCGTTAGCGAAATATAGAAATACCTTGGGCGAAGAAGTCATTCCCGACACTGTTATTACTCGTCCTCCATCCGCAGAGTTAGCGCCGGATCAAAAAGACGAGGACAGCTTGCCGCCCTATGAAATCCTCGACCAAATACTCTCACTGTATGTGGAGCATGATTTTAGTGCGGAATCGATTATCGCCAAAGGTTTTGCGCGAGATCAGGTTGAGCGCGCAGTGCGTTTGGTGGATATCAACGAATACAAACGCCGCCAGGCACCGATTGGGATACGCATTAGCAAACGCGGCTTTGGCCGTGATCGACGCTACCCTATTACTTCTGGTTGGAAGATGGGGGAGTAAACGGCCCAACCTACGTAAATAACAGGCACAAAAAAAGCGGGCAAGCCCGCTTTTTAAACTGCTAAAACCTAGTTTTTAACACGCGGAGGTTTTTGGTACTCAGCGTCGTAGATCTCGCGGGTATCAAATCCGATGGTGTCTTGCTTGCTGAATAAGCCAAGGGTCAAGGTTCCAAACAGGTTGCGGTCGCCTATATGTTCGGCGTAGTCGTAGTCAAATTCGCCAGATTTATTGAAAGCTGGAAAGTTGGGGTAGTTAGTGCGCAGCACTTCCACAAATTCATTTGAACGATCTTGCATGCCGAGGAAGTGATAACCCTGTACCATAACGGCCAATGCGTCTGGAACTGCAGGCGCTTGTGGGTAGTTTTCAATGACGTAGCGGCCACGGCTCACCGCTGCAACATAGGCTTGGCGTTTGAAGTAGTAGTTGGCGACGTGGATCTCGTAGCGAGCCAGCACATTGCGTAAGAACAACATACGTTTTTTCGCATCGGCAGCGTAAGAGCTGTCGGGGTAGCGGTTCAGCAATTGGGTGAAGTTAGCCAAAGATTCACGCGCTGCACCCGGGTCGCGTTTGGTCATGTCGGTCGGCATAACGCGCTCGAACATGCCTTTATCTTTCGTGAATGAGCTGAGGCCCATCATGTAGTAGGCGTAGTCAACATTGCGGTGTTGCGGGTGCAGGCGAATAAAGCGGTTCGCGGTAGCAATGGCTTCGTCGGGCTTGCTAAAGTTGTAATAGGCGTAGATGAGTTCAAGTTGGCCCTGCTCAGCGTAAGCGCCGAAAGGGAAGTTTTCTTCCAGCTTTTGCAGGTTTTTTACCGCGGTTTCCCACTGCTCATGATCTAACTGTTCTTCGGCGGCGTGATAAAGATCCGCTTCGCTGGTAAATTTTTCCTCTTTCTTGTCACTGGAGGAGCAGGCGGTCAACAGCGCCAGTGAGCCGAACAGAGCAAGGGGCAGAAATCGCTTAAGCATAAAAAGTTAACTCAAATATTATTGGGTGACAGAAATGTAGTGCCAGGCTCTTGTGCCAAAATTTAAGAGCATAGGGCAGATTTAAAAAATATGGCTATCTAAAAAGTGTGGCGTATTTAAACACAGAGCTTGCCGATACCAAAGCGGCATTCGTTGTTAACCTGAGGTTTTACTTGTAAATGAAAGATGTTTTTGAACTTACCGCACAAGTGCCATTCGCTATGAGTGGACTGCGCTTCGACCAAGCAGCTTCCGAGTTGTTCCCTGATTTTTCACGCTCGCGTCTACAAAGTTGGATTAAAGATGGCCAGCTTAAAATTAATGGCAAAATCGGTAAGTCGAAAGACAAAGTGATTGGTGGTGAAACTCTGGACTTAAACGCCGAGTTGGAAGCGCAGGGCGATTGGCAGCCGGAAGAAATCACGCTGGATATCGTCCATGAAGATGACGACTTATTGATTATTAATAAGCAGGCGGGATTAGTGGTTCACCCGGCCGCAGGAAATTACACTGGGACTTTGGTAAATGCTTTGCTCAACCACATCCCTGAGCTGATTAATTTACCGCGCGCGGGCATTGTGCATCGCCTCGATAAAGAAACTACAGGTTTGATGGTCGTTGCCAAAACCCTTGAAGCTCATACCGATTTGGTCGCGCAATTGGCCGACCGCACTGTAAGCCGTGAATATGAAGCGGTTGCGGTAGGCGCTATGACGGGCGGTGGCACTGTGAATGCACCTATGGGGCGCCACCCGATTCATCGTAAATTAATGGCGGTATTGAGCCAGGGCGGCAAACGCGCAGTAACTCATTATCGTGTTGCAACTCGGTTCCCGCATCACACACACATTAAAGTGAAATTGGAAACTGGTCGCACGCACCAAATTCGCGTCCACATGGCGCACATTGGCTTTGCGTTGGTAGGCGATAAAACTTACGGTAAAAGTTTCAAGATTCCGAAAGGTGCAAACAGCAATTTGATTGAAGCGCTCAAAGCCTTTCCGCGTCAGGCATTGCATGCTGCAAAACTGGGTTTGGAGCATCCAGGTACTGGTGAATATACCGAGTGGACTGCGCCCATTCCTGAAGATTTTAAAGGTCTGTTGGAAGCGCTTAAGCACGGTTATGAAATTGAAAAGCGGGATGAGTAATCCAGTAATATTTGTTGTCACAAGCGCGTTCGCGAATTAAATGTAAATCTGATTAATCAAATCTAATGAATAACAATTACATCATTCCAGATTGGCCCGCTCCCAAAAATGTGCGCACTTGTATCACTACCCGCGAGGGTGGTGTGAGTGCTGCGCCTTATGCCAGTAATAATTTTGGATTGCATGTTGGCGATGATTCTGAGCATGTTGAAAAAAATCGCGTCTTCTTATGTGAACAATTAGATTTAAAAAAATCCCCGCAATGGCTCGAACAAATTCATGGCACTAAAGTAGTCGATGCAAAAAGTGATGGCTTAGTCCGCACCGCTGATGGATGCTATTCGAATGAAGTTGGTCAAGCTTGCGTGGTAATGACTGCAGATTGCCTGCCGATTTTTTTATGTGATAAGCAGGGCACTCAAGTCGGAATATTGCATTGCGGTTGGCGCAGTCTTGCTAAAGGTATTTGCGCTAAAGGATTAAAAAAATTCGCAGGCGCGCCGAAAGATATTATCGCGTACCTCGGCCCTGCCATTTCACAAAAACATTTTGAAGTGGGGGTGGACGTGCTTGAAGCATTTTTTAAATCTGCACGCAGCCCACAACATGCGGACGCTATTGCAAGTGCTTTTATTTCAGCAGCACGCCCATTACATTTTTATGCTGACATTTATGCGCTCGCTCGTGCAGAATTGCAGTCATTGGGCATCAACAATATTTATGGCGGCGGCTATTGCACTCATGAACAATCGGATAGCTTTTATTCGTTTCGTCGCGACGGTGTTACGGGTCGCATGGCGCATTTGATTTGGTTAGCCTAAACCTTTTAACTTAAGACATTTTCTGTAAGATATTCGCAGGCACACGGATCAGCTATGGACCACAAGAGCACCATTCAAGAACTTCAGAAAGGCGCACAGTCCTGGAATAAATGGCGCAAGTCAGTTCCAGTTGGCAAACTTAATCTAGATGGCATCGAATTAAATGATGTCGATTTGGATAACGTAGATTTGTCCAAAGTATCCATGCGCAACGCTGTTATTTCCCATTGCCGGTTTCGATATGCAGATTTTATTTCGGCGGATTTGGAAGGATCGCTGCTTCAAAATAATGATTTTTCTCATGCCAAGTTAATTGCAACTCGTCTCACTCATTGCGATTTGAGCGGCTCAAGGTTGTTGCATACCAACATGCTTACCGCGATTACCAAAAACACAAAACTTGAAAATATTGATTTCAGCGGGCTTGACATTAGCGGCCTCACTTTGCGCGATGTATCGCTCGCTGGCAGTAACCTTTCAGGTCAAAAATTAGCGCGAGTGGATTTTAGTAATTCAAATTTAACCGCGGTAAATTTTGAAAATGCAGATTTAACCAACGTGGTTGTTAGTGGCGCTGACTTAACGCGTGCGAATTTTAAAGGCGCAATTTTAAAAGGCGTTGTAGCAAAAGCAGCTAAAATGACCGGTCTGGATTTACAAGGCTTTGATTTAACCAAAGCCGATTTCACCGATGCTGATTTACAAAATTGTGATTTACGTGAAGTGAATTTTACCAAAGCAAAGTTAGCTAGCGCTGATATCACGGGCAGTAAGCTCTGGAATCTCGCCACCAACGGTTGGGTTATTGCCAATATAGTTTGCGATCACGCTTATTGGGATAAAGCGGGCAACGAAAAAACTATTTATCGCACCCACGAATTTGAGAGAATTTTTGGCGAGTCCATCACCATAGAACTGCGCTACCCCTATCGCCTTGCTGATCACGAATTGGCAACCTTGCCGATATTTATTGAACATTTAGCAGCAGTTAACTGGGGCATTATTTTACGTTTGAAATCCATCAGCGATGTTGCCGGTGGAGCCCTCGTTAAATTTGTGGTGGAAGAAGTTGGCGGTCATAACCCCACTCGGTTAAAAGCACAACTGCAGGATGAAGCGGATCGTATCCAACTTGCGCAGCTCGCATTACGCACCGACTCACAATTGCATTTACAGTTACGCGAACGCATCGCATCTATTCGTGAAGAGTTGTGGCCGCGCTTGTTGGAATTGGCTGCCGATCACGAAAAAGATCAGGTCCGAAATCTCACCATCGTTTTTATGGATTTAAAAGGCTTTTCGAAATGGCGTGACGATGAGCTGTCTGAAAAGCTTTCACTGTTTCGCGGCTTGGTAAAACCCATCCTCAATAAATGGTCGGGCAATTACCCGAATATGGAAGGTGATTCTTTGCGCGTTACCTTCACCAATGCCACCGCCGGATTATCTTGCGCGTGCATGATTCGCAATGTGTTAATGGCAGCCGGTTTCGAATTACGTGTTGGCGTTGAGCTGGGTGAAGTATTAGTAGTTCGCAATGAAGTGACAGAAATTCCAGACCTTGAAGGTGTTGCGGTGAGTATGGCGGCGCGTTTGGAAGCTGCTGCTGATGTGGGTGAAATTTTAGTGAGTCACCGCGTGCGTCACTATGCTGAGCGAAGCAATTTATTCGAGTTTATTCCGCGGCACGTTCCCTTAAAAAAATCCATTGGCACCATGATAGAGGGCGATCATGTGGATTGTTTTGCGGTAATTCCTGTCAAAAACCTGCAAGAAGTTTTGGTTTAATCGAGGGTAACTAGCTACAAGAAAACTAAAAGGACTTTCAATTGCTGTGCGCCACTTATTATTTTCCCATCTCATATCTTCAAATTTCCCCTCGATAACGTTCGCGTTTAATTTCAAAAATCTTCTGGTCTTGGTCAATAGTTTGATGTTGCTCGGTTAGTAAAACGTGCTCCAACACTGTATGCGATTGTGCAAAAAGAAACGTTTTTGTTCGAAAGTGGTGCGTTTATTTTCTGTAAAAATCTAACCTAATCCCATTGTGTTAATTCCTCGCTAAATCCTGTGAACTTTCTTCACACTTCATAATCAATTATTCCGAATAGCTTCTCTGCGTAGTGAGAAAATTTTCTCGGCGTAGTTTTTGCTGACTATTTTCTATGAAGATTAAAAATAAAACTGATTTTGTTCGATCCCAGCTTCACCGGAGTAAGTTGCTCTCTAGCTGTGTCTCAGTTTTACGCTGTTTCTAATACTGCATCTCGCGATAAATATTGATAGTCACGTTAACACTTTGATATTTGCTAAGGATTCTTCATGTCAATAGCCGAGCCCATCGCTCTATTTACAAAAAACAGTATTTCGCGTCTCGCTAAACATACAACTTCCTATCGCTATCAATTTCCTCGCGGCTACAAATTTAAGTTAGCGCTTTTAATAGGTTTCGCGGTGTTTTTTTATCGTTTGGTGGTGTGGGTCGCGCGCAATTTTGGCGATATATCGCTAGATCAAATGTTATTTCATCTTGGTTCAGATTCAACTACAGGTGTACCTGTAAAACTTATTCACTCTGCAGTTTTAGAGTTAGGATTCAGGCCTTTGCTGGCTGGTGCAGTTGGCTATGGAATTCTTTCTGTTCCTTTCGCAAAACGGCTTTTTGTTCATAAAATTTTATTGTGGGGATGTTGCTTCGGAATTCTGGTTACCGTTTATTTTCTTTACGATGTTTTAAAACTGAGAGAGTATTTTGAATCGTCAGATTTCACCGGTGATTGGTATCAAGTCTACGGGCAGCCAGCTCCCAAACATTTAGCTGCGCCGCAAACCAAACTCAATCTCGTGTTTATCTACGTTGAGTCCCTGGAAAAATATCGGGTTGGCGCCAATACGCCCCTCGGAAAATACAGCGCAACTTATGGCGCACCTAAACAATGGTATATGTTGCCGGGAACACAATGGACGCTTGCGGCTATGATCAGCAGCCAATGCGGTGTGCCGCAAATGCTGCATGGTTTTGTGGGGAAAAATAATTTAAATAAAACGCCGCACCCGTTGCAAAATACGGTGTGCATGGCGGATATTTTACGTGAGGCAAATTACCAAACACTTTACATCGATAGTGCTAACCCCGCGTTTGCTGGCAAAGGAAACTTTTTCAGCACCCACGGTTTTACCGATGTACATGGTTCTACCAATATAGAAACTGTATTTCCTAAAACCCAAATTCCAGATTGGTGGGGCGTGCCAGATACGGTGCTTTACGATTACACCAAACAGAAAATTAATAAGCTGGCTGATACCGGTAAACCGTTTTATGTTGCGCTCAACACGGTCAATACTCATGGGCCGCACGGCGCATTATCTTCATCCTGTCAGAAAAAAGGTTTTACGAAAGATATTGATTCGATTTTTGATTGTAGCGTTAACGAGGTTGGGGAATTTTTGAAGTGGTTCAATACGCAATATTTTAGTAAGAATACGGTAGTAGTGATGATGGGCGATCATCCCATCATGGCGGGGCATATGATTAAAAATAAATTTACAGCCGAAAAGGAGCCAGAAATATTTTTTCTTATTCGTCGCCCGGACGGTGTACAGCTTCCTAGCAAAAAAATGACACACGTTGATATATTCCCTACCACGCTCGCGGCCTTGGGTTTTGCAATTCCCAACGAGCGCTTAGGTATGGGCCATAATATTTACAAGAGTAATAGTTGGGTGGAATCCGTTGAGCCTCACGAGTTCCGCAAAGCGATTCGCAAACCTTCGCCTGCTTATGATGCACTTTGGTAATTGCTTGTGTTCCTAAATTCGAAACTGTGTGTAAGATTTACCTTAACTTTTATTAAAGTTATATCGGAATTTTTTTAATAGTTGCAGCTAAACTCTCGATAGGCACAGGACGCGCAAAATAGTAGCCCTGATAAGCATCGCAACCCATTTCTGCCAAAGCATTTTTTTGCTCCAGTGTTTCAACACCTTCGGCGATAACTTTTAAATTCAAGCTGTGACCTAATGCGACGACAGTTCGTGCGATAGCGGCGTCGTTGGGGTCGGTAAGCAAATCGCGCACGAACGACTGGTCAATTTTAAGTTGATCCAGCGGTAGGCGTTTTAGGTAAGACAACGATGAGTAGCCGGTGCCGAAATCGTCCAGCGAAAAAGTGACGCCGAGCGCTTTAATTTCCACCATTTTTACAATCACATCTTCAACATCTTTCACCAACATACTTTCGGTGAGTTCAAGTTTTAGTAGATGCGGATTTGCGCCAGTTTTTTTCAAAGCACGATCTACATTGGCGACAAAATCTGGCTGCGCAAATTGCGACGCGCTTACGTTAACTGCCATAGTCCAGTGAGCCGTTGCAGTTGTTTTCGCCCAACTTACGAGTTGCGCGCAGGCAACTTCGAGTACCCATTGGCCCAAGGGTAAAATCATGCCGGTTTCTTCTGCGAGTGGAATAAATGCAGCGGGCGATACCATTCCGTGTTCACCGTGATTCCAACGCACAAGCGCCTCAACGCCAGTGGGTTTGCCTTTGCTATCCACCTGTAATTGATAATGTAAAAGAAATTCTTTGCGCTCCAGCGCGACGCGCAAACTTTTTTCCAATGAGACACGAACGGATGCTGCGGCTTGCATAGTCGGATCGAAAAAGCGCGCGTTATTACGACCCGCCGTTTTTGCCTGATACATTGCGACATCGGCTTTTTTAAGTAACTCATCCAGGGTTTCAAGTTGATGCAAAAACACCACTATGCCGATGCTAGGCGTAATTACATAAGTGTGTTCGCGCAAAATGTAGGGCTTGGCAAGAGCCGCCAAAATCTTGTGGGCGATTGCTTCAGCCTGCGCAGCCGCTTCGTTGGGATAAATGCTCAGAGCTTCAATCAGCATCACAAATTCATCGCCGCCCATACGCGCAATACTGTCGCCTTCGCGTATGCATGCCTGTAAACGCGCGGCGACTTGCTGCAGTAAAATATCGCCAACATCGTGCCCAAGGCTGTCGTTGAGTTGCTTGAAATGATCCAGATCCAAAAACATAAGCGCGCCGTGTTGATCGGTGCGGCACGAGGTGAGAATTGCTTGCTGTAGGCGGTCGAACAATAGACGGCGGTTGGGCAGATTGGTGAGCGGATCGTAAAATGCCAGGCGGTAAATCTCTTCTTCATCCTGACGTTGCTGGCTGATGTCGCGAATCAAACTAATAAAAGTAGCCTGACCATTATGAGTCGTTTTGGATACGGACAAACTCATCGGAAATTGGCTGCCATCTTTACGTTGGCCTTCCGCTTCCAGCAGCGTGCCTATGACATGGCTCTCGCTGGTTTCTAAATAATGTTCGAGGTAGCGGTCATGTTGGTGATCAGGAATGCCCGGCATTAGCATCGCGAGGTTGCGGCCAATCACTTCTTCGGACGTATAGCCGAAAATTGAACTCGCCGCTTTATTGAAAGATTCCATTAAACCTTTGGCGTTAATCGTAATTACGCCATCGAACATATTGTCCAAAATGGCTTGGGTATGTTGCACGGATTCCTGCAAAGCGACTTCGGCTTTTTTGCGTTTGGTGATATCGACATCCACCACGAACAGTCCTTCAATATTGTCGTCTTTTTTGTCGGGGATATATTGCGTCCAGACGCAAACGCTGGCGCCGGATGGGCTGGTCAGTTCGCGCTCAAAACTTTGCGAAATTCCCTCTAAAGCAGCGCGCATCATCGGCTCGTTCTGCTTGAATTGCGCTTCGCCCATAATTTCCTGGGGACGCAATTGATAAACCTGTTCAGCGGTTTTTCCAAACCAGCCTAAGTATTCTTTATTAGCAAAATTGCAGCGTAAATCTTTTGTCCAGTGCGACACCATGCCAGGCATATTGTGAGCGAGAGTGGCGATAAAGCGCTCTTTTTGTAGCACCGCCGCTTCAGCTTGTTTGCGCTGGGTAATGTCATGAGCAACGGCAAGCAGGATCGGCTCGGATTCGGTGTCGAGAAAGCGAGCAGAAAATTCTACGTTTCTAAGTTCGCCGTTGCGGCGCCGCATTAAAAACTCAAAATCATCGACTCGGCCAAATTTTAAAAGCTGCTCGCGCATGGCATTGCGTTCTTCTGGAACCGCCCATAAGTTCATGTTTTGCGTATCTTGCCCGATGATTTCTTCTCGGCTAAAACCCGATGCTTCGCAAAATGCATCGCTGCAATCAATTAATAATCCGTCTTTGGTCTGCAGCGTTAACGGATGAGGAATGAGTTTGAAAGTGGTACGGAATCTATCGTCAGCTTTGCGCAGCGCTTCTATCGCTTGGTAATGCTCGCTCACATCGCTGAATACCAACACCACACCGACTATAGCGCCCGAGGCGTCGCGGATTGGCGCTGCACTATCGGAGATATGGTATTCACGGCCGTCTCGCGCAACAAGCGATGTGTGGTTTGCAAGGCCGACAACGTGCCCACCTTCCATCACCAATTGCAC
>Ga0247741_1002426_pt1 | contig 10355 bp, 6 predicted proteins | sample UWRJL213509R2_FD_180945 | JGI IMG/M metagenome (GOLD analysis project Ga0247741, IMG submission 180945) | Plant litter microbial communities from Arlington Agricultural Research Station in Wisconsin, United States - UWRJ-L213-509R-2 | ecosystem: Environmental > Terrestrial > Plant litter >...
TCCGGTATCTGCGACACCACCTGCCCATGCGATGGCTTGGGTCAATGAGGTTGAGCCTTCAAGTACTAATTTTCCAGGGCGATTTACTTTTCCTAGAATGGAAACTACCTGGCTGCGGTATTTGGTTACCAATACGTTAACTTGTGCATTTTTCAATACGTTGGCACTTTGATAACGATCGCCGATCAGTTTTGCGGCATCCCCACTTGAATGACCCGCCAATTTAAAGCTGCCGATAAGCGGAATTTCAGCGGTACCATCATTGTTAATTTGGGCCTCGGTGCTAAGCTCTGGTTGACCGTAAACAGTCACCCGTACTTCATCACCCGCGCCGATAGAATAGTTGGACTGAGCGTTTGCGGTGGCAGTCACTAACAGCAACAAGATCCCGCACCATTTCAATCTTTTAAAACAATTCATTAATTCGATCCTTTCAAAGTTGTAGGCGCACCTTTACACGGTGTCCGCCCATAATGTTTTTAATGCAAAACTAAGGCCCAAACAGCTTAAGTACGGGAAAAAAGGTAACAAAAAAGGAAGCTAAGAGAGTAATAGATCGTATCCGATATTTTGTTCAGAGGCCCGTGTTCTATGTGTTCCAGGCGATAAATCATGTTCAAATACACTACTGTTTCATTCCCTTTAAATCCTTGTCGAATTGCATTCAGCTCCAAGTTTTAAAACCAACGTCTGACTTTTACCGACCAGTTTAATCCCTGTAAACACACTTTGAATCAGTGGAGCTTACTTTTGGTGCAAGCCTCTTGGAGAGGCCGAAAACACGTGCACTTTATACAAAAAATTGGGATTTTTATCCGTGCGGCAGCGCACGGAACCCATTTTTGCACTTGAAATCCCGAAAAATTGGGCTATGCAGTCTAAAAGTTCGGTGACGTGTAATATATCATTTTTCATAGCTAACATTTCGGATTTTTACGCTCAAAATTCAGTAGAACAAGCTTCCACTATTTTTATGATATTTATATGTCAACAAGCTGTTTGCAAACTCCAAACTTTGTGACTCGTTAAAGCCATCTTATAAAAGCACCATCATGAGCCAATTTCTCGCTTCTCATGAGTTTTTTGCGTGGCAGGAATTTGGGCGATTGATGTACAATACCCGCCTAAATTTTCCCCTTCCCATTAATCCGGCAATTCCGTAAGGTCGTTGCGCAGCTTAGGACTTTTCTATGTTTGATAAAAACCAGACAATCGCTTCTTTCGATCCTGAAATTTGGGCTTCGATCCAAAACGAAAGTCAACGTCAGGAAGATCACATTGAATTGATCGCCTCTGAAAACTACACCAGCCCAATGGTGATTGCAGCGCAAGGCACCAAGTTGACCAACAAGTACGCTGAAGGTTATCCAGGTAAACGTTATTACGGTGGTTGTGAATACGTAGACGTTACTGAAGCTTTGGCGATTGAACGTGCCAAGCAATTATTCGGAGCTGATTACGCCAACGTACAGCCACATGCAGGTTCACAAGCTAACTCAGCGGTTTACGCCGCATTGTGTGCTCCGGGCGACACCATTTTGGGTATGAGTTTGGCTCACGGTGGTCACTTGACTCACGGTGCTAAAGTGAGTTCATCTGGCAAGTATTACAACGCTATTCAATACGGATTGAATCCAGCGACGGGTTTGATCGACTATGACGAGGTAGAGCGTTTGGCGCTTGAGCACAAACCAAAAGTTGTCGTGGCCGGTTTTTCTGCTTACTCACAAGTTGTGGATTGGCAGCGTTTCCGCGAGATCGCGGACAAAGTTGGCGCTTATCTGTTTGTAGATATGGCGCACGTTGCTGGTTTAGTTGCCGCCGGTTTGTACCCAAACCCTGTGCAAATTGCCGATGTGACTACTACCACTACACACAAAACCTTACGCGGCCCTCGTGGTGGTTTGATTCTGGCTAAGGCCAATGAAGAGATTGAGAAAAAGCTAAACTCTGCAGTATTCCCAGGTGGCCAAGGCGGCCCGTTGATGCACGTTATTGCAGCAAAAGCGATTAGCTTTAAAGAAGCCATGTCTCCTGAGTACAAGGCCTACCAACAACAAGTTGTGGTCAATGCTAAAGCTATGGCGAAAACCTTCCTTGAGCGTGGAATCAAAATCGTTTCTGGCGGTACTGAAAACCATTTGATGTTGGTTGATTTGATCGGCAAATCCTACAGCGGTAAAGATGCAGACGAAGCCTTAGGCAAAGCCCACATTACCGTCAACAAAAATGCCGTGCCTAACGACCCACGTTCACCCTTTGTGACCTCCGGTATTCGTGTAGGAACGCCAGCAATTACTACCCGCGGCTTCAAAGAAGCTGAGAGTGTGCAATTGACCAACTGGATATGCGATATTTTTGATGCCTTGGAAACTGGCAACGCTGATGAAGTTATCGCAAGTGTTAAAACCAAAGTTGCAAGCCTTTGCAAAGATTTCCCGGTTTACGCTGAATAACCAACCCGCAATACTAGAAAAGGCAGCTCGCAAGGCTGCCTTTTTTTATGCCCGTTATTTCTGCTTTTATGCAATGAATTGTTCAAGTGTAAAAATTTAACAAGTTGCTCGCTTGTTATGGATGACAGTTTATTATTCGTCTGATCAGATTAATGCGATTTTTTGCATTCTGTCGAAAAACTCACGCATCACATACATTATAAAATTAAGCCTATTGCTGAGAGCCACCCATGAACTTTTATCAAGCGCTAGCACGCGCATCATCTATTTTTGCATTTTTATTCCTGACGATTACATCTTCACTGGTGTTGGCCGATGGTCGCGAACGTATTTCCATCGATAACGATTGGAAGTTTTCACTGGGACATGCGACCGATCCCTCTAAAGATTTTGGTCACGGTACAGGCTATTTTTCCTATCTTGCCAAAACCGGTTTTGGCGATGGACCTGTAGCCGTTGCATTTGATGATCGCGCCTGGCGTACCGTGAATATTCCCCATGACTGGGCGGTTGAGCAGCCCTTCGATGGCAATGCCAGCCCAAGTCACGGTTCTAAAACAGTTGGCCCACGTTTTCCGCAAAATAGTGTGGGTTGGTATCGCCATAAATTTGAAATTCCACAGAGTGATCTCGGCCGTCGCATACGTATTGAGTTCGACGGCATTCAGCGCGATTCCAAAATTTTTGTTAACGGATTTTTAGTTGGCGAAGAAATGAATGGCAATGTGAGCCAAAGTTATGACGTGTCTGCCTATTTAAATTACGGTGGAAATAATGTGGTCGTTGTGCGTGCCGATGTTTCCCTGGAAGCAGGTTGGTATTACGAAGGCGCAGGCATTTATCGCCACGCCTATTTATTGAAAACCAATCCCGTACATGTCGATCAATTTGGGACGGCAATCACTACGGATGTTCAGCAAGATCAAGCCACTATTAATATTGCGACGACCATTATTAATCAACAAGAAGAGTCGGCTGTTGAAAAATTACCCGGCGTAATCGTAAATCGCATACAAAAAATTATTGATGCAAAAGGAAAAGCAATTGTAAGCCTTAGCGAAAAAACAGCTGCGCTAGCGTCAAGTGATTCCATAACAACCAGCGATGCTTTGATTGTTAAAAATCCTGTTTTATGGACCTTGGAAAATCCTTATCTTTATAAATTAATTACCGTCCTTGAAGATCAAACCGGAAAAATTTTAGACACCTACGAAACCTCTTTCGGTATTCGCACGATTCGCTTCGATGCCAACGAGGGATTTTTTCTCAACGGCAAACACATTAAATTAAAAGGCTCCAATAACCACGAAGATCATGCGGGAGTTGGCGTTGCCTTGCCGGATTCGCTGGTAGAGTTTCGCCTGCAAAAATTAAAAGATGTTGGCATGAATGCTTATCGTGCATCGCACGCGCCTGCATCGCCGACGCTGTTGGATTTGGCGGATCGCATGGGGATTTTGGTGATTCAGGAAAATCGTTTGATGGGCATTAACGATCTACATTTAAAAGCCGTTGAGCACATGATTAAACGCGACCGCAATCACCCGAGCATTATTATCTGGTCGCTAGGTAACGAAGAGTGGGGCATTGAAGGCAATATTAAAGGTGCACGTATCGCAACGACTATGCAAAATTTTGCGCGCAAACTAGATCCGTCGCGCATGAATACCGCGGCGATTAGCGGCGGTTGGGGCGGCATTTCTGCAACGATTGGCGCCGCTGGCGTTAACTACATCAAGCAAGCGAATACGGATCAGCAACACAAAGATTACCCATGGCAAATCTTATTGGGTACCGAAGAAACCACCACGCAACAAACACGCGGAATTTATATTGAAGATAAAGCCAAAGCATTTTTGCCACCGCAAGAAAATGGATCTTCAGGTGGCAATGCCGAATTAGGTTGGCAGCATTACGCTGCGCGACCTTATCTTGCCGGTATTTTTTATTGGACGGGTTTTGATTATCGCGGTGAGACAACGCCTTATGAATATCCTGCAATCGGCTCCCAGTTTGGAATTTTGGATACCTGCGGCTTTCCGAAAGATGGTTACTATTATTTGAAATCCTGGTGGACAAATGAACCTGTATTACATGTGTTTCCGCATTGGAATTGGCAAGGGCGTGAGGGCCAAATAATTGATGTTACTGTGAACAGTAATAGCGAAGAAGTTGAATTATTGTTAAATGGAAAAACGCTCGGCAAAAAAGTTATGCCAATTAATGGTCATTTAAATTGGCAAGTTGCCTACGCACCGGGAGAATTATTAGCACGCGGTTTTAGTAAAAATAAACTGACACAAGAAACCCGTGTTGCAACCACGGAAAAACCTGCAGTGATTAAATTAATTCCGCACAAAAAATCCATTCAGGCGGATGGAAAAGAAGTTGCGGTATTCACCGTAAGTGTTGAGGATAATAAAGGTCGTGTGGTGCCGGTTGCAGATAACAATATTCAATTTGCGATTAAAGGCGCAGGTAAAATTATCGGCGTAGGAAACGGCCACCCATCATCACACCAAGCAGATACAAATGTTGAAACAACCTCCGGCTATTCGATAAGTGGGAAGTGGCAGCCACCTAAAGCGTCTGAGAAAACAGCGCTTGTTGAATTTGATATCACATTTGATCGCCCGGAAATTGCCAAAGGTACTGTTGGTTATTTAATGTTGAGCGCTTTAGGTAAATCGCAAACTGCAGTGTTAAATGGCAAAACGCTTTATAAAGATGCAGTTGTCGAAAAATCGGCAATTGAAATACAAGTCACTGAAAAATCTCTGTTAGCAACAGGTAACAAATTGCATATTATCGCTCAGCCTTTTGATGATTGGGGTATGCGCGAAAGCGTTGCGAAAGTAAGTCCTGCTGCAGTGCGAACACTTACGCCTGCAGCAGGCTATGAGCGTCGCGTATTTAATGGATTGGCGCAGGTGATAGTTCAATCGAATGGTAAACAGGGTACTATCACTTTGGAGGCTTCAAGCGAGGGATTAAAATCTACCAAAACTGATGTAAAAGCTTTTTGACGGTTTTCATAACACATCATGTATAAGCACGAAAAATAAAAAGGCAGCTCAACGTGAGCTGCCTTTTTTATGACGAAAACTTTTGTAAGTTGTTTGGCTTATCGGTGTTCGTCAATTTAATGGCTAGAAGATTCGAAATTTCTCACTCAGCGAAATTGTGATGGGCGTCTCATTAGAACCGAATTTATAAAATTTACATAACTTTAGATTTTCTTCTTAAATACTGAAATAAAACTCGTGTAGCTCATATTCTTGATCTATTTTTGTACCAAGAGATTCAACTTTTGAGTTAGTCATCATGAAAATTAATAAGCTTACCAACCCGCAAAAAATCGTCGCCATTATTGCGCTGGCGATGACTGCCGCAGTGAGTTTTTTAATCAGCTTGCCACCTATTAATGCACCCCTTTCCATGACGAGCAACGAAAAAAAAATCGTGACTCGCGAAGTTGAATTGCAATTGGATGCTAACGAAGTTCGCGATCAGATAAGCGCACATGTACAAACAAAAACAGCCACAGTTGCTGTTGTCGCAAAATTACCGGCGGTAAGTTCCTGGCAAATGGGTGGCGTAAAAGCATCAGTTCCCGATATTCCATTAAACGAGAGAATTTCCGCTTATGCAGTTGTCGAGTTGGATCAGCATCCCGCAAATCTTCCTGCCGCAGGCCAGCAAATTTTATTGCCAATGCTGAACGGGCAAAAAATTATTGCTAATGTCGAATCTGTTAATAGCAATCCAAACGGTGATTATTCCTGGTCTGGTCATGTGGATGGCTACGGCACTGATTACCCAGTCGTTATGACTTACGGTGAGCAATCTATTTTTGCAACTATCACCACACCTGATGGTAGTTACAGTATGGAATCCTTGGATGGTGTGGGTTGGCTCTATAAAAACCCTGCGGAAGTAGAATTATCTACGCCCGGTACAAAAGACTACCTTGAAGTAAATGCAATTCAATAATTTATCGCTCAGTTTTATCTGTCAATTTAATTGTCTAATGTTAAAGAGAGAAAAATGAAAACATAGCAAAAAGTAATTTTGGCTTTAATGGATGCGCGCACAATTCTGTGAATCATGGATGGTTTTTAGTAAAGTCAGCTGAGAATAACTCCATGAAAAATTACGTTAGAAAAATAGCTTTTATTGCTACCAACTTCGTTGCAGTGTCATTCTCGTCAATGTCATTTGCCGCAAATTCAGTTATCGATGTATTAGTGGTTTACACCAAAGGTACTGCGGATGCTTACGGTGGTGACCCGACCACGCGCATCAACCAAGTCTTTCAAGTGACCAATCAAATTTACAAAGATAGTGATGTAAATCTTGAGCTGCGTGTTGCAAAAACTATGATGGTGAATTACACCGACGACAATTCCGCAGACACCGCATTGAATGATATTACCTTCGCAAAAAACGCAGCTTTCTCCGGTGTGGCTGCTGCGCGCGAACAAGCTAAAGCGGATATGGTTATTTTGTATCGCCCCTTTAAATCGGTGCAAGGTAGTTGCGGTTTGGCGTGGATTGGTGGGCAAAGCACTAATGGTGATTTTTCAAATCCCGGCATTAAAAATTATATGTTTTCACATATCGCTATAAATTCCTGCGGCGATTTTGTAACGGCTCATGAACTTGGTCATAACATGGGGTTGAAACATTCACGCAAGCAAGATGGCAACGGCGGAACTTTTCCCTACGCGTTGGGCTACGGCGTGGTAAATCAATTCACGACAATCATGGCTTATCAATCTGAATTTAATGTGGATTACTGGAGCGGAAAACTTTATAAATTTTCAAATCCCGATATGACTTGTAAAGGCGTTCCTTGCGGTGTGAGTCGCACTAATACAACCACCGGTGCTGATGCGCATTACGCGATTAATATTACCGGCCCACAAATTGCGAATTTTTATGCGGCAGTTGTATCGAGTTCAAAAGCAAGTTCTTCAAGTTTGAGTTCTGCGAGTTCGAAAGCAAGTTCATCGAGTTTGAGTTCAGCAAGCTCGAAGGCAAGCTCGACAAGTGTGAGTTCAAAAATAAGTTCTTCAAGTGTCAGTTCCAAGGCGAGTTCTGCAGTTGCTGTTTCAAAAGCTAGCTCTTCTATTTCTAGTGCTGCATCCAAGTCGAGTGAAAAGGCCAGCTCAAGTGTTAAATCTGCTGTTGCAGTAGTAGCCTCAAGTAGTAAAGCCGCCAGTGTTGCAAGTAGCGTAAAAAGCAGTGCAAGTTCGGCATCGAGTGCGCCTAAAGTAGCCGCGGCTGAATTCAATCGAGTTGCAGATGTTGCGCAATACATGGGAGCAGATTGGGCTAACGAAATTCGTCGCGACAAAGGTTTAACACTTGATCAAGCGAAAGCAATTGCCGCCGCCAACCCAAAAATTACTTACTTCTTTATCACTAAAGGCGGACAAATGTCGCTCGGTGCTAAAGGCGTGTTCCGCACTGGTGATGCTGTATTTTTCTCCGGTAAACCTTGGTACGGATCAGCAGTCGGTTTGGCTGATGCCTACGAGACAAAGCTTTAATGGGTTTTGATTGCGTGATCCCTTGAACAAAGAATTTAAAAAGCGGTATTTACGATTTCCACGTGTGTGACTTCTGACCCGGCTTCGGCCGGGTTTTTTATGTCCATTGTGGATGTGATTGGTGATTTTCCTGCACAAATGCCGAGTGCGCATCGGCATCGCAAGCCATGGGATTCACAAAAATTATGGTAGTATGCCGGCACTATTTTTCATGAGTTGGGCATATTTATTATGCATTGTCCTTTTTGTAGTGCTGAAGACACCAAAGTCATAGATTCGCGCCTTGTCGCTGAAGGCGATCAGGTGCGCCGCCGCCGCGAATGCTTGTCCTGTCACGAACGTTTTACCACCTTCGAAGTTGCTGAATTGGTGATGCCGCGCATCATCAAACAAAACGGCACGCGCGAACCTTTCGATGAAAACAAGCTGCGCGCCGGCTTATTACGCGCATTGGAAAAACGTCCGGTTAGCATTGAATCTATTGAATCCTCCATTAACCACATCAAGCACTTTTTGCAGGCCACCGGCGAGCGCGAAGTGAAGTCTATTGCCGTGGGTGAAAAGGTGATGGAGCAGCTGCAAAAACTTGATGAAGTCGCCTACGTGCGCTTTGCATCTGTATATCGCCGCTTCAAAGATTTAAACGAATTCCGTCAGGAAATCGACCGCCTTGAACAACAGCCAGACGCAGATCCACTGGACGTCATCAAGAGTTAAGTATGCCCATTACCGCTACAGATCACCTTTATATGGCGCAAGCGCTGCGTTTGGCTGAACGTGGTCTTTACACCACTATGCCTAATCCACGGGTTGGTTGTGTGCTCGTCAAAAATGGCGAAGTTGTTGGCGAAGGCTGGCACATCCGCGCGGGTCAAGCACACGCCGAAATCAATGCGATGCAAGCTGCCGGTGACAACGCCCGTGGCGCAACTGCATATGTCACGCTCGAACCTTGTAGCCACACCGGAAAAACCGGCCCTTGCAGTCATGCCTTGGTCGCTGCCGGAGTTGTACGTGTAGTTTATGCGATGGAAGATCCCAATCCTCTCGTCGCTGGACGCGGCTTGGATTACCTTCGCGAAGCAGGTATTCAGGTCGATGGTCCACTGTTAGAAGATGATGCACGTGCGCTCAACCCCGGCTTTATCCGCCGAATGGAACGCAAACTGCCATTTGTGCGCTGTAAATTGGGAATGAGTTTGGATGGCCGCACCGCCATGGCAAGTGGCGAAAGCCAATGGGTAACCGGCAAAAAAGCCCGCGCAGATGTTCAGCGTTTACGCGCGCGCAGTTGTGCAATCGTCAGCGGTATAGATTCGGTTCTGTTCGACAATTCATCGCTCACTGTGCGAGTTGATGAGCTTGATCTTGCCAATGCTGAAGACGCCGCCGCAAAACAACCCTTACGAGTCGTTCTAGATTCGCGTTTGCGTTTAAGTCGCAGAGCCAAAATTCTTACCCAAACCACGCCGATCTTGCTGGTTCACAACGGCAGCCCGGAAAATAGCGACAAATTAAACGATTGGCCCGCGCACGTAGAGCTACTGGCGCTCGGCGCTAATGACGGTCGCATTAACCTCAACGCGCTGTTGACAGAGTTAGCAAAGCGTCAATGCAATGAGGTGCTGATTGAAGCTGGCGCAACCTTGGCTGCAAGCTTTTTAAGGCGTGGATTGCTGGATGAAATTATTATCTACATGGCGCCCAAACTTCTCGGCAGCAGCGCGCGTCCATTGTTTGATCTACCTTTAAATACCATGTCTTCGGCGCTTCCGCTAAAAATCAGCGATATGCGCGCCGTGGGCACCGATTGGCGAATCACCGCCACGCCCGATACGGAATACTAATGAACGATCCACAATCAAACGACCCACAACCAAACGATATCAATCGCGCGCCCGATCCTATTAATCGCGGCCCAATTGATAACACAGCAAGCTACGGAAAACGGTTTGCGGCTTTTATGTTGGACTCGCTTTTAATCGGCATGGCAGTAGCCATCATGTTTGAATATCTCGGGTTAGGGCCAGATCAAGCGCAGGCGACAGATATGGAAACCGCAATCAAGCTGATGGCTGCCAAACTTGAAGCGCTTTCAAAAACGCAGCAGTATTTGTTGCTGATTTTTCCGTACCTCATGTTTTTTATACTTCACGGGTTTTCACTATTCCAAAGCGGTCAAACCATTGGCAAACGCATAGTGGGAATCGCCATAGTTACGCTGGATAACCAAAAACCAGCGTTTTTACCGCTGATTTTTAATCGCTATCTCACGCAATGGGTTATCGGCCTCGTGCCTGGATTTGGTTTTTTGTTACGTGTCGCAGACATCCTAGCCATCTTT
>Ga0247741_1002427_pt1 | contig 10354 bp, 10 predicted proteins | sample UWRJL213509R2_FD_180945 | JGI IMG/M metagenome (GOLD analysis project Ga0247741, IMG submission 180945) | Plant litter microbial communities from Arlington Agricultural Research Station in Wisconsin, United States - UWRJ-L213-509R-2 | ecosystem: Environmental > Terrestrial > Plant litter >...
GAAGACCGGGGTACATGCTGGAGCCTCCAGATAGGACAATGTGCTTGTAGAGATCACTTCGGATATCCACGGCTGCCGCTTGAATAGTTTGGAACAGCATCTCTGGAAAGTGGATTTTAATTGTTGCGACGGTAACGGAATCGGGAGGACGTCAACGTACCTGCTACTCCAGGTTGTTCAATGTCGACAAGATGAGGTTGGAACATGCATTCAGGTGCCTCATACCGCTCGGAACCAACTTTGATCACTCGCCCGTCTGGGAGCTGCGTTGACACGTCTGGATCATCCTTGACATACAATCAGAGACTGAACGCACAGTGTAGTTTTCTACCAGAACAGTAGTTTCCTCTGCCAGCCTTTTGTCGAGTTCAAGGTCATAACTGTAATTTCGTGTAAGTGCATGTCCCATTCGCGGAGGAGGCATTTCTAACCTGACATAACACAGTTTCTCCTTGATCTCTCGCACAGTTTCGAAGTCAGCTGTTCGATTGAAAGCATATCCTCGCATAAGGAGAAGCTTGATCAAGTATCTTGTTACGTCTCGTCCGGCAATATCCAGTCGGCGGGTTAGGTGTGGCATGGCGAATCCATCATATACAGGTACGATATGCGTAACACCGTCTCCAGAGTCGACAACGACGCCCGTTGTGAGACCTGGGGAAGTACGTTTCAGGCTGGGACGCGAAATTGGGTATCTGGCCACTTACCTTGTGCGTATAGAGTCAACACTGCTTGAATGGCGACATACACCCCTTGGAAGCCATACTCCTCGAACATTACTTGACACATCCTCTGCCTATTCACTTTTGGGTTCATTGGGGGTTCAGTCAACAGGACCTTCCGCCCTTGAGGGTTGATCTTGAGCTTCTCATCAAACGTATAGTCCCACAAATGCTTCATATCCTCCCAATTCTTCACGATACCGTGCTCCATGGGCTGCGTAACTTGGAGATAGTTACGATTCTCAGCAGCTTCGTCCCCGATCATGATGTCCTTGATGATTGCAGAGCCAACCCGTTCCTCCGCGCGTAGAATTGGCCGACCAACAATCGAGGGAAAAACTAGATAATTCATTGTACAACTTCAGTGATACAAGTGAGTTTAGGAGCCGCACCATGTTCAGGAAAGTTGGAGCCCGCATAGCCGACCTTCACAAACTGCGCGTCGCGATGAGGTGAGCTAGATCGCTATAAGATCTACATAGGTGGTAGTATAATACTTACACCTGTTCCATTGTCAACCACCAAAGGTACTTCCGGATCCATTTTAGATTCTGGGGAAGAGATAACGAAGGGACACCCCACTGCGGGACGCGCACTGTGATCGCAGTAGCGTGTGGAGTAGGAATTTTGAAAGTCCGACCCGTTCCGAGTTGTCGGAGTTAAACTCAAATTCTACTTCTGTAATCGCGAAACAGACATTCCACCTTTTCTGTCTGTCTCTTGACTTCTGTCCGCATCTCAGGCTCAGCATTTATATCTCATTGACGCCCTCGCCGCTTCACCCTCTATCACCTTGTTTCCCGGTACATAAGTAGACCTCCTAGCAGGGAACTGCGACGTGCATATAGCTGTCTGCAAAGCCGTCAGTTCTGGTACTAGTGAACTAGCCTTTCCAGCCTTGGCCATATCATACTCGAGCTAGATCTCTATTATCAATTCCGATGGCATTTTCAAGTTCCATCTTCATGTTTTTCACTGGTCGATGGCGACAGAGACAGCTGAACAGTTGAATGCGCGGTTAGGAGGTTGCGTGATAGATTAGGATTGGATCTGCCTGAAGAGCTGGTCCGACCTCAAGGAGGGAGTCCCCATATGCATATACCAGAGGTATCTCCAACTCCATTCACTGGACCCGTCGCGTCGTTGGGAGTGTGTTGATATTCTATTTATGGGTCGGTGTCTACCCCTAACCTGGTGCAGACTGAGACCCAAGGCCAGAAGAGGGGAAGGTGAATATGTTACGAAGAAGATATGAGTAATCTACAGGAAGGGATCTGTTGTATGTACCTTGTTCATAACGCCGACTCCAATTTTGGGGCCTTGTTGGTGTGTTCGCAGAAACATTCAGGACCATATGTCCTAGCGCATGTAACGAGCAATGGCCATTCTCCATTTATTATGATCCAGGAAGCCGTATTGATACAGACGTCAAAAATAACAGAGGTTGATGTTCTCGACGTTCTCGTTCCTGCGTTTCCCATAGTTATATTGCGTTGCATGTGCCTAACTCAGTCTGGAATATCATATCGAAACTACTTGAGTTCATATTTCGCCTCCAGGTAAATGATTGTAGGGCTCTGTATCGTCATTTTTTTATATTCCTCTGTACCCAGCTCCTTATTCGACCTTCCGTGTGCTGAATGAGGATATAGCTTGATCTCTCGTGGCCATGCTGGTTTATCTTGCCTCCTCTCAAAGTACGCTAGACGGGCATCCTCCTCCTGCACGTGGGTCTTAAAGGCAAAATTGACGGCAGCAATGCACTCCTAGCAAATGAAATAGTTTAGGAGAATGATAAAACGTGTTGATCTTGAATAACTCACCTCGAGGGTCGGTGGTGCATCGAAAACAACTTGTTCGGCGTTGAACTTAACGCTCACTCGCATCCGAGTCGCATCCGTCACGGTGGCATCCTGTGACATCTGGGAGGAATAAGGAAACTCCCTCCTTATGTTTTCTGTAGCTATTGAAGAAATATGGAACACGCCAAGCTCGCAAGTGTTTGCCTTGAGCGCTTGACGCCATTTTTCCGGCGATCCTTTTGTACTGGACAGACCGGCCCAACCACCGGTTCCGTCTGCGCATTTGTATGCATATTTGATCTCGATGTCTGCTGGGATGGTGTTGGGAGGTAGAGTGTCGAGAAAGACAGTGATAGCATCTAGCATTGCATCCTTTTGAATCAGAGAGTAGAGATGGAGTTACCATGGATCACATTTCGACGAAATAAACTCACCTCATAGGACGCTGGAAACGGCACCAGCTCGGATCGATATGACATCCCCGTCGTGCAAGAGCAGAGGCGCATTATCACAATTCTCTCTTCTCCTTCATTACCTGGATCGCCATCGATCAGGGTTCGCATCATTTAAGCGCTCGCTTGGATGTGAGCTGGAGTGTACCTCGGGTGCTTACTGATGGATTCACGGGATCTCCTCGTCCGTCTTGATTCATAGTTGAAGGCTTGATTTATTGTCTCGGCGGGGGTACGTGTTCGAATATGACCGGCCGCGTAATGTGTAGGTGACAGACGCCTGCAACGATGACGGTTGAAGTCAAGGCGACTCTATTTATATCCCAAACCTCAAGTCATTTTAAGCGTAGTTTACGTACATCTTGGGATCTTCCACCCTCGACTGCTCTGAGGCTTTTGATACACATCGGTGCGCATTCTCATTACTCTGAATCCTACTTCCGATCTCATATACACACGGTCTAGCCCTTCTGTGATCCGGGGTTTGGTGAGCGGTTCCATTTTTAGCCCCCGTCCATGACCTTCCCTCAGGACATGAATCCGGACATTATTCTTGTACTTGCATTCGGAACTACCCCGGGTTAGAAGAAAGAAGGTGCAGGGTGGTTATAGTTGAATTTGTATAGGTGAGGAGTATCCTTGTTCACGGCGTTGAGGTTGAAGGACTTGGCATGGTTAAACAATATTCTAAAAAATGAGACGACATTAGAACATAATTCTAGAGATTGACTCAATTCCTGGCTTTTGGCTCTGGAAACAGACGCAATCGTTCTCCTAGCAGTGGTCTGAGACAAACTCCTGTAAAACCATAAACCTACCCCAAACGAAGGACTTTGCCTCGAGAAACTCGCAATACTTCCTGTGACGTGAAGCGTAGAGGTAGAGCCAAATATACTGTTGCATTATGGCAATACGAGCCAGTCGATATATTAAACTCTCCACCATTACTCCATTAAGCACCTCGTCCTCTCGTCTAGCATGCGCAAGGGAATCCACCGTGGCCTTTGCAGCCGCTATAGTTGCATTGGGTGCGACCTGCAAGGCAGGTGCCAGTGCGAAGGCAGGTACCCGCTTTGAGGCGCTACATAAATAACAATTGTTAGTCGGACGGTTGCCATATCGTTCAAGACTGGACGTACCCTATACAAGGCACCCTCTGAGTCCCGACGAACGACGCCGAACTCGTCGTTGAAGTCACGAGCCGCTGGGTGGTCGGCATAGACAGCATCGGTGGCCGCAGCGATAGTGGCGAAAGAAATGAGGGAGATAAGTGCGATGGAGAACTTCATGATTGATTTATTGAGCTGGTTTGAGAGCTGATCTGCTAGGCCGGCTAGGATGAGGAAAATCGAAAGCTGAGGGACGCCTTTTATAAGATTTGGCGGCACGTTCCCCACATGGGTGACCGTAACCCTGGCCGTACGACCGACTAACATATTATTATCACCCTGACCGAGTAGCATGTACTTTGATTTTTAATATCGTAATTTGCATTTGAAACATTGATGGTTCCAGAATGGAAGGTCCTAAATTTGAAATCGAGGTCACGTTCGCCGGTGTAGACCGTGTGGAAGCTTCAAGTCTTCACACAAGCTTAGATCGTCCCAAGCAACTTTTTCCGTGAAAATCTCATTAAGAACGTATTCTAGGGCCTCGAACTGAAAAGAAAGTATAAAGACAATATTTTCCTGGCAGGATTATGGGTTATTGAAGCAATTACTTGCATCAGCAATCCTGCAATCTAGTTTCCACCTGTTGCACAACATAGAAAATACGTAAAAATACGTATTCGGAGGAAATAATTGGCAAAAAAAAGGTCTGCCTACTACGTCCGTACAGCCTGTTGATCTCAACTCGAAGAAGGAAGAAAATTTGACGGTCTTGGACCTTTCGCCATGGAAGCCGGCTAACATCCATTCAATTCTTTAAACACAAGCACTCAAAAACTAGCTACTATCCCAAAGTCTCAATGTGCCTCGCGCTTGACTTATGTGCACAACCTATCTGAAGACCATCCTGAAAGTGAATTTAGTCACGGAATTAGTGCACTCAGCCTGTGCGAGCAGTAAGTATGGTGTATTTTATAAATGCGGGCAAGAACGGCGACGAATTTTTCCCAGATGGAGTGGTATCTCAGGGTAGGACTTGTTTGAAGCGTATATTATGGCAGCTCAACGGCCACACTAATCATTCATTTTCATGTTCAGGCCTGGATTTGTATCAATGCTGACTGATTGTTGCAGACCCTAATAATTCACAGTGCAACGTCCAAACCTTGCTCGTTGCGTGCGACAAGTAACAGAAACAGGTAAGTAGCCTCCAATTTTCCGGCTCTCTCCCCATCCAAGAACTGCCACGAAGCCGCAGTTGCACTTGACGATCGATCATCAGAACTGCTCGCCCGGGGGTTCTTTAAAAAAACAACCACGGTCACTTGAAACTGCTATGTCCCGTCATCTTTGTAACTGGGTTCAATGCGCTTCTTCGAGGCTTAACATAAAGAATAGGTGCTTTGCCTCAGACCTTTGCTGGGCCAGCATGATTCGGGTTCAAAATCGAGGTTCACCGACCTCTTTGAGCACATTAGGCCCCGGGAAGCTCCTGATTGTTGGTGTCCGTGAAACTGGCCTCAAATCCGCAAATTTCTAGGTCTCAAATCCGCAAATCTGGACAGAGGTGGTCACGTGCATCCTAAAAAGGAAATTTCTTCGCTGCGCGACGAATTCCCGACTGTGTCACTGTGTCCTGAGTCGGATCCGACTCTTCTAACAAGGATAACCAACTGTCACTAACCCGCCTACATATGTAACAATTGTAATAGCCGGTTTCCTAACCCGTCGGCGCGTTTCGCGAATGTAGGTGCGAGCTCAGCTGAAATTGGGCCTCAAATCCGCAAATTTATGGACAAAGGTTTCCAGAATTGCCCTCAAATCCGCAAATTTGTAGACAAAGATTTCACAAATTTGGGCCACAAATCCGCAAATTCGCGGACACCACCCCCCAAGAGCTTCCCGGGGCCTAGCACATTACTGTCCTTTGCATAATAAACTGAACACGCAGATTTTCTTTTGCCGGTCACGTGATATATTTCCCTCGCCTTAATATGGTAAGCCGAGCTCCTAATAGCTGATTATCGTGCATTCTTCTCATTTGTAGGCCTCAATGCCCGCTCGAAATACCTTCGTCACAAAGTGGAAAAGTGGTGGGTGAATTAACTACCGTTGTATAAGGAGCTTTTGAGCCATGTGGGATGCTCCATCGGAACAATTGCCAGTGTTATAGTCACGTTCAGTTTACTGCCGTTTGCATAATAAACACGCTCCCGTATCTAAGCTGGCAATGACCATTAATTCTCTAATAAACTCTGAAAACGCTGACCTTGAATGTCCCGAGCATTGCGGCCTCATTTCCAACCGGAAAATAACTAGTGAACTCTTGCGAACTCGGCCAACTTGCCTTGAGCAGGCGCCTCAATTTACTTTTAATTGTAAGTATAAGACGTGGTTCACGGCTTACTGATACATTGACCGAAGGGGTTCCTGTCATGGCAGTTCTATACTAGACAATGAAACAGCTATGACACTGGCAATTGTTCCGATGGAGCATCCCGCACCGCTCAAAAGCTCCTTGTATAACAGTATATAACTCACCCTCCACTTTTCCACTTTGTGACGAAGGTATTTCGAGCGGGCATTGAGGCCTACAAACGAGAAGAATACACGATAATCAGCTATTAGGAGCTCGGCTTACCATATTAAGGTGCGGGAAATATATCACGTGACCGGCGAAAGAAGATCTGCGTGTTCAGTTTATTATGCAAAGGACAGTATTGCATGAAATAAGCGGGTAGTGAAGTGATCGCAAAAAACGCAGTGCTACAATTGCTGGAGTATCTCTGACTGTAATGGTCTACAATTGTAGTAAACTCGTTAAACAAAATGCCGTATAGTAGTTTTACTGTACCTCTCTTTCCTGTGGTTGTCGATTGAGGGAATTGATGACCCGGCATGGAACACCGTTATTAAGTGGGTCAATAAATAAGACGGTTTTCTGTAGTTTTCGTACGTCACTCAGGCGGATTTGTCGCTTCTAAGCTAGTGCTAATCCTTGTGGCGCTTGCTCTACTTGGTCTATATTTAGATCAAGTAACTACATCAGGGAACGTGGCTGCTGTATTGGGTCTGTGGGAACATAGTCTATTATTCAAAAAGATGATAAATTTTACCAGCTCTGTGATGGCTTAAACAATACCCTTGCTTAAAATTGCAACTGAGTCGCACATAAATAACTCACCAAGAATGTTTTTGGGGGCATTAAATGCCACCTGGTCGGTATTGAACTTGATACTTAAGTACCTGCGTCACACCCGTCGTATTCTGAGAAGAGTAAGGGAACTCCAAACTTCAATTTCCTGCAGGCATAGAAGCGGTATTTCACTGGGAGCGCTAGTTTTTAGCATTTAACGCCATCTTTCCGGCGAGCCCTTAGTCATGGAAAGCCCAGCCTAGTCACCGCCTCCACCGGCGTGTTTGAAGGCACATTTGATTCCCAAGTTTGCTGTAGTAGTATTGGGAGGCGGAGAGTCCTTGAAAACGTCCGTAGCATCCAGCATTGGGCCTTGACAGTAAGAAATACAGGTGACATTAGCTCTGTATGTGTGGCAAAAACCCTCTTGCTTGAAACTCACCTAGTCCGAAGCCGGAATTGGGACCATCTCAGATCGGTATGACACGCCTGTAAAGACGAGCAGAGTCATAATTACGACTTTATCGTCTCCCCCATCACCTACTTTGACTAGGCGCCCGAGCTGGAACTACTTGAGGTTGCTGGGTGGCTCATAGGTTCTTCCCGTCCATCTTAATTTATTCTCGGGCCCGGTGTAAGGAATTCAACACGAATAATTTCCAGCTGAACTTCACCATAATTGCGGTATTGCTGAAGGTGGAAACGATGAAGGTAATAGGTAAGACTGTTATCTATTTATAGTACATATTTCGAGTCTCTTTGCTGAACACCCCTTCATGCATAGAATAAGGATGACATCGTAGAAATTGAAGCATGTAAGCAGAAATAAAGCATGTAAGCAGAAATAAATATAGTGAAAAGCAAGAATACTGTGGATCCCGGGTATTGGTCAGAGTGCATTAAAATCCAAATCTACAGTAAAGTAAGAGGAAAGTAGTTACATAAAATGAAGGCGAAACAAGCAAGAAACTCGAAAGAAGAAAGCGACTTATGGTTCTAAGCAATGGATGGGCTCCTAGGCTTTGAAAAGCTTAGACGTTCGCAACTTGCTCTTCACACCACGCCCACAATTCATCTCCTAGCTTCTCGTCATATGAAGGAGCACTAGCCTTTCCAATACGTGCCCAGGGTATTAGGTACTGTAATAACAGAAGGGAATGAGTACTGAAGACAGGTGCATCATAGCGAAGACGGTAGACGAACCTTTCCGTTGAACTCAGCTCCCTCGGGTGATGTTCCCGCCCATAGTTGGGTTAGAGCACCGTATGATACATGGTAGAGCATGGCATTCTGGGGGAAAAGAACGAGGATTAGAAAGGGGAAAGCGTAGGTGCAGAACATGTGATGGCTGCAAAATCCACAACATACCACAATGACGCTTTGGATGGAGTTTAGATGTCTTTGGAGATCGGATTTAAGGTTTCCGGGGTTCAGAGAGGTTGAAACGATGCCCTGGTCGCCGTATTTTCTCGCCAGTGTGTTGGAGAAGACAACGTTACCCTGTAAGCGAGTTAGTACACAACAAAAAAGATCAAGTAATCTGGGACCCACATATTTACTCTGTATGTATAGCCTTTGAGTTCCCATCTTCTTCCTGGGAGGACCGTCTTTGAACGCGTTGAAGTTTAGCTTGTCCGTGAAGTAGGAGGCACCTGATGAGGTGTTGACGACACGCGCCTTGCCGTCTGGACTTGACTTCGCGCCTTCCAGTAGTGCAGGTAAAACAAGTTTGGTAAAGTAGAAATGGCCTGAAAGAGGTATAGACCTTTAGAGAAAGGTCATTTGAGCTGAATATCGCAGACTTACCGAGGACGTTGGTGCCGAACTGTAGGTCATAACCTTGCGCTGTCAATTGATCAATGGGAGGAGCCATAACACCGCTGACGAAAATATCAGCAAGGTACGTCCGTGGCATTTGAGATTGACCTACGCGTTGTTGAAGAGAACATGAAGCTCTTTTTCTTTGCTACAAAGCCAGGTTTAGCAGGGAGGGTTGTACTAGATGACGCGGAAATCATACCTCAAAAACTCTCGAGCAGCTGCCTTGATGGAGGGCAAATCCGAAAGGTCAAGTTTGAGGAATATCCCTTCCTTCCCTGTAGCCTCTTTGAGATCCTTGATGGCTTGTTCCGCTTTTTCCTGGCTTCGAGCTGCAACATAGACTTTTGCATTGTGCGCCAACAGAGCCTGCACGAGCGCGAGCGCTAAATTAGCTCCGATAGGTGATGATGGCAGTCAAACGAACCTTAGCTGTTTCCTTTCCAACCCCTGAAGGAGGAAATTTTTAATAAAGACGTTAGATAAAAATAGCCTCAATCGCACCAGTGTTGGCTCCAGTTACGATTATGACCTTTCCAGCGAGGTCTGGAATGTTTTCGACATTGAATTTGCTTTTTGGCGGCAGACCTTCGTTGAAGAGAGAGAATACGATGCCCATTTGAAGGTACTTTGAGACTTTGTTGGGTGTGGGCCGTTGGGGAAAGTTTGAATGGGTGATCTCGTCAAGCCCACACTTTAAGTATGTGTCTTGGTCTCCGAGTCCAGACACACGCAAGTTAAGGAGCTATGCCTGCCGAGTGACGTGTCTATGGTTGCCGACGCAGGATTTTGGGATTGCGAGAGATGTAGTTTGACATCCTGACAGCGTCCCCCGAGGCTTTCAGTCAGCTGCCGACAATCGACGTATGCAAATCTCAGAAACTGCGGAGGTAATCTATTTTAAGAACAGCACTATGATATACAGCATGCCGAAGCCAACAAGTATGCTACAGAGACCAAGAAAGTATGAGAATAGTCGAGGCTGTGGTACGGGAAAGGTCATTAGGCGACGTAGGCAAAGGTGTCTCTCGTTCCATCTACTCGCTCGATATATTCCTTCTCAAGGAGTGTGTCGATTGCCTACAAGAAGGTCACAGCTATCAGGATGCCGAAAGAGTGATATAACACGGTACTCAACGAACCTTTTTGATGTCCGGGATCTTAGGAGAAAATCTTTGTGAGATTTGTGAGATGACTTCCTGGATCAGCGGTTGATTCTTCATAGTCTTGCGGGCTTTCATGATTCTAGAAAGGGTGTAAGATCTTGACGCCGAAGCTTTCGGCACTGATTACATACCGGACGATGGTCGCTTGA
>Ga0247741_1002428_pt1 | contig 10349 bp, 11 predicted proteins | sample UWRJL213509R2_FD_180945 | JGI IMG/M metagenome (GOLD analysis project Ga0247741, IMG submission 180945) | Plant litter microbial communities from Arlington Agricultural Research Station in Wisconsin, United States - UWRJ-L213-509R-2 | ecosystem: Environmental > Terrestrial > Plant litter >...
AATCGGTAGACCTGAATATCAAGTCAGCGTGAAGAAATTGAGATAATTTATTTGCAGATATGAGACGTACCTAGGCCATTGGGTGGGATGGTCAATGATCAATAATTCGATCTAGTTGTTTCATAGTGAATGCGTCATCCACCTTCTATAGCCAGTTTCTCTGGCTTCAAACATAGAGCGTCGAGTTGAGCGTTGGGATATTCGTATCAACCAGCGTCGGTGCGTCAACTGTGTTTTGAGTGTCTTGTTACAATGTCTTGCGCATAGTTGAATAGACGGGCTAACTCATTGTCCACATCAGCGAGATGCTTGACGTGTCAAAGCCTGATCTTTCACAAGTCGAATGTTCATTGGGCGACATTCGGTGGGGTCCAGCGACAGATGTGGTGGGCTTTGCAGTGACAGGGCCTTGCAGATGTCCGCTGCAATGAATGATGTCGGACGATTGAAAAGTATAAGGGCTGAGCAGCGCTGAAAGTTTCAGTAACTTGAATGTACGAAACCAGTGAATGTGACTTATGAGGCAAGAACCGGGGCTACCGTGATTCGAGCAGGTGAAGGAGGGATGCACATCGACGTTGTTCTTCAAGAATAGACCGAGGCAGGGATGTGAACGATAGGGGAACTGAGCATGGGGTCTGCAGAGCTTGGTGTTAGGCGGTTCTAGAAATGCTACAGGAGAGTATGTCTGAGAGTCTGAACAACGAGTCAGAGTAGGTGGAAGGAACACACCTGCACTCGTTCTCGTAAATATGGACGCGTTAACCGAGTCCAAACCCCAAACCCGACACCCAAAAACCTTGCTGCTTTATGCTAAACCTCATACCGCTAGCAGCCCACTCCTGGAGTAGTCGTGCTTAAACCGTTGCGTCCGAATTGCATAGCCCTTGGAGCTGAAGCTCGCGTTGATGCGCCCAATCTTGGGCCACAGGGCTGATATATGAGGGTGTGTCCACGTCGTCCTGCCTGGGGTGACATCTTGGTTTATAGCTGGTGTGCGAGACACTTGGCACGTTGAACGTTGAGGTACAGGGTGGCACTGGTCGTTCGCCCAGATGATAATGATGAAGTCAGACACAGACGCGTCCTCAAAACTCCAAGGGTAGGGTCTATACCATCTTGCGCGTGGCCACTGTGGGTTATCCAGAGACTATTTTGCGGGGTACAAAATTCGAGTCGATCGAGACTTGAACATGTGGTGCTGGATTGGATTTGGGGCGTTCAGCCTGAGCCTGAGCAGACGTTTCGAGACTGGGTCGACGTCGATACCGACAGGCGATCGTGTGGAAAGGCTCAACGCTCAGCACGCCGATGCCGAGTCGTCAAGCAATATCTTGAACTCGAGAGAAGGCGAGCGTTCTGGGAACTATCGTTCAATGTGGAACCTGCGTTCAAAAGTTCGTGCTGGCGTTGGTAGGCGTGTTGGCCAAGTCGTTGTTTTCGCTGGGATTTTTGTCGTAGGCAGCGCCGGTGTCGAGACTCGAAATGAGGCATATATGGGGCCTTGATTGCGTCAGGTCAGGGTGTTCGATAGCTAACTCGGACTGAGACCCAGGACACTCGGAGTAGTAGCTCGGCCATGAGATGGAGGAGGGGTGTACCTCAATACCACCCTGCAAGAGCGGATAGGACTCATTGCTGAGGGAAGCGTCTGCCGAGTGACGAGTTAGTCGAACATGCGATTCCTCAGATTGAGGGTAGCTTTATGACATTCCGCGCACATTTGGAAAGCGGGGTGACTCTTGGTCCACGTCCGAGAGATGCTTGATGTTTGAAAGTGCCGTGTAAGTATATAGGGCTGACGAATGCGACTAATGACGGCAGGACCCGGGGGTTACTTGGCTCCAGTAGGAAGAGGCGGCCTGGGTGATACCGTTCTGCAGGAGTATGCACAGACCGGAATAGGACAGGATGGTGAAAAATTGCGCTGCTGAACCATTGTGCTGAGCAGGCGTCGGGTTCTGCAGAGGTCGGCTTGGAAGATCCTGCTCGAAAAAGTGTTTATAAAGAGTCTGGAAAGCAAACCGGAGTAGGCTGCGGAAACACACCTGCACCTATCATCTAAGCACTAAACTCCAAACTCCAAACCCCAAAAACAACGCCCAGAACCCATAACCCGAAACCTCCTAGCTCATACAGCCCACGGTCGGAGTAGTTGCGTCTAGGTCGCACGTGTCTTGAGACTACAGCCGAAAATCTGTCTTAAGGTGCCTATTCGAGATCCTGAAGCCTGGTATCGCATAGAGGCGTCAAGGATTATATTGGCGACCTTGTAGCGAGTGGGCAGCAGGTGTGGGATGCCAGACGAACAAAGATGGGGGCCTGGCGTGATAGTCGATATGTGATGCATATGGGAGGCCATGGACGCAGAGGGTAAGGGTGTTCGGCAGATTGAAGAATGTGGTGGCTCGGGCAGGAGGGATGGGCCAAGTTGAGGAAGACCAGTTCTTGCAACAGGTCCGAGAATCGTCAAGGGCAAATTCGACGAGTTTGGTTGTGGGCTGGGGCGTTGATAGGCAGAAAGGAGAAGCTATCGGCATGGGTGCTACTGAAGGAAAAGGCATCCTGTGACTGCGATAAGTGCATGAAACGGCATCGCGAGGAGCTGAAAACATACCTGAGGCTAGACTAGTGCTTGAGCTTGAGATCTGGAGAGTCGGGTCCGGGAAGACAAAGATTGCCTCATCCTGATATCAAGACTGAAAGGGGCGTGGATGAGACGCGTATCCGGACACCCTCTTGGTGTCATGCACGTGAAGCATTGTTGGACTCGACGCGTCAGTGGACCAGGCCAGGTCCCGAGGCTATAGTTCTCTGTCATACATCCAAGGTGTGGCGAGTTATCGAGAGATCGTCTTGATCCACGTCCACAAGAAGCTTTGGTGACCGCGATTTGCAGAGTCGTCCGTCGAGGCGACATTGATGATGTGGTTGGATTCTGCGAGAATTTGTACCTTCCTGATTCGGCCAGTGGGTCCGAGCGTGCCGAATGGTCCGGACACTAATAAGATAAGATTTCACCCCTGCCTGTTATCATTGTGAGCGCTTAGATACATACCTTGTTGCTATTATTACCTCAACAACGACTATCCGTGGCCGGTTGACCGCCAGTAGTAGCTTTCTGACCGGCTCGAGCGTGCCTAATGCTAATACTTAAGATTAGATTCTCTCTTGCCGTTATCACTGCGAGCGCTTATATACATATGACTCGTCAGAAACCAGCGGAATTGACTTTGTCGTTGGCTACTGATCCAGCTGAATTCACGACTGAGATGATGAACAACTGACATGTGTAATTGTTTAATATGATTTGTATAACTGCTGGGACAAGAATAATGAACTTACAACAAGGGCTCATCGACAATCGTATGACACTCAACAAGTCATATGAACAAACTCACGTTCCTGGCAGATAACCCGCAATACATATTTGTGGTGACACCGTTGTACTGGTCACTGTCAAAAAAAGGTTCGCGACTGAATGAGAGTCATACAGGTAAGTCCCTTGAGCAATGAGTATTATTCAGTATGTCTTATCCCAGAATACAAGGTTCAATTGACGTGATCAATTGTTTACATCATCAGCCAGTGGTGCGAAAAGCACAGGGAAATGTATCGATCGTCAGGAGCGCTAGCTGAGGACGCTTGACGCTCAACTATAAGGTATTTCCAGCGATAAATTAGAAGAATACAGAAAACTTACTGTGCGAATTTTCCGACAGAGGAATCGTACTTGATAAGCTACCCAGCGAAGCTGAGATGTGAGCAGGGCGGAATGAGTTGTAATGCACGGCGAAGAATTGCGCAAAAGGCCGAATCAGTGCCACCCGAACGGCTGACTCGTACACTTATGTCCAATCTAGAATATACCTTCACGTTTTCACTCTAGCATAATATAACACATACTGAATCAAATAATTGGTCATAGAACCAGACCTAAGTACGAGGACGATTACTGGGTGAGTTACACCTCGAGCTCGCAATAGACATGTCGGAAACGTTTTAAGGATAGCTAGTAATATGACACTCTTGTGGTGAGGTGGAGAGACGATATTGGTCCACTGGGGAGACGCTGGGGTGAAAGACTTGGTGCGTCAAATACTAGAATACAAAGTGGCTGAATCAGTCCATATTTTGAGAAAAATTTTGTCCACCATTAGTGTTCTCTAATTCCGACTCTTGGTGACATTTTAGAACAACTTACCGACAATATTTAGGTATTCAAAAGTTAGGATCGATGCGAGGCCTCAGAGCATCCAGAAATCCTTATCACCTAGGTCAAGGTAGACCTGTAGAATACTGAGATACATTTTTTTTGGTCCAGTCGAGCGTAAGTATTGGCTGGATGAAGCCAGTCAAGACAAGAGGATTACAGGCGACGGTACTTCTTGAAACATAGTTGGCAAAGCAATGATATCATGATCTTTTGGTTGGATATTAACCTACCCGACCGAGCACCGAGTGATGATTTTCCGAAAAGAGAGATAGTGACTGCATAGTCGCTCAGAAAGACCTGCCTGGGATTTCCGTCGAGATGTGGACAAGACTTCTACATTCTCCCCAGATGGACAAGTCCGTTGGGAATCAATATGGGCGGTTCCATATATGCCAACGCTAAAAGTAAAATGCATATTGTTCTAAAGTGATAGATACATAGTGGTAAAGTGAGGTGGTATCGAGGAAGTAGCGAAATTAAACTTGGTCATCCATTCATGGTTGATGGAGGAATACGCAAAATACCGGTACATAAACCCAATCGAGCAGATTACTGTCCTCGGTTGGCGGGATGACTTTTCCAATCTGCATGCTGAGCCCGCCATGTGTCCAGGTTTCCGAGTGCGTCTTGATGCGCCTGGCGAGCATCTTTTATCACATCTTTAGGGTGGCCGTTGCTAATCGCATGGTCCAATGCAGCTTTCTTCTGGGCGACACGCACCTTTGCCTGGCCCTTCTTCTTCTTTGTCCAGGCAAGCATCGCCACAGGATCCGTAATGCTAGGTTGCACACGGATAACGAGGACATTGGAAATGTCTTCCTCGCGGATGTCTAGCTGCTCGAGGTCTCGAGCACTCAGGACAAAAGCACCGTCGTCCGCATAGTTTCGGGCATACTCGATCTCGCTGTAAGAGAGCCCCAGGTCTCGAGCGCTGAGACCGTCTTCTTCGTTGTAGGAATACCCATAAGCTACGGTCGCCGCGGCCAGCGCGATGAGAAGCCGGAAGGTAGTACGAGTGGAAATAAGCATGGTGCAATTGGGTATTTTTTCTGGCAGCGGATTAGTAAAGGAATATTTTTATGCCGATTTGTGAGACATACCTACCGCTGGAAAGTTTCAAGTAATGGGATAGATGGTGTATTGAAAATCGAAGTAGAAATGCTCTGCAACTCTGATGCTGGTTGGTGTGTCGATACCATCGCCAGCGTCGCACACTTTATACTCTGAGTACTCATCGGTGAGCTACAGTGGCTTGCAGGTGAATCAAAGAGCAAAGTAATGATCTGCAGTCTAGACACTGTCAGGTCGAAACAATGTCGGTAAAATGCAACAGGAAATGATGAAATGTCATATTTTGCATTCAACGCAAGAGACCTGCTGTGACTGAAACAACATTTATTCAAGGGAGGGTTATACCACCGAGTCGCGTCCTTTCCCGCCTCTAGACCGGAAAGTGCTCGGTGGTTGAACAATCCGCGCTCCAGGCCACCGAAGTCATCGGAATAGCCGCCCAACATTGCCGAGCCATTGAAAGATTCGACGGCGAAGCTGACGAGTCTGCTGTCTCGTGGGAAGGAGCCGCCGCATGTGACACATCGCGACTCCCGCACCTTTGGTGTTATTACCATTACCACTACCTGGCTCGTTCGTACTCGCCCGGGGAGTCGCGTCCATTCGCTCTCTGCTCCGTATACGTATTTTTTCTACCCACCCACCCATCACCTGTTAAATACACTTATATTTTAATAACATATCTAGCTATCTGCTTACTCTCTCACCTCGAACTAATTATAGGAGGGACACGGTAGAGTAGGACCTTTGGGTTTGCCTTGGGGGTCATCCGCCGGCATCCCCATCGGCCCTACGCCCTGGAGACGAGACGGCTTCCAAGTCGTTGACTCTTCACCGCCCAGTCCAATACCGTTACCTCCACATAGGCGCGACGCACGCGTCACGAGAAAGATAAAACATACACGGGCTCGGCAATCCGACACCACAACGGAACGGAATTGACACCCGACCTGTTTATCAGTCATCGAATCGGAGGTAAGTGCTACGAATGTCTAATATTTGCTGCCAGGTGAATTACATCTGAGTTGCATCTCGAGCTCGTAATAGCGACTTTTTGAGGGTAGCTAGTAATACAATACCTCCATACAGGGGGTGTTTCGACTGTATCCTTCCCGAGCCAGTTGATCCCTCCCTCCCAGCTTCCTATATACTACATCCAGGTTCTCACCGAATAAGACGAGAGAGCATACACTGGGAAGTGGACGAGACGCACGACATATGTGCGCGAGGCATTGACAAATTTGGTTGGGACGTTGGGTTTGTTGGGGAGGCAAGGGAGTAAGTGCTAGAAAAGGGAAAACGAGGGGACCCGACGAGCACCAGATAAACCCAACTACTTGTACCCAGCTCTACGTTGTTCGTCATACAGCCCACAATGGTTGCTCATGCTAATGCACGCATCTCGAACTTGAGATCTTGACCCAAATGCGTCTGATCCCGCGACTGAAACGGGAGGCGCCAGAGAACGTTGGGTTGCAAAGTTGATCACCGAGGTGAAGTCAACGCGTCAGCCTGAGCATCCTTCTGAGGCGAGAGATCCAGAAGCTATCATGATCCATGTTCTCAAGTAATTTGGTGCGTCGATGTGAAGAGCAACAAAGGTCGGGTGGCGGATAAGATAAGATAATATTGTGTGTCGAGGATTTCTCAACAGATGACCACATCAGCGGCGACAACAAGAGCGCTGAATCAGCGCTCTTGTTGTCCCCTACTCACCCACCACCACGAAGTCATGTCTCAGACGCAAGAAGAACCAGAGGCAAGCAGACCAGCACCGCGTCTAGCTGAGGACAAGAAAGAGGTGTGTTCCATATTGATACCTCGAGCGTCATTACAGTTGTGCTGAGTGATGAACCTTGTTTAAGCCAATGAAATTAGGCGACCCACCCCAGATCCCGCTCCCTGAGATTGACGGGAACCCATTCAACCTGCTACTGGAACCGCAGAGAGAGAAGGATAAAGCGAGATGTGAGGCATGGAAGGACGAGGTTCAAAACCTTCTGATCTTCGTGAGTGTAGCCTCCCGCACCATACCAAAACCTGACACCATCTTCGCTCGAAGGCTGGTCTTTTCTCGGCCGTCGTTACAGCGTTCATTATCGAATCATACAAGAGTCTGAAGCAAGACTCGACCGACACCTCCAACATACTCTTGTTGCGCATACTCACCCAACTTGAAGGCCGCGTAAACGGAACAGACATTGTCCCGCTGAGCCTCACTATCCCCGCATTTGCTCCTACGCCCTCTGAGGTCCGCGTCAACATCTTGTGGTTCCTCAGTCTCATATTCAGCCTCACAACCGTCCTCATAGGAATCATCGCACTGCAGTGGTTGCGCGAGCATCTACGCCCTCAGAGTGACCTTGAGCCTCAAATCGCGTTCTCCCTCCACCATCTCAATGTTGAATCCCTCGACCGGTGGTACTTGCCACAAATATTCACGGCCCTACCTCTCCTCCTTCAGCTCGCCCTCGTTCTATTCCTGGTTGGTGTCATCGAGTTTCTCCAAAGTCTAAACTCTACGGTTGCTATACCCATCGCTTTTGCTATTGGGTCAGGCCTGTTCTTCCTTTTGTGGACGACTATATTGCCAACTATGCAAGTTCTGTTTCTTTTCCTTCCTCGTCTACCCTGGGGGAATATGCCACGGTCACCTTGTCCCTATAGGTCGCCCCAGTCGTGGGCTTTCCATCAGACCGTACGACCTCTGATTGCTATACTCGGTGGCATCAGGCGAGATTACAGCTTTGCATCTCATCGCATGACTTTGCACAAGGATCGCGTTCTTTATCCTCACGAAAGCACCTCTAGTCGTCAAAAGCGTCCAACTAACTTGATCTTTCGCCCCAGTACCACCCACAGCTGGGCCGAACTTGGGATCGCCTGGCTGTTCCAACGAGATCTGGATTACATGGAACAAAACCCACGGTCTACTAAGAAAACTTCCATTGATATGAGAATTCAACCAGTCCCTATGTATGACGCGGTCCAGGCTGTTATCAGCATTGTCCGAAATGGTTCCTCTCGGGATAATCTACTTGCGCACCATTGTGTTCGGCCCATCGTACAATGTAACAAATCGGACGGATCCTACATGTGGTATCTCTTCCATCTAGTGGACCGCTATTGGACTCGGAATGATGAGCGAGCCGAGACTTTATGCGTCGAAGCGCTGACACAGAATAATAGGCTGTTTTTCCACAGCAGGATAGGGTTTGGACAGCTAGACGATGTTCGAAACTCTGTCCAGCAACTGTTTGTGAACACCACGCGTGCTATGTTTGCTGACGGTGCAATTCGTCTGGATGACATATGGGCAGGAATTTATCTTCCATTTCACTACTGCGATACCGACGAGCTGTCAGGTATGTGCATGGGATATACTTTGTTCTACCTCGTTTCAAACTGATGAGTATTATATTAGGACTTCTAGATCGCCAGGACCAGCTTCTTGATATCCTCCAGAGCTACTTCCGCCACGCCGCGACCTATAACCCCGACAATGCCGATGCTGGGTGCACCACCTACTTCTCTGAATTTGGGATGGACTTTATTTATGATTTGGCCAGCGTTGGGTCCAAATTGAAACCAACATCCCCCCTTTTCTCTCGACACGGCAATGTTCTCCAATCCTTAGCATCTGACCTTCGACATCCGGAAGCGGGCCCCTCTCCTGATTACCTTTTCTTTGCCTCGTTCACTTATGTTTTTTTACTTCTCTTACGGGAGTCTGACACAATCACAACGGAAACAGGTCGAGATGTCATTCTTGCCATATTGCAGTACCGCGAGCGTGTCATTCCGCGGAAGGACTTGGAAGCCGGATTCTGCAACTTGAACCGTCATGGGCGGACATTTGACAACGGCTGGTCCGACTTTGTTGGTATGGCCAGAGCACTTGGTATCGTCGTCCCTCCAATTGCACAGGAGCCGCCAGCAGATCTCCCGCCATTCAAATCAGCTGAGATTCAAGAAGAACCCGACCACCCATCTGGTGATGCAGTTGTTGAGGTTTTACACAATTGTCATGCATCTATCTGTTCCTCTTCAAAGACGGACGATGAGTAGGGGTCAGTGTACTGAATCTGGACCAAGGGCGATCTCAACGGTCATAGATATCTCTTTTACTACGTTTGTTTACTTGATTTTAGAGAATACTCGGTTATCAGTATTGTGACAAAGGCGAACAACGACATGGACTCAGGCAGTGATTGATCCAATTTAATTTCATTATCGGCAGCCTATTAACTGGATGAGATACATTGAGGCGATACATAGCCGACAGCCATGACAGCCTGAGTCGACAAACAAGTCGACTGCGGGTACTTCATGCCCTTAGATGGTATAAAAGCACCATGCTAACAGAAGTAAAGGCCAACTGTGGCTCAACATCGAGCTCAACATCGATCCATAGGCGTGTAGAAAGACCTGACGGTCTGAGAATCGAATGAACAATTCTGTGTGTGTGTGTGTGTGAAGGGCGGTGCGAGTATCCCAGCGGTCATCTGAGATATGAACTGAACAAAATCCATGGAACAGTAGGAACGGAAGGTTGAGGTGTGGGTCGTGAACTGGGGTGCTCTTCGTGAACCGTGAACTGAGCGTGAACGTAGATAGCTTCTCGTGAGCTAGACTGAGCGTGCGTGAACGTGAACGTGAACTGGGTGCTTCTCGTGAGCGGGACTTGATAAGACTTGACGACTGGCGGACTGAACGAAACGGCGACGACGACGACTGGTGAGTAGGGGGATCGATTCCACTACAGAAAATGTAGTGTACATGGGGTTTTATAGTAAATAGAATGGTATAGGGGGTAGAGAATCGAGTCAGAGTCCAGAATAGTGGAACAACGGAAAATGATGAGCAATAAAAGAAAATGATACAACCTTGGAGACGAGCGCGTGCGTGATGAACGACTTGCGCGTGTTTTCCGTGCTCAGCCAATAAGGGTACCTTACAGGCGTGTTCGCATTGGGACATTAGATGTCACTGAGCTAAATTCCTTGAGCCACATGTGTCCAGATCCTAGAAAGTCGGTAGACCTGGATATGAAGTCAGCCGG
>Ga0247741_1002430_pt1 | contig 10339 bp, 9 predicted proteins | sample UWRJL213509R2_FD_180945 | JGI IMG/M metagenome (GOLD analysis project Ga0247741, IMG submission 180945) | Plant litter microbial communities from Arlington Agricultural Research Station in Wisconsin, United States - UWRJ-L213-509R-2 | ecosystem: Environmental > Terrestrial > Plant litter >...
AACCAGGTGATGGAGTAGCGCCAGATGTCGCCGGCGAGAACGGTGAGGAGCCCGAGCGTGAGCATGCCGAACCGGAATCGGCTGCTGTCGAGTGCTCTCATACTGCAACCCTACCGACGGGGGCTGTGCGCCCCCGCCGGTCGCGGGTGTGGACCGAAGATCGCCGCCTAGACGAACGCCGCCTTGCCGGTGATGGCACGCCCCACGATCAGCGTGTTCATCTCACGGGTGCCCTCGTAGGAGTAGATCGCCTCCGCGTCGGCGAAGAAGCGGATGACGTCGTAGTCGAGCACGATGCCGTTTCCCCCGAAGATCTCCCGGCTCCACGCCACCGTCTCGCGCATGCGCGCCGTGGTGAAGGCCTTGGCGAGCGAGGCGTGCTCGTCGCGCTGGGTGCCCTCGTCGAGCATCTGCGACACCCGGGTGACCATGCCGATGGAGGCGGTGATGTTGCCGAGGCTGCGCGCGAGGAGGTCCTGCACGAGCTGGTGCCCGCCGATCTCCTTGCCGAACTGGATGCGCTCGCCGGCGTAGGCCACCGCGGCCTCGTAGGCGCCGACCGAGTTGCCGACGGCCGCCCAGGCGACCTCGGCGCGGGTGAGGCGCAGTACGGATGCCGTCTCGCGGAACGACTTCGAGTTCTGCAGGCGGTTCGCCTCCGGGACGACGACGTCCGTCAGCACGATGTCGGCGTTCTGCACGATGCGCAGCGCCTGCTTGTTCTCGATGCGCGTCGCCGAGTAGCCGGGGGTGGTGGTCGGCACGATGAAGCCCTTGACCTGGCCGTCGTCGGCGTCCTTCGCCCAGATGATGGTGATGTCGCTGATCGAGCCGTTGCCGATCCAGCGCTTCGCACCGTTGATCACCCAGTTGTCGCCGTCGCGCTTCGCGACGGTGCGCAGCCCCTGCGCGGAGTCGGAGCCGGAGAGCGGCTCGGTGAGACCGAAGGCGCCGAGCAGCTCGGCGCTGGCCAGCCTGGGCAGCCACTCGTCGCGCTGCTCCTGCGAGCCGGCGACGCCGATCGAGCCCATCACGAGCCCGTTCTGCATGCCGACCAGGGTGGCCAGGCTCGCGTCGACGCGGGCCAGCTCGAGGGCGACCCAACCGCGGAACACGGCCGAGTTCTCGAAGCGCCGGGTCTCCTTCCAGGGCTGGCCGAAGAGCCCCATCTCGGCGAGGTCGGTGACGATCTTGCGGGGGAAGAACTCCGCATCGGCCCAGAGTTTGTTGACGATCGGCCGAACCTCGGCGTCGAGGTAGGCCCGCAGCCGCATGATCAGGTCTTTCTCCTGATCGGAAAGCGCGTTCTCGTACCCGTAGAAGTCGCTGCTGAGTGACTCGAATGACATGTAAATGCTCCATTGCTTGTCGGAATCCTCCGAAAGACTACGGCCGCCGCGCCGCCCCCTCCTAGGCGGTTGGTACTTTGGTCTAACCGGACGACGAGGACAGCCACCATGTTTGTAGGCATCACCAATACGCCCCGCGACTACGCGTGGGGCTCGCACACCGCAATCGCCGAGCTGCTGGGCAGCACCCCTTCGGGCGGCCCCGAGGCGGAGCTCTGGCTCGGCGTGCATCCCGGCTCCCCGAGCCTGCTCGCGGACGGCCGCAGCCTCGCCGAGGTCTCGGGCGGCCGCCTCCCCTTCCTGCTCAAGGTGCTCGCCGCCGACGCGCCGCTGTCGCTGCAGGCGCATCCCACCATGGAGCGGGCGGCGGCCGGCTTCGCGCGCGAGAACGCCCTCGGCATCCCGCTCGACGCCGCGAACCGCAACTACAAGGACGACTTCCACAAGCCGGAGCTGATCTACGCGCTCAGCGACGGCTTCCGCGCCCTGTGCGGCTTCCGGCCGGCACCCGCCATCGCGTCGACGATCGACCGCATGCAGGCCGCACTGCCGGGCGACCCGGCGCTCGCCGCCTTCTCCGACCGCATCGGCAGCGACGACGACCTCCGCTTCACCTTCGAGTGGCTCGTCGGCGGGGGAGACGCCGTGCCCGAGCTGGTCTCCGCCGTGGTCGAGGCTGCAGCCCTGCTCGAGGGCGACAACTTCACGCTCGTCGCCGAGCTGGCGGATGCCTATCCCGGCGATCCGGGGATCGTCGTCTCCCTGATGCTCAACCTGGTCACCCTCGCCCGCGGCGAGGTGCTCTACCTGCCGGCCGGCAACATCCACGCCTACGTGGAGGGGCTCGGCGTCGAGCTGATGGCCGCCTCCGACAACGTGCTGCGCGGCGGGCTCACCCCGAAGCACGTCGACGTGGCCGAGCTGCTCTCGGTGCTCGACTTCTCGCCGGTCCCCGTGCCCTATCTCGAACCGACGGTGCTGCGCGGAGGTATCGCCCTCTACACGCCCGACGTTCCCGACTTCGCGCTCGCGGTCGTCTCCGGCGATGTCGAGGGCGCCGAGTACCCTCTGGCCGGGCCGAGCATCGCGCTCTGCACCGCCGGATCGTTCGAACTCGTCGGGTCCGTCGCATCCGTCACTCTTCAACGCGGCGACGCCGTCTTCATCACGGCGGATGAGGAGCGGCTCGCGATCACGGGATCGGGCGACCTCTTCGTGGCCGGACCCGGAACGCAGCAGGGCTAGCTCGGCTCCGCGGCCTTCGCGCGGCGGAACGAGAAGTACTTGTGGCCGAAGTAGCTCACGAGCGTCGTGATCACAACGGTGATCGCCTGAGCGACCAGGGGGTCGAGCCCGGCGACCTCGACGAGCAGCGGCAGAACGGCGGTGTTGATCGCCAGCGATACGACGTAGACGCTCGCGAAGCGCAGGAAGTCGATGACGACATTGCCCGTTCCGTGCTTGCGGAAGGTGAACCGGCGGTGCAGCACGAAGGCGAGGGCGACGCCGAGCAGGTACGAGGCGTAGAGGCTGCCGAGGTAGCCGATGACGTGCCCGGCGGTGATCTGGAGCGCGGCGAACAGCGCGTAGCCGACCACGGTGTTGAAACCGCCCACGATGAGGAAACGCACCCGTTCCTCGGCGAGCAGGGCCGGGATCGACAGGCGCCGCCCCGTTGACCGTGTCGACTCCACGGAGCCGAGCCTAGCTGGCGATGCTCGGGCGAGCTCCCGTGCCGTGACGGTACGACGGTTCGAGTGCGCGTGGACGCTCTCGGTTGCATAACGACCACGCCCACCCGTATTGAACCACGCCGGAGTCGCGTAGCGTCGCAGTCATGAGAATTCCCCGCGTAGCTGGTCGTATCGTCGTCCTCGCAGCGTCCGTCGCGCTGCTTGCGGGATGCGCCAGCGCGGACGTCTCCACGCCGACCGCCAGCCCTGACTCCACGCCCTCGCCGACGCCGGTCGAGGAGGTCGACGTCGTCGAGACGGAACCGCAGACCGTGTTCGACGGCGACTGCTCGCGGATGCTCTCACTCTCAGACGTCTCCGCCATCATGGGGGTCGACATGCCCGATGGCGAGCCCTTCTACGCAGCAGGCGACATTGCGATCCGTCAACTGGGCGGGGTGTACTGCGGCTGGCACGACCCGACACTGCAGAACGGGGCCTACCTCAGCCTCGTCGTTCTGCCCACGCGGGCCGGTGGCAAGCAGACGGAGGACAACTGCGACCCGGGCCTCGGCTGCTCGTTCACCGCGACCGCTGCGGACTTCGACCTCTTCGGCGTCGTCGACGGCCCCGCGCGGGACGAGTCGCTGCTGCCGCACGCCATCGCGGCGAAAGAGGCTTTCACGCGCGCGGTGGCGGCGGAGGCTGTCCCCGACGCGTATGAGCCGGCATCCGCCTGGTCCGTCCCCGTCGACTGTGCGGCGCTTGACTCCTCCGGCGCCGTCGCGACGGCGCTCGGCGATCCCGCGGTCGAGGGTTTCCTCACCGGCGGCGACGCGGAGCCGAACCACGGCTTCTATCTCGCCTCCGCGACGGCGGGTGCCGCGCTGTGCGCCTGGTCGGCGGAGACGGGGCGACTCCTGACCTCGATCCTCCCCGGCGGCGCCTGGATCAAGGACGAGCTGGCCGGCGTGGAGGGAGCCGAGCCGATGACGGTCACCGGCTTCGAGTCCGTGCTGATGATCGACGACCAGCTGCACTTCTTCGTCGGCGACAACTGGATCTCCGCCAGCGGAGACATCGGCGGCACGGCAATGGCCCCTGACGCTGTCGGACCGCTGGTGGCCTCGCTGGTCGCAGCACTCGACGCGACCGCCTAGCGCCCCGAGCGGCGGCTACGCCGGCTGCACCTCCCGCACCGCGAAGGTGCGCCGGTAGGTCGTCGGCGTCGTCTGCAGCACCTTCAGGAAGTGGTGCCGCATCACCGACGCCGTGCCGAAGCCGGTGTCCTGCGCGACCGACTCGAGCGAGGCATCCGTCTGTTCCAGCAGCTGCTGGGCGCGGATGATCCGCTGGCGGTTCAGCCACGCCGAGGGGGTCGTGCCCATGTCGGCGCGGAAGCGGCGGGCGAAGGTGCGGCTCGACATCAGCGCCTTGCGCGCCAGCTGCTCGACCGTCAGGTCTTCGTGCAGGTTCTTCACCATCCAGTCGGCGACCGCTGCGAACGAGTCCGCGCACACCGGCGAGACGGGCGACTGGATGTACTGCGACTGCCCGCCGTCCCGCTGCGGAGGCACCACCATACGACGGGCGATGACGTTGGCAGCGGATGCGCCCAGCTCGCTGCGCACGATGTGCAGCGCGGCGTCGATGCCGGCCGCGGTGCCGGCGCCGGTCACCACGTTCCGGTCCTCCACGAACAGTACGTCGGGGTCGACGGAGACCAGCGGGAACTCGCGGGCGAGCTCGTCGGTGTACATCCAGTGGGTTGTGGCGCAGCGGCCGTCGAGAATCCCGGCCTGCGCGAGGACGAAGGCCCCGCTGCACAGGCTCAGCACCCAGGCGCCCCTGGCCTCCGCCGCGCGGATCACCTCGAGGAAGCGCTCGTCGATGTCGTTGAACTTGTGCGCGGAGACGGCGATGAGGTCGGCGTCGGCGGCGACGGACAGGTCGGAGGAGATCACCATGTCGTAGCCGAGGCTGGTCGGCACCGGGCCGGGATCGGCGGTCGCGATGGTGAAGTCGAACTTCGGTCCGCCCATGGCGCTGCGGTCGATGCCGAACACCTCGCAGACCACGCCGAACTCGAAGGGGGCGACGCCGGGGATGGCGAGCAGAACGATCTTCTTGAGCACCGGGACTCCCGTTTGGCAGAAATGGTCTGATTGCTGTCGATTCTGCCACTGTCGGCGCTAAATCACCAGTCATAGATTTACTGCCATGTTCATATTCATGGTGATTCTGACCGGACTGTCCCTCTGGGCGGTCATCGCATCCGTCGTCTCGGTGACGAACGACGGCTACCGTCGTGTGCCCACGCGCGCCGACACTGCTTACGCACGCGAAAGCGTTCGCAAGGCCCCGCACGAGCACCGTCGCGTCCTGCACGGCTGAGCGGCGGGCGCGCCTTCGCAAACGGAAGGCCTCGGAAGCCCGATCGCGGGGGCTGCCCCGCCCGGCGCGCTAGCGTTGAGGGCATGACATGGCTGGTAACGGGTGGCGCAGGGTACATCGGATCTCACGTGGTGCGGGCGCTGGTCGCGGCCGGGTTGAAGGCGGTGGTCGTCGACGACCTCTCCAGCGGGTTCCGCGAGTTCGTGCCCGCCGACGTGCCCTTCGTGCTCGGCACGATCCTCGACGGCGCGCTGCTCGAGAGCACGATCGAGCAGCACGGCGTCACCGGGGTGATCCACGTGGCCGGCTACAAGTACGCCGGCGTGAGTGTGCAGCGCCCGCTGCACACCTACGAGCAGAACGTCACCGGCACCGCGGTGCTGCTGGCGGCGATGGCCGAGAAGGGCGTCGACCGCATCGTGTTCTCGTCGAGCGCCGCCGTCTACGGCACGCCGCCCACCGAGCTCGTCACCGAGGGAACGCCGAAGAACCCGGAGTCGCCGTACGGCGAGTCGAAGCTCATCGGCGAGTGGCTGCTGCGCGACCAGGGCGTCGCCGCGGGCCTCCGCCACACCAGCCTGCGCTACTTCAACGTGGTCGGCTCGGGCGACCCCGAGATCTACGACGCCAGCCCGCACAACCTCTTCCCCCTGGTCTTCGCCGCGCTGAAGGCGGGGAGGACGCCGCGCGTCAACGGCAACGACTACCCGACCCCCGACGGCACCAACGTGCGCGACTACATCCACGTCGCCGACCTCGCTGTCTCGCACGTGGCGGCCGCGAAGCGCCTCGATGCGGGTGAGAGCGTCGAGGCGGCCTACAACCTCGGAAGCGGCGCGGGCAGCTCCGTCGGCGACATCATGGCCACGGTCGCCGAGGTGACCGGCATCGACTTCACCCCCGAGATCGCGCCGCGCCGGGAGGGCGATCCCGCGCGCATCGTCGCCGAGGGCGACCTCGCGGCCCGCGACCTCGACTGGCGGATGCGCCACAGCCTCCGCGAAATGGTGTCCAGCGCGTGGGAGGCAACTCGCCGCGCGTCGTAACACTCTTTAATCGGTTGAGGGTTTTATCATCACCGACTTGACTCTGGCGAACTACACCGGTGTAATTATCTCTAACGCATTACGGTCAATCGGGTCGAGCGTGGAGGGACGAGAACATGGCGAATAGCGAATACCGCGCCAACGTCCCCGACGACTGGTTCGTCGATCCGGTCCGTCTCGGCGTTCCCGGGGTACGCAAGCCCGACACCGAAGAGAACCCGCTGGCATGGCAGACCGATTCGCTCTGCGCGCAGACCGACCCGGAGGCGTTCTTCCCCGAGAAGGGCGGATCCACCCGCGAGGCCAAGAAGATCTGCGGCTCCTGCGAGGTGCGCAACAGCTGCCTCGAATACGCTCTCGAGAACGACGAGCGTTTCGGCATCTGGGGCGGGCTGTCCGAGCGCGAACGCCGCAAGCTGCGCAAACGCGCCTAGCCGGCCCCGCCGCGTTGCTGTGAGTTGCACTGCTCCGGCGCGTGTCTGGAGGCGCTGAGCCACCCCGAGACATAGGCTCACCACGATGCAACCGAGAGTCACAGCGATACTTGTCGCCCGAAACGGGGACGACTATCTCGAGCGAACCCTCACGGCGATCGCCGCGCAGACCCGCAGGCCGGACTCCACGATCTTCATCGACGACGGCTCGACCGACGGATCCGCGCAGCTGCTCGCGGCAGGCGGCCCCACCACCTTCGTGCGCTCCGAGACGCAGCGCAGCTTCGGCTCGGCGGCGGCCCACGGCCTGCACTCCGCGGCTCTCGACCACGGCGACAACGACTGGGTCTGGCTGCTCAGCCACGACAACGCCCCCGGCCGCCGCGCCCTGGCCGCCCTGCTGGCGGCCGTGGAGATCGCGCCCTCCGTCGCCGTGGCGGGCCCCAAGCTCATGCGCTGGGACACCCCAGACGTCATCGACTCCTACGGGGAGACGATCAGCGCCCTCGGCGCCTCGATCTCCCTCGTCGCGGGCGAGCTCGACCAGGCCCAGCACGACAGGCACAACGACCTGCTCGCCGTGAGCGCGGGCGGGATGCTCGTGCGGGAGAGCGTCTGGACGGCGCTCGGCGGATTCGACCCGGCGCTGCCCGCCGTGGACGCCGCCCTCGACTTCTGCATCCGCGTGCGCCTCGCCGGCCACCGCATCGTCGGCGTGCCCGAGGCCAAGGTCGCGAGCGTCGGCGGTCCCGAGCTCTTCGGCCGTAGCTCGATCCCCCCGCGGGCCGTCAACAGCCTGCACCGGCGCGCCCAGCTTCACCGACGCCTCGTCTACGCCCCGACCCCCGCCGTGCCGCTGCACTGGCTGTCCCTGGTGCCGCTCGCCTTCATCCGCTCTCTCTGGCACCTGATCGGCAAGCACCCCGGATCCATCGCGGGCGAGTTCAGCGCCGCGGTCGGCGCCGCCTTCGCCGGGGGCGTTGCCCAGTCGCGCCGACGCTTCAAGCGCACCCGGGTGCTCGGCTGGGGGGCCATCGCCCCTCTGAGGATGCCCGCGCGCCAGGTGCGGGAGCTGCGCGCGAACCAGCGCGCCCTGCGCGCGGCCCCCGCGGCGACGGTCGACGAGGGGCCCGAGATCCTGCGGCCGAGCTTCCTCTCGCACGGCGGGGCCTGGGTCGTGCTGCTCTGCGCCGCGATCGGCGCCGTCGCCTTCGGCAAGCTGTTCTCGGCGTCGGCGATCGCCGGCGGCGCCCTCGCACCGCTCAGCGGCAGCGTCGCCGAGCTCTGGTCGAACGTCGGCTTCGGCTGGCGCGAGATCGGTGCCGGATTCATCGGCGCGGCCGACCCCTTCGCCCTGATCGTCGCGATCCTCGGCAGCCTCACCTTCTGGGCACCGTCGCTCAGCGTGGTCGTGCTCTACGCCGTCGCCCTGCCCCTCGCGGCGCTCGGCGCCTGGTGGTGCGCCGCCCGTTTCTCCGAGCGCGGCTGGGCTCCGGCGATCGCCGCGGTGCTCTGGGCGCTCGCCCCGCCGTTCCTCTCCTCACTCGGCGGAGGCCACCTCGGCGCCGTCATCGCGCATCTGCTGCTGCCCTGGCTGATCCTCACCACCGTGAACGCGGTGCGCAGCTGGTCCGCCGGTGCCGCGGCCTCGCTGCTGCTCGCAGCCGTCATCGCCTCCGCTCCCTCCCTCGCGCCGGCGCTGCTCGTGGCCCTCCTGGCCTGGATGGTTGCCCGCCCGACGAGCATCCACCGCCTGTTCGGCATCGTCATCCCCACCGCGGCGCTCTTCGCTCCCGTGGTGATCCAGCAGCTGCTGCGCGGAAACTGGCTCGGCATCGTGGCCGATCCCGGCGTGCCGTTCGTGGCGGGCACGACCTCGGGCTGGCAGCTCGCGCTCGGCTCGGCCGAGAACGGCTACAGCGGCTGGAGCGAGGTCGCGACCGCGCTGGGCCTGCACGGCCTGGCCGCGCCGATCATCGTCGCCTCCCTGCTCACCCCGCTCGCCGTGCTCGCTCTGCTCGCGCTCTTCCTGCCCGGCTCGCGCCGTGCGATCCCCGCCATGGTGCTCGCGCTGTTCGGATTCGTGACCGCCGTGGGCGCCGCGCACATCCAGGTCGCCTCGATCGGCGAGACGACCGTGCCGCTCTGGCCCGGCGCCGGGCTCAGCCTGTTCTGGCTCGGCCTGGTCGGCGCGGTCGCCGTGGCGCTCGAGGCCATCGGGCGCCTCGCCGTGCTCCCCGCGCTGATCGTCGCCGCCACCTCCGCCGTGCTCGCCGGGCCGCTCCTCGGCGCGACCATCCTCGGAACCGCCGACGTCGCCGCGAGCTCCGGGCACAGCCTCCCCGCCTACGTCTCGGCGCAGTCGGTGACCGACCCCGACCTCGGCACGCTGGTGCTCACCGCGCAGCAGAACGGTGCGCTCTCCGCCGTGCTGCACCGCGGCGACGGCACCAGTCTCGACTCGCAGTCCACCCTCTCCGCCACCGGCAGGGACGCCACCGCGGAGGAGAAGCGGATCGCGATCCTCGCCGGAAACCTCGCCTCGCAGAGCGGCTTCGACTCGATCGCCGAGATGCAGGAGCTGCAGATCGGCTTCGTCGTGTCGCCCAGCGCGGCAGACGGCACGGCGGAGGCCGTCGAGACGCGCAAGCGGGCGGGCGAGGCACTGGACGGCAACGCCCAGCTCACCGCGATCGGCGACACAGACTACGGCTTCCTCTGGCGCTTCGCCGCCCTCGAGCCCGGTGCCGCCCCCGGCGGGCCCGGCCCGTTCTCCTCCCCGCTCGGCGTGATCGTCGGGATCGCCCAGGGCATCGTGCTGCTGACCGCCCTGCTGCTCGCCGTGCCGACCGGAACCCGCCGCCGCCCCCGCGCAGCGAGCACCAACGTGCTCGGCGAGCCGGCATCGACCTTCGAGCAGGACGACAATGACTGAGTACATCGAACCGGTCGGCGACGACTACCCGGTCGACGACGACGCAGAGCCCGAGCAGAAGCCGAAGCGCACGGCCAAGGGCGCGGCGATCGTCGGCGTGCGGGTGCTCGCCGGAACCATCGGCGTCGGTGTGGCCGCGGCCGCCATCCTGGCGGCGGCGCTCCTCCCGATCCCCACCGTGTCGCGTCCCTCGTCCCCGGTGACCGTCACCCCCGTTCCGACCGCGCAGCAGTTGGTGTGCCCCGGATCGCTGTTCCAGCTCGGCGACGAGACCGGCCAGGACGCCACCACCGCGTCGTCGATCGGTGCGGCGTCGGTCGAGTTCGACTCCACCTCGGGAGCCGTGACCTCGAGCCCGCTGGCGGATGCCGCGGCCGAGACCGACGCGTCGACCCGGGAGCCGGTCGTGCTGAGCTCGCCGGTGGGCGACACCTCGGTCGACGACGACGTGCTCATCTCCGGCGCGCAGGCCCAGGTCGCCGCGCGCGGCGACTTCCGCGGCCTCGCC
>Ga0247741_1002431_pt1 | contig 10339 bp, 12 predicted proteins | sample UWRJL213509R2_FD_180945 | JGI IMG/M metagenome (GOLD analysis project Ga0247741, IMG submission 180945) | Plant litter microbial communities from Arlington Agricultural Research Station in Wisconsin, United States - UWRJ-L213-509R-2 | ecosystem: Environmental > Terrestrial > Plant litter >...
TCCTGGAATGGGGAGGTTGGGGGGGGCGGCCCACACACTCCGTTCGCCCTGAGCTTGTCGAAGGGGTGTTCTTCTTTTCGGCGGCCGGAAGAAGGAACAGTGTTTCGACAAGCTCAGCACGAACGGGGGTAGGCGCGCGCTATCGGTCGTCGGATGAGCGATCGGGCGCCGGGCCGAAGGACCTCAGCGATAGGGATCCCTGAATCCTAAGGTGATGTCGGGGTGCGGGGCCGGATCGCGGCGCGATCGTGGAGCGCCGAGGCGGCAAGCCAGGGCCGAGCCGATCAGCGCGAGGCCGATCAGGCCGATCACCAGCAGGCCGGTGAGATCGGGGTTCATCATCGTCCTCCATTCAGGCAGCGAGGGTGGAGATGAGCGGCTCGCTCGTCAGCTCGACGGTCGCGCCGGGAAAGGCGTGGCGTTCGAGGCGGGCGAAATGCAGGGCTGCGTCGCGGGAGATGAACAGGCCCTCGATCAGGCCGTGATTTTCCTGGACCATCCAGCGGCCGCGGCGATCCTGCCCGACCTGGAGGATATGGGGTGTCGCACCGGGTTCGGCGGGACGGGTGTGCATCGGGATGCTCCTGCACCGGCTAATGGGCCGCCGGCACGGCGCGGCGCGCTGTCGCGCCGTGGCCTTCAGGTAGGCGCTGGGGGCATTAAGCTTCGAGGGCGAGCTGGAGGCGCTCGCATAAGGATGGCGTAAAGAACGGCCGGGGTTGGACAATTCCCCGGCCGCTCCCTGCTGCGATGATCGCGTCGGCTACCGGACCTCCCTAGCCGATCCAGTTGCGGCGCGATTCCGCAGGCACTTGCTCCGCCTCGGCGAGTTCGGTGAGCTTGACGAATTCCTGGCGCCAATAGCCGTCCGGGTTGCCAGCGAGGCGGCGGATATCGGCATAGGCGATGTCGCCGAGCCGGGTGTCGCCGCGCAGCTTCTGTCCGAAGGCGGCGACCGCAGTGGCGAAGGCCATATCGCCCTGGGGTAGGGCGCGGGTGGCGAGCTGCGTGGCGGCGACCGGGCGTTCGATCAGGCGCGAGGTGTCGCCGTTCGGCAATTTGTAACGCAGGCGGACAAAGGCCATTTCGCCGTCCTGTTTTCCCGTGGAAGCAGTGTGCCGGTTGTCGGTGTAGCGGCGATCGGACAGCCAGCCTTTGGTGCCGGCGGGCACGACTTCGTAGATTGCGGTGACCTGGTGGCCGGCGCCGATATCGCCCGCATCGACCTTGTCATTGTCGAAATCCTGTTCGGCCAGCGCGCGGTTCTCATAGCCGATCAGACGGTACTGGCTGACATAGGCCGGGTTGAACTCGACCTGGACCTTCACGTCCTTGGCGATGGTGAACAGGGTGGAGGACAGCTCCTCGGAAAGGACTTTCTTCGCCTCCATCGCGCTGTCGATATAGGCGTAGTTGCCGTTGCCGAGATCGGCGATCGATTCCATCAACGAGTCATTGAGATTGCCCTGGCCGAAGCCGAGCGTCGTGAGCGTGATGCCGTCGTCGCGTTCATGCTCGATCAGCTTTTCGAGTTCGGCCTGGTCAGTGACGCCGACATTGAAGTCGCCGTCGGTCGCGACGAGGATGCGGTTGACGCCGTCCCTGATGAAATTCTCGCGGGCGATGGAATATGCGAGTTGGAGGCCTTCGCCGCCGGCGGTGGAGCCGCCCGCGCTGAGATCGTCCAGTGCGGCCTTGATTTCGGACGGGTTGTTGGTGGAATCGAGCACGACGCCGGCCGCGCCGGCATAGACGACGATGGCGACCTTGTCCTCGCGGCCGAGATTGTCGGCGAGGGTGGAGAGGGCGGATTTGACCAGAGGCAGCTTGTCCGGCTCATCCATAGAACCCGACACGTCTACCAGGAAAACCAGGTTCGCGGCGGGGCGGCGGGCATAGGGCAGGTCGTAACCGCGCAGGCCGATGCGCATGATCTTCGTGTCCTGGTTCCAGGGCGACTGGGCGAGATCGGTGGTGACGCTGAACGGCGCTTCGCGGTCGGCGGGCAGGGGATAGTCGTAGCGGAAATAGTTGATCATCTCCTCGGTGCGAACAGCGTCGACCGGGGGCTTCTGGCCCTGGGTCAGGAAGCGCCGGACATTGGCATAGGCGCCAGTGTCTACATCGACCGCGAAGGTCGAGACGGGGGCGTCGGCGACCATGTGGACGGGGGAGATGGCGTTGGGTTTGTATTTCTCGCCGGCGGCGTCAGTGGGGACCAGCTCCTCCGCCACGGCGCTGTCGGCCTCGTAGCTGGGGATCGAATAGCTGTTGCCGCCTGGCTTTCCGCAGCCTGCCAGCAATGCCGCCAACGCCACGCCGCACAGAATCGTCTTGGACTTCATGACATGCTCCCTAGCTCGGCTCGCCTTATTTGAGCCACATTATGGCCATGTTTGTGTCACGGCTTTTTCAAGCTTGCAAGTGTTTTCCTATCTCATCAGGGGGATATGAATTTGTGACGGAAATCCGTGCTTTCCGGTGCGGTTCAATGCCCTGGAAGCGAAGCGAGATTTTCGGCTCGACACAGCTAGGGGCCGTGCTAGCATTCTGCTCATGGCACGACAGATCACCAGCTATGCCGCATTCTGGCCTTATTATCTCCGCGAGCATGCGCGGCCTGAGACTCGGCGGCTGCATTATGCCGGGACGGCGCTGACCTTCGTCTTCCTCGCAGTCGCGCTGATAAAGGGTGGCTGGTGGTGGGCGCTGGTGCCGATCGCCGGATACGGCTTCGCCTGGGCGGCGCATTTCGGCGTGGAGAAGAACCGGCCGGCGACCTTCACCTATCCGCTCTGGTCGCTGTTCAGCGATTACCGGATGTTCTTCCTGTGGCTGACGGGGCGGCTGGGCCCGCATCTGCGCGCGGCGGGCGTAGCCTGATCAGAGGGCGGGGACGATATCCGTCCGGGTGAAATCATTGCCCTTGAAGAGCAGGGGCTCGCCCGTCGCCTTGGCCAGGGCGTAGGCGAAGCAATCGCCGAAGTTGAGAGCGGCTGGATGTCCGCTGTGCTTGCCGAAGAGGCGATACGCGTGGCGGGCGATCCGGGTGTGGTCGGCGGTCGTGTCGGCAATGCCGATCTCAAACTCGCCAATCAGTTCGTCGAGCCTTGCCGCGTCGGCGGCCTCGAGATGCCGGTCGACGACGATACCGGCTTGGAGATACGTCGCGGAGGACATGCTCATCCTGCCCCGCGCGCCTTCCAGGACGCCAAGGATATCAACCGCGCCGTCTTCCGCCTTGAGCACTGCGATCAGCGCCGAGCTGTCGACGATCATATGGGCAAGCCGTCCTCGTCGTAGAGCAGGCCTTCTATATCGGCGGACTCCGGCATGTCGGGATAGCGGCGCTTGATGTCAGCGCCGACCGCGAGCCATTTCTCGACCAGCTGCTCCCTGGTGGGCCGAGCTAGCCGATCGAGGCGCTCGCGCAGCGCGGTGGTGACAGCTTCGGTCAGTCCTTCGCCGGTCACTTCCGACAGGCGTTCAACGAGTGCGCGTGCCTCGGGGCTCTTGATATTGAGTTGAACGCCCATCTTTCTACCTCATTGCCTTTTCTTTCTACCATAAGCTGGAATTGCCGGCAGCAAAAATCTGGATGGATTGCAGGCAATCCCGGGAACGCTATGTCAGTGCCATGCATACCGCTCCCAACACGCTCGCCCTGATCGGCAACACCCCGCTCGTCCGCCTCGCCGGGCCAAGCGAGGCCACCGGTTGCGACATTTTCGGCAAATGCGAATTCGCCAATCCGGGCGCCTCGGTGAAGGACCGCGCCGCCCTGTTCATCGTCGAGGATGCCGAGGCCAAGGGGCTGATCCAGCCGGGCGGGACGATCGTCGAAGGGACGGCGGGCAATACCGGCATCGGCCTCGCGCTGGTCGCCAATGCCAAGGGCTACAAGACGATCATCGTCATGCCCGAGACGCAGAGCCGGGAGAAGATGGACACGCTTCGCGCGCTCGGCGCCGAACTCGTGCTGGTGCCGGCTGCGCCTTATTCGAATCCAGGGCATTTCGTGCATACCTCGCGGCGGATCGCCGAGGAGACGCCGAACGCGATCTGGGCCAATCAGTTCGACAATATCGCCAATCGCCGTGCGCATATCGCCGGGACAGCGGAAGAGATCTGGACCCAGATGGAGGGCCGCATCGACGGGTTTACCTGCTCGGTCGGAACGGGCGGAACACTCGCGGGCGTCGGACTGGGGCTGAAGGCCAAGGATGAAAGCGTGTGTATCGCGCTGAGCGATCCGGACGGGGCCGCGCTGTACGAATATTATGCCTGTGGCGAACTGAAGTCCGAAGGCAGTTCCGTCGCCGAAGGGATCGGGCAGGGCCGGATCACCGCCAATCTGGAAGGCGCGCCGATCGACACCCAGTTCCGGATCTCCGACGAGGAGGGCATGGAATGGGTGACCCGGTTGCTCGACGAGGAAGGGCTGTGCCTGGGGCTATCGTCCGGCATCAACGTCGCCGGTGCGGTGCGGCTGGCGCGGCAGCTTGGGCCGGGGAAGAGGATCGCGACGATCCTGTGCGACACCGGATTTCGCTATCTCTCGACGCTCTACAATCGCGCCTGGCTCGAGTCGAAAGGGCTGACGGTTCCGGCGCGGCTAAAGCGCGAATAGTCCAGCCATCGACAAGAGTCTTTTCATCCGTTACATTTATGCCACACGTATGAAAATCATGGCTCAAGATCCGGCGCAGACGTCGCAGCGGGTGAAGGTCGGGATGATCGGCCTTGCCGCCGTCCTGCTTCTCATCGGCCTTGCGGCCGCGATCTTCTCGACTGCCAGCAAGGAACGTCCGCTGATCGTGGTTGGCGGCGCACATCCCGACGTCGTCGCCAATCTGGCTGCAGGTAATCAGGCGCTCCCGATCGAGGGATCCAGCAGCGAGCCGCTTGCTGAGCTCGGCGTGGCACCCAGTACCGCGACGGACATCAACGTCGCCCAGGCCTCCAGCAACGCGAAGCGCAAATGAGCCCGATCTCTCCGATCAGGCCGACCGCGCGGCCGGGGAAAATCGGGGAAACCGTGGCCAAGCCCCGGGGCGATCCGGGGAAAACGCCCCCGAAGCCGCGAGATCGCCAGAACACACCAAGAACAGGTTGAAATGACGGCAGTTAATTCCCCGGAGAATCGAAGCTATTAGAGCTTTTGCCCCGGTTTTCCCCTGATTTCCCCTTGAATCCCCGGTAGCCCCGAGTTAACCCAGTGCCAACAGGGGTAAACTCATCTCGCCTGCGCGACATCGCGCTGGAGGGCGGTGAAGGCCGTTCTTCAGAGACGGGAGAGTCATGCCTGCTGGTGTTCGGGGTACGGCGTGGCGCAAAGGGCAGAATATCAGGGAGACGGACTGGGCCTTGTCGACGACAAGGGCCGTGTCGCCATCCCAGCTTCGCTCAGGGCCATCCTGGCGGCGAACAGCCCACGTCCCGACGGCAAGGACGGCGGCACCGTCATTATCGGCGTCCATCAGAGGCACCCCTGCCTGATCGCCTATGACCCCGCCTATGTCTCGATCCTGAAGGCCAAGCTCGATGCGCGCGAGGAGAATTACACCTCCGAAGACGGCGAGTATGACTACAACATCAAGCGCCGCGCGGCGCAGGGCGAAGCCACCCCGTTCGACGGGTCGGGCCGCTTCATCATGCCAGGCTTTCCGCGCTTCCACGCCAAGATCGGCGCGAACGCCTTTTTCTACGGCGTGTTCGACTATTTCGAGATCTGGGACCCCAAGACCCTGATCGAGACCGAGGGCGTGGCCGAACTGGTCAAGTCGTGCGCCCGCTATCACTGCCAGCTCAAGGGGATCGCGCTGTGACCCCCCCCGAACCCCATGTCCCCGTGCTGCTCCGCGAAGTCGTCGAAGCCCTCGCCATTACCCCCGGCGAGCGCCATGTCGATGCAACCTTCGGTGCCGGCGGCTATACGCGTGCGCTGTTGTCCAGCGGCGCGATCGTGTTCGCCTTCGATCGCGACCCCGATGCGATTGCGAACGGGCGGGAGATGGAGTCCGCATCGGGCGGCGCGCTGACCCTTATCCCGGCGACCTTCTCCGCGCTGGATGCCGAGCTGGAAGCTCGCGATGCGGTGCCGGTGGACGGCGTGACGATGGATATCGGCGTGTCCTCGATGCAGCTCGACCAAGCCGAGCGCGGCTTTTCCTTCCAGTCGGACGGGCCGCTCGACATGCGCATGAGCCAGGAAGGCGAGACCGCCGCCGACTTCGTCAACACGGCCGATGAGGACGCCATAGCCGACGTCCTGTATAATTACGGAGAGGAGCCGCGGGCTCGCCGGGTCGCGCGCGCGATCGTCGCCGCTCGCCCGATCACGCGCACCGGAGAGCTGGCGCACATCGTCCGCCGGGCGCTCGGATACAAGCCGCACGACAAGAAGGATCCCGCCACGCGGACCTTCCAGGCGATCCGTATCTATTTGAATAGAGAGCTGGAAGAGCTCGCCGAGGGCCTGGCTGCGGCCGAGCGCGTGCTCAGGCCGGGCGGCCGTTTGGCGGTGGTCACGTTCCATTCTCTGGAAGACCGGATGGTGAAGCGGTTCCTCCGCGAACGGAGCGGATCGTTACCCGGCCGTTCCCGTCATCTTCCTGAGTTGATGGTTAACGCCAAACCAAGCTTTGAGAACGTCGGTCGCGCGGTGCGCGCCGACGAGGCCGAGATCGCGCGCAACCCCCGCGCGAGATCGGCGACGTTGCGAACGGCGCTGCGGACGGATGCCGCGGCCTGGTCTTCTGAAGGAGCGTTGTAATGCTTGCCTATGCGTGGAAGAGTCTTGGTTGGTTCCTGGCCGGCGTCGCCGTCGCCCTGGGCTTCCTGCTCGTGCCGTTGCAGGTGGCGGGAGAGCGCAAGAAACTCGACAAGACGGTGGCGTTGATCGGCCAGGCACATCGCGACATCCGCGCGCTGGAGACCGAGTTCGACACGCGCGCCAACCTCGCCCAGCTCGAAAAGTGGAACGGCGACACGCTGCGCCTGACGGCGCCGGCAGCGGCCCAGTTCGTGTCCGACGAGGGCGCGCTTGCCTCGTTGGATCTCAACCGCGGCCGTGACGCGACCGTGCAGACTGCGGCGCTGGTCGTGCCCTCGCTGCCTGATGGTTCGACCATGCGCCCGGCAACGGAGCCGGCTGTAGCGACCCGAATCGTCGAGACGGCGTCCGCATCGACGGCGGCACCAGCGCCAGCCAAATCCATGCCGGCGGCTGCCCCCGTACGCGAGCGTGCCGCGCAGACTGCCAAGCCGCAGGCGGTCGCGCTGCTCGATCGCAAGCTGCTGAGTGACTCGACCATCGGCGACCTGTTCAGCGGCGCCCGTACGGAAGCGGGGCGCATGCGTTGACCGCACTCGTCGCCCGCCCGTTGCCGCAACGGCGCCTGACCGGCCAGCGCCATGCGCTGGTCGCGACGGCGCATGTGCGGCTGATGATCCTGATGCTGATGCTCGCGGCGGGCTTCACGTTGGTGATCGGGCGGATCGCGATGCTCGGCTTCAAGTCCGAGCCGACAAGCGTTCAGGGACCTGCGTCGGGTATTGGGCCGCGTGGCGACATCCTCGATCGCAACGGCGAGCCGCTGGCGCGCACGATCGAGGCGTGGACGATCGGCGTTCATCCCGGCAAGCTGCTCGGCGACAAGCAGAAACTGGCGGCGGAGCTCGCGGCCGTGCTGCCCGGGCATGACGAGGCCTGGTATTATGCGAAGCTGACCCTGCCGGTGACTTTCACCTATCTCGAGCGGCATGCCTCGCCGGCGATCGTCAACGCGGTCCATGCGATCGGCGAGCCGGGCCTGGCCTTTGCGCGCGAGCCGGAGCGGCTCTACCCGCAAACGACCATGGCCGCGCATGTGCTGGGCTATATCGGCCCGACTGGGGAGGACAGAAGGATCATGGGCCGCGCCGGGATCGAGCGTGCGTTCGAGGACCAGCTGACCAGCCCGTCCACGCGCGGCACACCGGTAGTGCTGTCGCTCGACAGCCGCGTGCAGGCGGCGATGGAGAGCGAGCTGGGCCGGGCGATGATCGCGTTCAAGGCGAAGTCCGCGACCGGCATCGTGCTGGACGTGAACACCGGCGAAGTGATCTCGATGGTCTCGCTGCCGGTGTACAATCCGAACAAGCTCGCCGGCACCAGCAGCGAGGCGCTGCGCAACAACGTGACGCAGAGCGTGTACGAGCTTGGATCGACGTTCAAGCCGATCACCATCGCGACGGCGATCGAAAGCGGTGTCGTGACGTCGATGGCGAAGCGCTACGACGCGACCAAGCCGCTGCGTGTCGGCGGCTTCACCATTCATGACGATCATTCGCAGAAGCGCTTCCTCGACGTGCCCGAAGCGTTGATCCATTCGTCCAACATCGTGACCGCGCGGATTGCCGACGAGATCGGCAAGGATCGTATGTCGGCGATGTTCAAGGCGATGGGCTTCGATACCCGCCCCGAGATCGAGCTGCGCGAAAAGCAGAAGCCGATCTGGCCGGTCTTCTGGGCGCGTACCACCGTGATGACGACGGCTTATGGTCATGGCATCGCGGTGACGCCCCTGCATCTCGCCAATGCCTATGCGACCCTTGTGAATGGCGGCATCTGGCGGCCGACGACCCTGTTGAAGGTCGCGCCGGGCAAGGCGCCTGAGGGGCGGCGTGTCCTCTCCGAGGCAACCAGCGCGCGGATGCGTCAGCTTCTGCGCATGGTCGTGACTCAGGGCACCGGCCGCAAGGGGGAAGCGCCGGGATACCGGGTCGGGGGCAAGACCGGTACCGCCGAAGTGGCCGGCGCGGGGGGGTATTCGAAGAAAGCGAACGTCTCGACCTTCGCGGCGGCTTTCCCGATGGACGCACCGCGCTATGTGGTGATCGCCATGCTCGATTCGCCTATCGGCAATGCCGAATCCTTTGGTCTCACCACCGCCGCCTGGACCGCGGCACCGGTTGTCAGTCGTGTGATCTCGCGCACCGGCGCGATGCTGGGCGTTACGCCCGACAACAATCGCGACGTCGATGTCTCGGAGCTGCTCCCGCTGCTCTGGCATGCACCGGGCGAGAACCCGGCGGACGCCGAATGAAGCTTGCCGCGCTGACCGGTGGAGCGGAGGACGCGACTGTCACCGGCTTCGCGATCGATCACCGCAAGGTCGCGCCCGGCACCGTGTTCGGCGCGTTCGAGGGCGCTGTGGTGAATGGCGAGGATTTCATCCCGGCGGCCATCGCTGGCGGGGCGATCGCGGTGGTGGCACGGCCACAGGCGCGGGTCGAGGGCGCAACGCACATCGCCGACGCCAATCCCCGGAAACGCTTTGCCGGGCTGGCCGCTCGGTATTTCGCCCCTTTTCCGGAAACGGCGGTCGCCGTAACCGGTACCAACGGCAAGACGTCGACGGTCGAAATGACCCGACAATTGTGGCGCATGACCGGTTTCCATGCGGCGTCGATAGGCACGCTCGGGGTGACCACGGCGGACGACCAGGTTTCGACCGGGCTGACCACGCCGGACATCGTTACCTTCCTGTCGAACGTTGCGGGGCTGGCGCGCGAGGGTGTTAGCCATGTCGCGTTCGAGGCGTCCAGCCACGGGCTGTCGCAATATCGCACCGAGGGGCTGCCGGTACGCGCGGCCGCCTTCACCAACCTCAGCCGCGACCATCTCGATTATCATGGGACGATGGAAGCCTATTTCGAGGCGAAGCTGCGGCTGTTTGCCGAGGTGGTGGTCGATGGCGGCGCCGTGGTGGTGTGGGCCGATGATCCCCATGCGGCGCGCGTGATCGAGATCGCGCAGGGTCGGGGTCTTCGCGTGCTGACGGTGGGCACGCGGGGCGAGACGCTGGCGCTGGTGTCGCGCGATCCGACCTTGCTGGGGCAGGGGTTGGTCGTCGAGGCCGCGGGCAAGACGTATAAGGTGATGCTGCCGCTGATCGGGGCGTATCAGGCAGCGAATGCGCTGACCGCGGCGGGGCTTGTGATCGCGACCGGCGGGGAGGTGGCGCAGACCTTGGCGTCGCTCGGGCGATTGCAGCCAGTGCGTGGGCGGCTGGAGCGCGCCGTGATCGCGCGGAGCGGGGCGCCGGTCTATGTCGATTATGCGCATACGCCGGACGCGCTGGAGGCAGCGATCTCGGCGCTGAAGCCGCATGTGTCGGGTCGGCTGATCACAGTATTCGGCGCCGGCGGAGACCGCGACCAGGGCAAGCGGGCGCCGATGGGTGCGGTTGCGGCGGCAATGTCCGACAAGGTCTATGTGACCGACGACAATCCGCGCTCCGAGGATCCGGCGGCAATCCGCGCGATGGTGATGGAAGGCGCACCCAATGCGACC
>Ga0247741_1002432_pt1 | contig 10338 bp, 13 predicted proteins | sample UWRJL213509R2_FD_180945 | JGI IMG/M metagenome (GOLD analysis project Ga0247741, IMG submission 180945) | Plant litter microbial communities from Arlington Agricultural Research Station in Wisconsin, United States - UWRJ-L213-509R-2 | ecosystem: Environmental > Terrestrial > Plant litter >...
TTGGCATTCGCCTCTATAGCTGCAAGTCAAGTGATGATTGATCTCAGGTGGGCTGTCCGGCATCGCTTCGCATGCAACGGTTAGGTTGTAATGACCAGACAACAGCCGTACCCTCTGATCTCGGGTCAGAAGGGGGTCTGCATCCCATTTTCTGCGGCCTTGGAGCAGCATGGCGTGATAGGCCAACCCTTCAAGATCGCGTAGCTGTAGGCGCCCAGCGGCGCCCATCACGACGGCTAAATCTTTTCGTTCGGCGATAAGGCTTCGCCAACGAGCAACGACTGCTGTTAACAGTAATAATGCAGCCGAGTCGGATTCCGAGGTTGAGGAGGAATTGCCTGACGAATCAGAGTCATTGCAAAGGACGGCTACCTCTGTCACTCGGACGAGAGCATGAGTGGATATTGGCTGTCCGGAGCGTGCCGCTTCCATCAGACAGCGGCTGAGCGACTTGAGCGCCCATGACTCCGTGGTTATAAAATGGTACTTGTGCGCCATCTGAGCGATATTGGAGAACCTGATAACATCTGCTTCTGAAGAGCTCGTTTGGGTAATTTCCTGTGGCCTGTGCATGGAAGGCCCCTATGAGTGCATCCAAGAATGAATGGCCATATGGTGACTCACAAGGCGTATAAGGACCATAGCAAATCTCTGAACTCGTCCGCTGTGTCTCCATGTAGCTGGATCGGATCGAGGTCGTTCCCCCCCTCTTCGACAAGAATATGAGAACCGTCCTTCGTCGCACTAGTCTTGGAATGAAGGTCCAAAGAAAACATGTTTTCAAATGTCGAGCCATCCCGAGCCAGTAGGGATCTGTGTACCTATAGCAGTTCGTTGGATAAGAGATAAAGAAACTCATCGACAGGTATATGAGCTCGCCTTGAAGATAATGTTTTCCACAAGAAATGTGGTGTTTCCATCCAGAAAATAGTACCACCTGTCTCTCTCTGTCATTATGGAGGTAAGTTATGGGCGCTAGATGGCTTGGTGGTCTCCTGGGCGAGACAAAAGGTTATCTGATCCGATAGCCACAGTCCCGAACAAAGAAATGGTATGTGGAGAGGAAGGTGCTACCAGGGTTCGAACCTGGGTTCCAGGAAATCGAGACGTGATCAAAATCCTGGGTGATAACCACTACACTATAGCACCGTGCGAGCATTGGGAAATTTGGCTACCAGAATTGGAGGGCCCTTTCGCCAGTCTGCTGGAGCTTCTCGGCCCGGCCGAGTTGACCATGTTGCCCACACACACTCACCTCACAGAATACGCCGACCCAGTTCTCCGCCCTCCATCTCCAGCATCGTCCGTTGGAACAGCATATCCCCCTGATCAAACCTCGTTCAGTGACTCTGAATTCCAACTTTCAGGGTCTGCTTTTGACAGAAAATGTCTCGACCGTATAGGGCTTCACCTACCCAGGCAGGATGAACGCGACGCGGAGAAGGATCCTTTGATTACGGTCCAAGGACCAGGAGGACGAACTTATTGGGTTGGAGAGACACCGTTGGATCCAACAGCAGCGAAAAGTTCGTGTATTCTGCGCGTTTTGGTCCTCTGAACTGACGCCCTGATATCCAGGCATCAGCGAAGGCGTCATAACGCGTCTAAGAGCGGAAGTGGCACGCTTGCGCGACGACGAGATCTACGAGAGGATCCTCCTACAAGGCTCAAAGGCGGGGCTCGAACCATCTCCTTCAACGAAGGATATCGACGCGATAATGCGGACCATGATGAGCCCTAGCATGGATATTGGATCCCGCCCTCACATGGGTAAGAACGCACCTTTGAACGCTCCGAATGGTACCTCGACTGGACCTGCAATTGTGAATGGCCCTTGGAACAACTTCGGGATACAGACAGCCTTCGAGAGAAGGGGGAGTGTGGCATCGTCTACAGCTGGTATGAATAGCACTACAACAGTAGGGAAGAGAAGTAGGAATGGGACGAGTAGGAATGTATAACATTGGGCAGAATTTTGCATCTGATTCGCCTTTCATAACCTCAAATATCTATCTTAGCATCCGCCTTCTGCAATGTCAGGTGAATTACGACACTCGCATCTGCATGTGGTACAGGATGGTATCATATATAGTTAAAGAAATCATAATTATACATACGCTTTGAACCGTCTTCAAATCCTGCGCCTGTCCCCGCCTCAATCATCGTCAAATCCCCCAGGCTCAGCAAAGTAATCCGGTAGCGCTTCTTCAACTCTCCGAATCACGTCCCCAATTGCCTTCTTCGCATTATTCCTACAATCGTGATGCATATAAGTGGCACTGCCCCACCGATCGTAGTCCTTCTGCACAAGCTTCAACCTGCCAATAACATCTGCGAGGCCAAGGTTCATGACACTATCACTTCTTGTCTTCTCTTTCCAGAACTCGAGCCATGATTGAGTGCAGCCTTGCTGGTGCCAGGTAGCACCGCATGAATGGGAGTGCTCGAAATGGATTGGCGTAAGTCGTAGTTTGTCCCAAGTTGATGTAAGGCGGTAGTAGCCCGCGAGGAGGCGTAGCTGTTGCTCGCGAGTGATGATGAGTCGGCCCGAGTTATCGACTGTGCCAGTTTCGCCCTGCGCCAATATGGGGTTACTTTCATGAGAAGATAAACCACTGGCATCCAGATTTGTGGTTGGCTGAGACTGGAGGACGTCCACCTTAACCTTCTTCACAACGACAGCCTTTTGCATCACTTCCATATAAGCGGCTCCACGAAGTGCGCGTAGGTCAAGCTCGTCTGCGAGGGTCATTGCAAGATAGGCATATTGTACTGACGAAGACATTAGTTGGCGTAGTAGACCAATCATGGTCCCCAGTAACCGGTCGTGTTGACAAAGTTGTGCAAGCCGAATCAGTCGTGTAAGCTGGTCGGCCGTTTCTGACTGGGTGGTCGCTTTGCTGGAAGATCCCAGCTGCTCCGCGCCGTTGAAGGTATACGAATGAGGAGGTGGCATAGAGCTTAGTATTGGCGAAGGTTTACGATTGACATATTCTTGGATGGCGTCCAACGCCCATGTTTCGATTGATTTGAACGAGTATTTGTTGGAGACTCTCGCGATATCGATAAGGTGCCCCAGATTGGCGTCGCGTGAGGTGACAATGCGAAGTTCAGGGGGACTGTCCAGCTTTAAGTATTATTTCTTCGGCAGATGGCAGAGATTGGAATACGTACAGAGCATAGAGAGCCCATAGGAAGTGTCTAAATTCTTCGGGTGTCTCCCCTATGAGGATGATTGGATTATCGTCCGAGCGCCCCTCGGCTTCGTTATTACCCTGCGGTAGAGTGAAAAGAGTACTGAAGCTCGACGAATCTCTGCTTAGAGTAGAGCGGTGGACCTAAATACATCCCGTCAGTGGCTGTCAAAAGTACATGTCTGGCCATCGACTCACATTGAACAGCGTATCTCCGACCAGAAGCACACAACTCCCATCTTCCAGGTAATATGTTTCGTCTCGTTTCCGTGGCTCAGAAGCCACGATTTGTGTTGGAGGTCTCAAGTTGATCTTGCTTGATGAAGGTTCGAGAATAGGCGAGTGAGAGATTGAAGGCGAACTTGATGTTGAGCATACGAGGCCCTCCATCTCCGTGTCAGTGTCGATTTCATCATAATTTTTGGACATTTTTTCTGGTGGTCTAGCGTCGTGTGGACCAGAATCGCACCTCCCACGTTTCCTCTGTGGTGAGATGACGTCGCTTGTGCCTGTGTTATTGGTGTTGAGGCTTAGGCTGCTGGTCGTCGAAATTTGAAAGTTTGCTGCGCCAGGAGAGAGAGGAAGACCTGACATCCAATTAAGAGGAGATATAGGGTAGGAATATGCGGTCTAGACAGCCAAGGTATCAACCAGATAAGTTGCAGTTAAAAGATGAGAGTCTCGCTCAAACAGTCGATCGCTGGGTGTGGCGTTAGAGTGATATCCGGGCCGGTTCACAAATTGGCGCCGGCATCAGAATCGTGGGATAATTCATGGTGGTGAACCAATGCACCTGGCAGCCTAATCCTTCACACCTGAACGACAGCAATGCCATTTGGCACAATCGAGCTTAATGATGGCAACAAGGTGTGTCTTTTTTGCTTCCTTATTACATGTCTGACAAGCCATAGATTCCTGCCATAGCCTTTGGCTCGGGTAGCGTAAACAAGGGCAAGGACATCCATGAATACGTCGAACAGGCCATAGAGGCTGGCTTTTCACATCTTGACACCGCACAGTGTAAGTTGTATTTATCGCCAAGTTGTGCATACACTGATTGCTATCGAAGACTATCAGAATGAGGAGAGCGTAGGGATTGCAATTCGAGAATGCGGGTTGGGGAGGTCCGATCTCTTCGTGACCACCAAATGGGCTCTTGGAACTGTATCGGACGCCATCCAATCAAGCCTATATAAAGTGCGCCAGTCCATTCTTTTCATACGTATACAAGTAGGCTGACGCTTAAGCATTGGCTTGGTATAGCTCGGAGTTAAACAAGTAGACTTATACCTCATCCACGTCCCAATGGCTGTAAACGGAGATTACGAGGGTCACTGGAGGCAATTCGAAAAGCTCAAGGAAGATGGACTAGCGAAGTGTGCTCACAAAATATTTTTCGACACCAGTATGCTGACATAGTTCCTCAGGAGTGTAGGGGTCAGTAATTTCACGCTCGAGGATCTGCAACAAGTGGTCAAGATTGCCAAAGTCAAGCCAGCAGTGAATCAAATTCACATGCACCCATACAATTATCACGAACACGCGTCCTTACTGGAGTATCAGGCTAAACATGGTATTGTGACAGAAGCGTATGGCAGTCTTGCGTGGGTTCAATCTTGCATGATCTAATATTGGATTCGACTAACTCTTTACCAAAATTTAGTCCAATAACGACATACCCCGGTGGACCAGTTGATATACCCTTGAGGAAGGCTGCCGAGAGATTAGGCATCACACTCACTCAGGTTGTGTTCCTCTGGGTCAGGGCTAAAGGCGCGGTCATCGTAACGTCTGGCATCCTCTCCGCTAGCAGTGAGAGACGAGAAACTGACATAACGCCGCGTTGATAGGACGACTTCAAACAAGCAACGATTGCAAGAATATCTCGCAGTTGGCGATCTCCGTAAGCTCACTATGTTCCGGCTTACTTCCGCGGCATAAGCTGAATATATTTCTAAATAGCTGACCTTACTCAAGAAGAAATCGATGCTATTGATGCAGCTGGTGCAAACGGGCCACCATCGCTACTTGCCAGATCTCTGCCAGCCGCCTTCACTGGATCCCGGCGCCTACACCACCAAATTATACTTTTCATCCTTCTTGTGGTGGCTTCCTATTCCGCCTTCTCGGTTGGCATTCCACGGTGCTAGATGCATTCCAACTTCTACACGATCCATTTCTTTCGAAATGACCCAGGTGCTTATGGCGTAGGTACTTATGCAGCGTAGCACCGTGAGTATATCAATTCCAATTCATTTTCATATATTTTATAAAGACGCATTTGTGGTATGTTGTCCGGGGGTGAGTATGAGATACTTACACACATCCTTGAATTGACTCCGTAATTGACGCGACTTATTTGTTTGTAAATATTTGTCCTCGCGTCGTGATGCTGAGCGCGTCGCGCCTCAACCTTCAGGTTTTATCATTTTCCACCTCTGCTCACAATGCCCAAGCGCAACTACGCAGCCGAAGAGGAAGAATCCGTCTCCAACGCGTCGTCCAAACGGGCACGCACGGAGGACAGTGACGGGGAAGAACCATCTCAGGCGCAGACGCGTCGTAAGCGCGAGAGTAGAAAGAAAAGCAAAGGAAAAGGAAAAGCTCACGATTCTGAGGAAGAGGACGAATACGATGAAGGAGGAGCAGTAGAAACTCAAGGTGATCAGGAAGTAGATGACGAAGAGTACGAAAGGAAGTACGGAGCTGGCATACGTGCTCACCTCGAATCAAAGCGCCTGATTCAAGGGGTAAGACTTGTCAACCCTCTCGTCTGTAACACACTCAATGAGTTTTAGGGAGTTGCTGAGCATGGTGTCATTGAATACGTCGAGATGAATCAGTTCATGTGCCACAAGTACCTGAAGTTTACTTTTGGGCCCCAGATCAACTTCATTATTGGTGAGTGGCAACCCTCTCAGTGCTGACCGAAATCTGACTCTTTTCAGGTCATAACGGAAGTAAGTGACTGTTGATATGCCTTGCTTTCAGGTCGATTTGACTCTGCAACAGGTGGAAAGAGTGCAGTCTTGTCTGCGATTACTGTCGCTCTTGGTGGAAAAAGCACATCTACTGGTCGTGGCAGCGGCTTAAAATCCTTCATTCGCGAAGGTCAAAGGTACGTGATGCACTTTCCCTAGCGCGTTGAGGTAATTAGGTAACACTTTTCAGTACCGCTGAGGTCACAATCCACATCAAGAATCAAGGCGAAGAAGCATTTAAACCAGAGCAATATGGCAAGACCATCGTCATCACGCGTAAATTTTCTAGAGAAGGTAACGCTTCCTGGAAAATCAAGAGCAAAGATGGGCGAACAATTAGCACGAAGAAAGAGGAGTTATCCGCTATTTGTGACCACATGAACATTCAGGTCGACAACCCGATGAACGTATTGACCCAGGGTGAGCAACGATTGCCGTTACTTCTCTGGAACCATAAACTGAGCGTACTTAATGGAATAGATTCTGCCAGGCAGTTCTTGAGCGCATCGGCGCCAACCGACAAATACAATGTTCGCATTTGAAATTCGAGATCGACCATTCTCTGACATTTTCTTCCTCAGTTCTTCCTCAAGGGTACTCAGCTTACTCAGCTTTCAGAGGAATATGAGCTCTGCCTTGCTAACATCACTCAAACATCAAAACTCCTTGTTATAAAGAAGGATGCCCTTCCCGATCTCAGGACTAGACTACGCGAAGTGACTGCTCGCTATGACGAGGCTGAGAAAGCGCGCGAACAGAAGAAAGCTGCAGAGGACCTCAAAAAGGAACTTGCATGGTCGCATGTCGCTGCTAAAGAGGAGGAGATGAAGAAGAAGATAGAGGAGGTGGCCAAAGCAGCGCGTAGGTTGCCTAAAATTGAGGAGAGCCTGAAGGAAGCTCAAGTATGTTCGCCCTTTTCGTCCTACCAATCTTCGAATGCTTACACTTACATGCATAGAATGCCTTCGAAGCGGCATCTGCAGAAGTAGTTAGACTCGAGGCCGAACATGCCGAGCTCGGCAGCGTTGACCATCTCACCGAGCAGAGGAAACAAATCCAGACTCAGATGAAGTCTAAGAAGGACCAGCTGGTAACCGTGAATGTGAGTTTCGCCTCACTCACTTCGAGATCGGTCTCTTACCCTCCTTTCCACCGTAGAATGACATAAAGCAGATGAACGCGAGCGTCCTCGCCTTAAATCAGCAGATTGAAGAATTAACACAGCAAATTGAGGCTGAGTCCCGCCGAATGGCTCTGCACACCCAAACCAAACACGAAGAATCGCAACGGAGGCTCGATAAGGCCAGAACGGCGGTTGAGGCCATCCAGACCCGTCTCGACGAACTTATTTCGAAGCGTAAAACTGCTAGTGTCCAGCTTGACAAGCTCGGTGCGGATGGCAAGGAAGCCGACCGAGCCAAAGCCAAACTTCAAGAACAGATCACGAACTGTGATAGGATGATTAATTCCGCTCACGAGAAAGAGAAAGACGCTCTCATTCCTTACGGCAGAAATATGAAAGAACTGCTCCAAAGGATCAAGTCCATGCGCTGGAATGGCGATGTTCCCCTCGGTCCCCTTGGTCAGTTTGTGACAGCTAAGGATCCGAAGCGATGGGGCGAGATCTTAAGGAATCAGCTTGGTGGATACCTGACTGCCTTTGCAATCACAGATGCGAAAGACAGGAACCAGCTGAAGAAACTTCTCCAGGATTCCGGGAAGTGAGTGTCTCGAACGAATTGTTTATGTTTTCAATGCTGAAAGGATTATCTGATCATTAGCTTGCATATGATGATCCTTATTTACGAGAAGGATCTGTTCGATTACAGACAAGGAGAACCTCCCGAGAATTATCTCACCGCTCTGAGAGCCCTCGATGTGCGTCTTTGCTGTCATTTCGATTGCATATGTTGACTTGTCGCATTTACAGATATCTGATCCTTATGCCCTTCGCATCTTGATCAATCAAGCCCATATTGAGAATCTCATCCTAGCAGAGACCCGTAGGGACGCTGAGAGGACTCTCAGAACACTAAGAGGAGGGGGTGTTGCATGGAGTGCAGACAAGTTCATAGTTCGAGTCTACCCGTGCGTTTTTTTTTTTCACATCGGTTTTATGGCGGGCCAGTCCTGATCCTCTGTTTACAGTGAAGGAGGTGTCTCAAGTTCTCCCATGAGCATGCGGGGCCGGGGTGGAGCTTCTGACCTCTTGCTTACTGGTCGAGACAGTGCTATGGATATCAGGTGAGTTTTTTTTTGCTCCCAGAACCCATAATCGCTGATTCTTTCTCGAAGGCATTTTGCGGATGAGAAGGCTATGCATGAAGCTGAATACAAGAAACTTGATGCTGAAATTGCTGGTATGAGAAAGCAGTGGATGGCGCTTAAGCAGAGTATCGAACGCATGAATGTATGGAATCCCATTTCCACTCCTCATACAGTTTCCGACTTTTATTTGCCCCCATGGAATGATATTAGGCAGAGGAACCGCGACTCCAGACGGACCTCCGCAATGCAAAACAAAAAGTGGCCAGTCTAATTGAAGAAGCCAACGAAGATTTACCAGCCGCTCTAGCCGGATTAGAGGGTGCTAAAGAGGTCAGTAACGTCATTCAACTCCTATTTCAGTGAACTTAGAACGGCCCTGTAGGAGGCAGAAAAAGAGAAGGAGTATGTTATGGCACAGGGCAGCGCCGCATTCGAACAGAAGGCTGCCCTCGATGATGCACAGAAAGGACTCCTGATTCAGCTGAACAATATCAAAGACCAAATTAATGAATTCGAGAGTAGACGCCGTGACAAGGGCGTGAGTTGCATCACGACATAGGCATCGTGAATCAACAGCTGACACTTTGACTAGACGGAAGTCACTGAGGCTGCCGAAGTCAGAATGAAAGCTCAGAACGACATCAAATACTGGCAGGGTAAACACACGACAGAGAAGGATAAAGTCGACATCGCGGAGGAGGCAGCTCGGGTCCTCCAGGTAGAATTTACGGTGGGTCTTTCACGTCTTGATTCCTCATTCTGCACGCCTTACACTTTAGGTGATAGAACTGGACCGAAAAGGCTGCAGAGTATTGCGAACAAGTACACACCAAGAAGAAACCGGATGAGGTCCAAAGACTTCTTACATCAGTACAGAAAGCACTCAAGGAACGCGAAATTCGTCATGGAGCGTCGGTTGAGGACATGGCTCGTGAGGTCAACAAGGCCAAGGAAAATCTCGATCACGCAGACAAGGAGCTCAAGCAGATGTCAGCTCTCAACAAGGTCGGTTCATCGTCTTTTCGATGGGGCTTTCGTCTCTGACGTATAGATTGTAGGCACTCAAGTTTTCCCTCATGATCCGTTTGGCACGCTGGCAGCAGTTCAGACGTCACATCGCCCTTCGATGCAAGCACGTCTTCCAGTACCATCTCTCACAGCGTGGATATTATGGCAAGATCTTGTTCAATCACGATGCAGGCACTTTGCAACTTCGAGTATGTATAAAAAATCCATTTCCAACTTGAAGTTCGTATCTAATTCAACCGAAACTGTAGGTTCAAACGGACGATCAAATCCAGACTCAAGGGCCTAAAGACAAGGACCCTCGATCGCTGAGCGGAGGCGAAAAGTCTTTCTCCACAATCTGCTTGCTTCTTTCCCTCTGGGAGTCTATTGGTTGTCCGTTGAGGTGTCTCGGTAAGTAACGCGCCATCTATCTCTACCCAAACACGAACGATTCATTGATTCTCGTTCCCAATAGACGAGTTTGACGTCTTCATGGACGCCATCAACCGACGTATTAGCATGAAGATGATGATCGAGACCGCGAATACGTCCGACAAGAAGCAGTACATCCTCATCACTCCTCAGGACATGACGAACGTTGCCCTTGGCCCGACTGTTCGTGTCTTGAGGATGTCGGACCCTGAGAGAGGCAATGGGACGTTACCATTTGCTGCTGCTTGAGCCTGAAGGACATCATTCTGCATAAAATCACTGGTCAGGAACTACACTAACAGGGTAAAAAGAATGTCCCGCCTTATTTTAGTGATATCTCCCAAAGTATGTGACTGGCCCGAAAACCATTAGTTATGAGATATTATGGCTTCGAATGACGCTTACTGGTCGTCACCAGGCCATGTTATGATTTGATGCTGGAGTGAGGGAAGGGA
>Ga0247741_1002433_pt1 | contig 10338 bp, 9 predicted proteins | sample UWRJL213509R2_FD_180945 | JGI IMG/M metagenome (GOLD analysis project Ga0247741, IMG submission 180945) | Plant litter microbial communities from Arlington Agricultural Research Station in Wisconsin, United States - UWRJ-L213-509R-2 | ecosystem: Environmental > Terrestrial > Plant litter >...
CTTGCATCTACTCTAACACAGACAATACCTCATCTGAGGCATTCTGTTTATTGAGATAAAGGCCAGACCCGACCTCTCTGACTATAGACAGCGTCTTCGACCCAAGTCTATTGTCTCGGTCATAACAAAAGAACTAGCTACTCAGAACCCTCGTCACTTGTCCTCACAAGTGACACCACATCTATCGAAACGGATCCCTGGAGACTAGACCCTCCTCGACGAAAACTACAGATCGAACACGATCCCGAAACTGTCCAACAAATCACCGAGTTCAGACTCTCCTCCCTAACATCTCTTCCCCGACAAACCTTCATCACCGAACTCGCATCTTGGGCACATCCCGTTGAAGAAACCGAAGACGACTACCCACCCGAAAGAAACTGGTCCTCTGCTGATCGAAAAGGATTCACAGCCAAACGAAAAGAAGTCTCACTACAAGTAGGACCATCAACCCTACCAAACGCATACCCGAGTACCCCGAACGCTTTTACCCGCTACATCAAGGCGGCTAATTACGCACCCTCGAACTACGGATCACATCGAAGAACCCAGAACTCATTATACGTTCCACCGACACCGAACCCTGAACCTATACCAGAACCAGAGACCTTAACCGAAACCGAACCACCATCCCGAACCACTACCGAATCACCCGACTCTACAATCCAAGGATACGAACTACCCCGAGACATCTCTATGTCACACCTAGCAGGACCGCAACCACCACAACCGCAAGACGAAACCATGGACAACCCGACCATTTCGTATGTCGAACCCCAACCTCGAGATGCAAAGGAGTTACGCATCAACCTACCGAAACCGTTTAATGGCAATCGCTCGAATCTTAACCGATTCATCCAAGATTGCGCCGTTTACCTGAAAATCAACCGAAAGGTCTACGATGACGACGACAAAAAGATTGCTTTTATGCTCTCTTTGTTGGATTCCGGAGAACCCGCTATGTGGAAAGAACAGTTCATTAAATCGGTAATGAATGAAGACGAAATCGATTTTCCCATGTACGAAGAATTTCTACAACTCTTCAAGAACACGTTTAAAGATGTCGACCAAGTCAACGAAGCCATGAACGACTTGGGACGACTTCGACAAGGGAACAAGACCGCTGAAGAACACACTACGACTTTCCGACTCTTAGTTGGAAAAGCGGGAATATCCTCAGCAACCAACCCGAATCATCGAGTCCTCATCGATCTATATCAGAAATCCCTTAAACCAAAACTAGTCGAACGAATCATGTCGATGGAACGAATCCCCGAAACAATCGAAGGATGGTGCGACAAGGCCATTCTTTTCGATAACAACTGGCGACGACTCATGACTACCTTGGGACGAAATCCGAGATTTAGCCAGAACAACGGACAGGAGCAAACCTATCAGAACTCCTCTCGCAACAGAGACCCGAACGCCATGGACATCGACACGATGTCTCCCGAACATCAGAAGCTTATGAAGGAAGGAAAATGCTTCAACTGCGAAAAGCCAGGACACCGATCCCGCGACTGCGATCAACCCCGAAAAAGGAGATTCCCGCAGAACAACAACCGATCCTCGAACAACCAGTCCTCCTCCTCGAAACCACAGTTTAAAACGGCTCGAGAAGCACACGCATACATCCGATCCATCGTCGACAGTCTCCCAGACGAAGAAGCCTCTAAAGTCATCACCTTAGCCGAAGAAGAGGGTTTTTAAAGCGGAGATCTGCATCAACGTCAGCATCTCCCACTCTTTCCATCTACTCTGTAACACTAGCCGAGATCTCGAATAAAACCATGCATCTTCCCATTCGAATCTCGTGTGATGGAAAAATCGTTGAAACCAAGGCCCTCATTGACTCAGGAGCAGGAGGAACGTTCATGGACCAGAACTTCGCTCGGAAACATCAACTACCTCTGAAGAAACTCGAAGAACCTCTGATCGTTTTTAACGTGGACGGAACACAGAACAAAAGGGGCACTATCACACACTTCACGGAACTCGATTAATCTTTGGCACCCACACACGGAAAACCCGATTCCTAATCTCTGGACTAGGGAAGCAACATCTGATCTTTGGTTTCCCCTGGCTAGAAACGGAAAACCCAATCATCGATTGGAAACGAGGTACTCTGGAATGGAAACGCACTCCACTGAAGTTCAAATTCCAAGGAAAGCCTACTCCCATAACCGAAATCATCGACCAAACCTTGTCTGAAGATCCTGCCGACATCCCACCTAACGAGGATGACGACCAATCTGTCCTGATCGCCTCCATATCCACCATATCACCCTCTGAGCCGGATCTTTATATTCAAGCTAAAGCGACTGCTGCCACGACTCTGGCCCAACAGGAAAAGAAGATTACCATACCTCTGGAAGAACTGGTTCCAAAGGAGTATCATGCCTATCTCCACCTTTTCGATAAAAAATCCTCTGAGCGATTCCCCGAATCTCGATCATGGGATCATAAGATCGAGATGAAAGCGGACTTCGAACCGAAAGTCTTCAAGAAATACAACCTCTCCCCCATCGAACAAAAGGAACTCGACAAATTTATCGACGAAAATCTGGAGAAAGGCTACATTGTATCCTCCCAATCTCCAATGGCATCCCCTTTCTTTTTCGTCAGCAAGAAAGATGGGAGTTTTCGACCCTGCCAGGATTATCGATATCTGAATGAGAAGACAGTCAAAAACGCCTACCCACTTCCTAATATCCCCGAACTCATGGATCAACTTCGCGGTGCTAAATACTTCTCGAAGTTCGATATCCGACTAGGATACAACAACGTTCGAATCAGAAAGGGAGACGAGTGGAAAGCAGCGTTCATCACCAATCGAGGACTTTTCGAACCGACCGTCATGTTTTTTGGAATGTGCAACTCTCCGGCGACTTTCCAGGCAATGATGGACGACATTCTTGGCGATATGAAGAAGAAAGGCTACTGCATCGTGTATATGGACGACATCATGATCTACGCCGACTCTCTGGAAAAACTACACGAAGCAACTCTCGAATTGTTCGAAATCATCCAGAAAAACGATCTGTTCTTTAAAGCCGAAAAATGTGTTTTCGCTCAGACCAAGGTACCTTTCCTTGGAATGATTGTTGAACAAAACAAGATCTCGATGGATCCAGCAAAGGTTCAAGGCATCGCTGATTGGCCGGAACCGACCTCCGTAAAGGAACTTCGATCATTTTTGGGATTCGGAAACTTCTATCGAAAATTTATCGCTCGATATTCAGCCGTTGCCAAACCCTTATACGATCTGTTACAGAAGGGAGTCCCATTCATTTGGACCGAAGCCTGTCGAATGGCTTTCCGGACGCTAAAAAGGCTTTTCTCTGAGGAACCTGTTCTTATGATCCCCGATCCAACTCGTCCTTTTCAAATCGAAACCGACGCCTCGAAACACGCTACTGGAGCAGTACTCACCCAAACCGATGGAAACGGAGACAGACATCCGTGCGCGTTCATTTCCAAAACCTTCTCTCCAGCCGAACGAAATTACGAAATCTACGATCGAGAACTCTTAGCCATGGTCCGAGCTCTCACAGAATGGCGACATTACATTCATGGATCCACTCACTCCACCACCATTCATTGCGATCACAAGAACCTCACTTATTGGCGATCCCCACAGAGACTAAACAGACGACAGGCCAGATGGCATCTATTCGTCTCTGAATTCGATCTAGAACTGGTTCATGTTGCTGGAACGAAGATGTTCCAATCAGATGCTCTCTCTCGCCGACCCGATCATATTCCTGAAAAGGATAACGACAACGAAGACATCACCATCTTACCCGACTCCCTTTTCATAAATCTTATCGACACGGAACTTCAGCAACAGATCGCTGATTCAAAAAACCTCGACACTAATGCCGCCGAAGCTTTGAAGCTTCTATTGGAAGATGGTCCAACTGAACTAACGGACGACCTCACCGACTGGACCACCGAGGATTTAAACGGGAAACCTATGCTGTTCTACCAAGGACGACAATATATCCCTAAAGACGATAATCTTCGACGACAAATAGTGAAACAATTTCACTATCCAATCACTGCAGGACACCCTGGAGAACTGGCGACTTACATCGACATTGCCAGATTCTATTGGTGGCCAGGCATGAGGACATTTGTCAAAAACTACGTGAAAGGTTGCGCTACCTGCCAACAATTCAAGATCAATCGAAGTCCGACTAAGCCTGCTCTAATGCCGATACCTGGTCCAGAATCTGATCGACCTTTCGCTCACTGTTCCATGGACCTCATCATGGATCTACCGAACTCCGAAGGCTATGATTCAGTCATGATCGTGGTAGATCATGGGCTTACAAAGGGGGTAATTTTATTCCCAACGAATAAAACCCAGACAGCAGCAAAGACGGCCAACATGCTACTAGACCGACTCTATTCGAGATTTGGACTTCCGGATAAATTCATTTCCGATCGGGGCCCCCAATTCGCGGCAAAGGCATTCCGAGAACTCCTTAAACTCCTTGAAATCAAATCATCTCTATCCACCGCATATCATCCACAATCAGATGGAGCCACCGAACGAGTCAACCAGGAAATCGAGGCCTATGTATCCATTTATTGCTCCCTACATCCAGACACATGGGCATCCACTCTTCCCACTCTTGAATTCACCCACAACAATCGCCGACACGCCGATCGCACGCACACCCCATTCGAACTCATGTATGGAATCACGCCTCGAGCCATCCCTCTGACATTCAACTCCACTAAATATCCGACTGTCAAAGCTCGACTTGACGCCCTAAAACGTGCCCGTCAAGAAGCCCTGGCAGCCCACGAGTTGGCCAGATTTCGCATGCTTGAACGATTCAAGCGAGACGCTAAACCGTTTAAGAAAGGAGACAAGGTCTGGTTGGACGCTCGAAACCTGAAGACAACCTATCCAAAGAAGTTTGCGCCCAAACAAGAGGGACCTTTCAAGATCAAGGAAGTTTTGGGACCCTTGACATATCAGCTGGATATCCCGAAACGCTGGAAAATTCACAACGTGTTCCACGCCACCCTCTTATCACCCTTCAGACAGACCGACGTCCACGGGCCAAGCTTTTCCAACCCACCTCCTGACCTCATCGATGGTGAAGAACAATATGAAGTCGAAGCCATTCTGAATCATCACAAGGTCGGCCGAGGGTATCACTATCTCATTAAATGGAAAAACTACTCATCCGGAGATGACTCATGGGAACCCGAGTCATATATCAAAAACGCCGACGAAATACTATCAACATACAAAAAGAAACACAAACTTCGACACACTTCCATTGACTACTTAAATGCGACGTCAGGTCACTGAATCGATAACACTCCAACCATACCTTCGAATACCCACTATCATCTCAACATGGTTTCCAACAACACCTCTAACCCCTCGGAATTCGTATACATCGACGACGACATGGCTCCTGACGCTCATTACTGGGCCGAAAACGTGGAAGGAACTGAAGACATCGCCATCCTACCTCGAGAAGCCTTCACTTGGTTCCAGGATCCCAAGTTCGCCGAAGACCTGATTAAAGCCACGGACGAGAAATGGGACAACCCGATGGGCAAGGACGTCGTCCTCGTCGAATCTCTGGCTCGAAACGACGCGGACATCAGAGCCACCATTGCTCGACTCCAACAAACCGCAGATTGAAACAAGGCGTTGGCGTACACCACCCTGAACGCCATCAACAACAGGACTCGTATGCGGAAGTTCAACCGAGTGATCGAGAAGCGTCGTCAGGTATCAAAGAAACCACCGATCTCCCCAACCTCGTCTCAACCATTCGTATCAGCACCATCGACTCCTCCTCCACTTACAAGGGACGCTTCGCGCACATCGTCCCCTCCCAGTCCCACCAAATCAACCTCGACCCGTTACACTCCCTATACGGTTGATCGACGACCGACCCCTGCAGACACCCTTCCCCTCCGACCCGAAGACACTGCAGCCATATACAAGGAAATGGAGAAACTCATCACCCCTGCCCTTGCTTACAAGCTCAGGTCTGCCGGAAAGAACGCCAACCCTATCAGGAAGGAACACGCCTCCCAAAAACGACTCGCCGAGATCAACGCCGCCTTGCAAGATAGCCAAAAGAAGCCGATCTCAACCGCCATCCAATCGACCGCCACTCCTTCCTCCTCTCGACGTACTCACTCTACCGGATCCCTACCCACTCAGACCCAGACCAACAGACCTACCGACAAGGGCAAGAACGTGGTCCGAAAACACCCTTACCCCAGCCACGTTAAATGCTACTGCTGCAGCAAACAGGGACACTACTCCCAGGACTGTCTCAACCGAAAGTGCCGATGGTGTAACAACACCGGACACTTCCCTCGAGACTGCGTAAAGCATCCTCGGGTTTTGGATGAAGAGCGCCGCAACGAATTTTACGACACGGCTGATCGGGAGGATCACTGGGACGAAGATGCCGAGGCCAATATCACGGGAGAACCTTACGGGAATTAGGAAATTTTCAGGGAAAATTTGGATAAGAAGGGGGTAATGTTACGATTTTTCCACTCTCCTTACAGACTATACTTTCCTCTACCACGTGACTTCATCACGTGTGCGGCTGCGCTCACCCTTTTCTCTTTTCTGTACATTAAGTGACTCACTCCGACTCGTTCTCCTGACTCCCTTTTATGCTTGACTCCTATGGACTCACAGTGACTCCTACTCTCTATCAAAGTATGACTCTATCGTTTACTATAAAATACAGTAGAGAACAAGGATGTACTTTAGCTAGTTCTTAACTCGCAAACCTTGCATCTACTCTAACACAGACAATACCTCGTCCGAGGCATTCTGTTTATTGAGATAAAGGCCAGACCCGACCTCTCTGACTATAGACAGCGTCTTCGACCTAAGTCTATTGTCTCAGTCGTAACACCAAATTTTGGAGTCTCCGGATATGTAATACATGTTTTATTGACCAGACTTTAAATTTTTTGAAACTCTCTGATCACAATAGTACTTAGATAGCGCACCTCGATTTGGATGACCCTGGCAATGTGTGCGCGAACAGTCCACGACAAACAGTCTCTCACGAGGCACGTAGTTTCGAAATTCAGCAGCACAAGTACATGAGTTGTCCCTCTCCGTTTGCTTGGAGAACATAATTATTACAGTATATCTCTCTAACTTGAACATTCAAAGAGAACCCTGTGGGCCACGAGGAATTTATGGATTGCAGGGACTTTGTGTGAATTCATGTTCGAATATTCTGTCGTTGGTGGTAGTGCGCCATTTACAATTGAATTGAGCCCCAGCAACTAAGGAGCACTGGAGTCGGCGCACTCGACGAACTGCGCCTCGGTATGAGGAAAAGCAGCAAGGTTCTTGCTGGTGCAAGGGTCAAAGCTTTCAGGTATTTGGCCAATATCCTCGCCTGACGTGATGTAATCAGCAGGTACTGTACCATTTCGATCAATTCGGCCGTCACGCGCCGCGCATCGGGGTGGTTTGGACGAAATCGGTCTCAGGTCACAGGTCACAGCCCATTTGGCCGGTGTCGAAATGTGGTTCGTAAATTAGGTTAAAAAAGGGTTCAAATTATCAAAATCGCCGCTGGTGCTTGAATCATACTACATATTTGCAAGCTTAATCTTCATCGGAATCATTGTGTCGCCAGCATCCAGCGCTGTATAGCGTGTTTGGACAATATGGCCTCTTCCCCGCCCTAGCTCTTCAACATCCACATCTACTTCGACATTGGGCGCAACCTTTTTTGGTTAGAATTTCCTCTTTCGAACACATATAGGGTCATGGTCCTTCATGGGCGCGCCGCGCCACAAATTCTTGGACACTGGTGTGCCTGCACTGTGCCCTGGCATAGGTGGCCGAACCTTTCCTATGGCCGAAATTTGACCTTGTCCCTTGTCCACCTCAACTTGGCCGGGGCGAAAATTTCAGCCAGCGCGTCACAGGTCACACCCCTGGCCGAATTGATTGAAATGGTATAGTAAACTAACTATCTGAGTATTGTGCGTGTCTTAGGGAGTAGTTGTAACTCAAGGTGCTTTAAGTATCTTTTGGCAGGAAAATGGTCAAGCCTGAGGGTGCGGGTGCAGGTGCAGGTGTGGGTGCTTGATTAAACGATGCATAGAAAGCAAATTCGATAGATGATAAATGAAATAAGGCTTGGGGAGATTATGATTCAAGTTCTGTTGTTACGATGCTTGAAAGGATCTCGAGGGCGCGTCAGGGCCCAGTAGTCTTGGACACCCAGCCTCTTTGGGCACCACATTTCCATGATGAATCTGAGACCCCAACGCACCAAAATGCCGAGAAGGGCCAGCGACTGCATTTTCGTGGGTATGGACCTGAGTACGCTGTGGGGTAGGTAAGATTACAGGCAACGGTGATCGAGAAGGCCCAGGGATCGGAGGCGCCAACACACTGAAAGTGGCTGACACTGGCCGAGAAGGGCCAGCAAATGCATTTTCATAGGCACGGACTTGAGTACGCTGTGAAGTAGGCAAGATATTGGGGGAAGTCTACAAAGGATTGAATCAATCAGCATCCACAGCAGCAGAAGATATCATCCACAACAAACCAATTGAGCTGGTCCCTGGTTTTCGCCTCCAACTGTAGAGCTTTCACCATTATTTACTTGTCACTCCTACTCTTGCCTATTGCGCTGAGCAATCTGTCAACACAACAGTGCTTGGGGTGCTTGACTGGGTCCAGGGATAGAGAAAGGTCTAGTAAGCAGTGGTGTAAGAAGGGGTACAGGAAATTGGGTGCAGGCTGTCAAAAAGAAAGAAGAAAAAGAGGATGATCAGTAGAGGATAAGCAGCCACTGTAAACAGGACATACCCATTGCCATTGCAGATCCAGGTTGCTATTCTCATCTTGAGATGTTGTCGTTCTCCTTCGTCAAGGTGAGTGCTATAACTCGTTGGTGGTTCGGCTGGCTGTACGTGTCTTGGAACGGGCTGCCTCAGCATCGTCTTGGCCACCAGTGGTGAATTGAGCATTGGTGTTGGAATTCCACCCATGCAGCACAGACCTATTATCTTCTATCAGTATCGTGGCAGGTGATGAGAGAGAGTAGGGGACATACATAGTTGACATTCAAGAGGTAGTTGAGCATTAGCCATGGTCCCTTGCAATAAAAACTCTGATTTCGATTGGTCCTGATAGTCAGCCACATCCCCCACCCTAAGAATTGTGCCCTGCCTTAAGAATGGCTTGAGGGCCCTGAAAGAGGTGACAACATCAATATAGAGAGCAGACGATGGGCCCCAAAAGAGGTGACAATATCCTATGGCATGCGAAATAGAGAGCATAGACGATGTTTGGTGACACTGACTTGGTGGTGCAGCATGTTTCGTCAATTTTGTTGCTGTGCTCATTACGAGTCTTTACTTTGTAAAGGTGAGTTCTTTTACCCCGAGATCCGACGTCGCATCCAGTCTGTCGTGTGCATTTTCCCACGGTCTTGTGGTGAATCATCTCCTCAGTCTGTAATCGTCCCTTTCTGTTTATTTATCGTTCTCTTTCATCTGGTATGACTCTCTTCTGAAGGTGCGCGACCTGGTCAATGGGGTCCCTCCAAAATCCAAAATCTCTCACCATGACCCTCCCCAATTGCTGGTAACACCACCACCCGGACTGCTTCAAACCATAGAAGATTTCGTGAGGACAACAAACGAAGATTTTGCCAAATAAATGGGGGATGGAAAGTCCAGGGGGGCTGCTTCATGGGTATAACCTCATCGGAGGTGAGTAATTCGTCAGGATAAGCGCTCTCCATGTCAATCTGACTAGTGCAGTAGTTTCAGGTGGCTGCAATCGCAAGCACAGCGCAAATCGAGGAAAATCGTGTGACTGGCATGAAGGTGTCGAACGGCACGACAAGTCCAGCCTCGCAGCATATCAAACTTGCTGCGGGATCCTTCATACCCAGAAGATCTGCTTCAAACCCACGATATCGGCTCCTTCAGGTGCGTCAGCCATCTCCTATGTTCCTGCCTCGTTCAGCATTGCTAATTCTTCTGCAACAGCTTTCTCCCGCAACGGGCCCTCAAGTCCTGACTTGGCTCCAGCAAGATTACAAAGCTCGAATGCCTCCCCCTTGCTTGTCACGGCTGCCTTTGCGTCTTTGTCTAAAAATTTCGCGGTCTGGTTGTCGTTCACAGCATCTGCGACAGGCAAAGGCTTTCGCTGGTACTTTCTCGACACTTCGGGACATCAAGAAAAACACTCTCAGCCCAAGGCAGCCTGAGAGTATCCAGGGCTCTCTAGGCTACTCAGGTTACTCAAACTATTCAGGCTATTCAGGCTGCCCAGGGCTAAGCAAATTC
>Ga0247741_1002434_pt1 | contig 10335 bp, 6 predicted proteins | sample UWRJL213509R2_FD_180945 | JGI IMG/M metagenome (GOLD analysis project Ga0247741, IMG submission 180945) | Plant litter microbial communities from Arlington Agricultural Research Station in Wisconsin, United States - UWRJ-L213-509R-2 | ecosystem: Environmental > Terrestrial > Plant litter >...
TAACCTGTGCTTTTCATTTGAGGACCGTTCGCCACCTCGTAGCAAAAGAACCTCATTCAATGACACTCACCGAAAACACATGCGCAATCTTATCTCCGTTTGATGACCGAACATCCGTACCTGTGGCGGACCGCCCATCCGCTGTCCAATGAGAGACAGCAAAAGAGACCGAGCCCGGAGATATAACCGGCATCCGTGGAGCTGGGTGTTTTTGGTTCGTAACCTCGTTCGTTCCTCATGTCAGAGCAACGTTCATCCCCCCGTTTTTTGGGTGTTATAAGATAGGTAGAGTGCGGCTGCGGACCCTCTACGACCAATCTACGACCATCACCACATAGAAGAGGTCCTCGAGGAAATCTAGAAGGAAAATTTTCGCCCAGGATTTCCTACGACCACAAGGAGCAACGATTACAGCGAAGAAAGGTGACTATATATTCGTCATATACACTCCACGGAAGAAGTGCTGATTTCTTTTCTTATCCAGATCTGGGTTTCTGTATAAACCGGCTTTTCTGAAACCCCGCCTCCGCGTATCTCGCTAGGACATTCCCCACTCGCTAGTGTTATCTACCACGACGACGACAAACCTAACAATGTCGCACTCACATCTCTTCCAACATCACCCTCTCGACTCACCCGCCTCTGCCTCCTCATCCACGCTCATCACGCCTCATGACGGGGCTGATAAGCTCTCTGCACCTATCGTCCATGAGGTGGCCACGTCCATCGTTCGTCCGAATAGACCAACACTAGGCCTCCAAATGCCCCATGCGAGACACGCACAGTCATCGCTCCCTACACGGATGAGCGGGAAAGGCTTCATCGAGCCTCATCGGAGTCATCTGCCTAGGCGGGCCAGGACTGCGAAGGACAGGACAAAGGAGGAGAAGCGGGCGAAGCATACGCCCACACCCCTCGTCCTTGGATCACCAGGCGTCCAAGATGCCGACGCAGATCCACTAGGAACAGGCGCGACGAATATGACTGAGCCACCTACGTCTGGTCGTACAATCCCTGCAACTCCTCAGGCTCCAGAGGTGCTACAAACGACACCTCCCCTTCCCGCTCGGCCCTCTACTCCTCAACTACTATCTACAAATACAACTGCGCCTGCGCCTGCGAACATCAACGATGCAGATAATGATACCGACGACCGATCCCTCCCTCACCCCGCTATGGGTCTTACTATGGAACTTATGAACGCCGCACAGGCTGCCGTTGCTGCCCAAGTTCAGGAACAAGCGCAGGCGGAGACGGTACCCGCCCCACTACCATTACCCTCACTAGGACTGTCCGCTGGACCCTCTGCCCCGCTTCCATTATCCACCACGAGTCTTCGCCTTGGTCCAGGATCACCTACACCTCCAATGACCGCACCGTTGGGCCAGAATTTGCCTAGAAGACATCGGAGGAAGGAGGTTGTTAAGAGTCCGAGTCCTTCGAGCGAGCGGGATGTCTCGCAAGAGAAGGAAGAGAGGAAGGAAGACGACTTTCGAGAGGAGGATAGACGGGATGGAGAGGACGTGACTACAACTACGACAACACCAGCACCAACACCAGCACCTGCCCTTGCAGCAGACCCACTCGCAGCAGATGACGAAGACAGGCCGCTTCCACACCCCGCTATGGGTCTGACAATGCACCTTATGAACGCCGCCGAAGCCGCCGTTACTGCCCAAGCACAAGAACAGGCGCAAGCTCAGCGGACGCTCCCACCTGCGCTTCCTCTACCAAACGCCCAAACCCTCGGTGGTATCTCATCGTCGATGCCACTGCAAACGGGAGCAACTGGAACTGGAACACCGCCTCTAGGTTTAGGTTTAGGCGTGGGTTTGGGTTCTCCAACACCACCGACCACCGCGCCGTTAACCTCAGCAGCTGCGACGCCGTTGGGTACGAACTTGCCTAGACGACATCGGAGGCGGGAGGTTGTTAAGAGCCCGAGTCCTTCGAGGGAGAGGGAGAGGAAGAGGGAGGAGGAGGAGGAGAGGAAAGGGGATGTTGATCAGAAGGATGTCAGTGGGCAGGGGAAGGCACAGCCGATAAGGGTGTTGAGGTTCGAACGGCCGGCTGGGGGTGTGGGCGTTGGGTCTCCTCCGAAAGCTGGAGCTGGGGCTTCGTCTCTCCCGACTTTCCCGCCGCTTGGTATATCACCCAAAACCAACAACGCACGAGCACGACCTCTGTCGACGTCCCGATCGAGGTCTAGACCTCGCGCTCGACCGCGTGCGTCGACTGACGTTGAAGCTCGTCATGCGTCTACTTCACGCACGCGGGAGGTGTCCGAGAGGGATCTTCGGCGGCTTGCGAGGGAGGCGAGGAGGAAGGAGAGGGGGGAGAGGGAGCGGAGGATGTGTGTGCAGGTTTTGGGGAGGGATTTTGGTGTTGGTAGTGGTGGTGGTGTGGGTGAGAATGGGGAGGGCGAGGGTGAGGTGTATGGTGGACGGGTTGAGGTTGGGTTTTTGGATGATGACGCCGAGGGTATAGAGAAGGAGGAGTATGTGTTGATCCGAGCTATCCGTCCGAGACTTGGCAAGAGGATGAAGAAGAGGGATTCGATCTCGTCTGCGTCGTCGTCAACTTCGTCCTTGACATTCGACTCTGGTTCATCGTCTGAAGAATCATCTGAGGAGTCTGAATCCGATTTCGATTTCGACTCTGCTTCCGAGTCCAACAACGAGCTGTCCGCTATACCATCCTGGTTCCCGTGGCTCACGACGTACTTTCCTTCCTCGTCGTCCTCGTCGTCATCAACATCAACATCTGCTCTGGCGTCAACTGGCTACACTCAATCGAGGTCGTCGAGACCGACGACATTGAAACTCCTTCTCAAACCTCAACCTCAATCCACGTCGAACAACGCCAACGCTAAACCGAACAAGGTGTATGACTATATCGAGGGTACATCCGCTCTATCGGAGGAGCAGATCAGGGAGGGATGTGAGTTTATGAAGGGGTGGTTGGACGATTCATCCGAAGGGGTGGATGAGGAGGATGCCAGGAGGACAAGGACAAGGACGAGGATACGCATCCTGTCGCCTCGAAACCGACCCGAAGACGCGTTTGCGATTGGGTTGTGTTACCTTGCGTGGGCTGAGAAGCGTGTGCAGCATCAGCAGCACCAGCAGGAGGAGGATATCAACGTCGATCCGCCTTTGCCTGAGGGACCTTCGTCGACGTCTCCGTTCATGATCTCGGCCTCGACTTCAACGACCTCAGCGCCTATATCGGTGCCTACTCTGTCAATCCCAGTGTCGTTCCCGTCTCTAGCATCAGCACTGTCCCCCGCAGTCACAGATTATCGATCCCCCACCTCCCCAACCACACCCGGTCCAGGAGCTGGAGCAGCGCGCCTACGTGCCCACGCTCACGCTCCTGTCAGACCGACGTTCATGAGTCGGACGACTAGTATGAGCACTGCACGACCTGGTGGGGGTGTCCCACCTGTCCCTGTCACACCTGCGGGTTTGATGGCGCGGATGGCTTCGCTGGGTGGTGGGAGGGGTGTTGGTGGTGGACAGGGAGGAGGAATGGGCGGGCGGGGGTTGGAGAGGAAGGGTAGGATGGCGGTTGTTGATTGGGGTGTTAATGACCTTCCTCCGCCTGTTTCTGAGGACGTGAATGGGGGTATGGACGTGGACGTGGATGTGGATGTTACATCTACCAAGGCCGAACACGAGCGCGAGGTTTCGGCGGATACAGCGTCTATCACCAGCATTCCCCGCGACGAGTCGATTTCAAACTCGGATGAACTCGACGAACAACCCCAGCTCCTCCCACCTCCACCTGATATCTACACCCTCTCGCATCTGCATCATCTATACATGCGATTATTAGATGATCAAGAGGTGTACCACCCTCCTGAGTCTGATGATACAAGCGCAAGTGTTAGCGCTGTGGGGTGGATGGGTCGCGGTGCTCTATATGAGGCGAGGTTGAAGGCTGATGCGAGTGTTGCTGCTGTAAACGTTGGAGGAGGGCTGGGTTTGGACGAGTTGTGTTTAGATGAGGACGACGAGGAGGAAGATGAAGATGGGGAAGATGATTATGAGGACGAAGAAGAATCTACGCACACCGCCGAACTCAAGGAAAGCAACTCGGACACGGCAGGCTCCAGTCTGAACGCTGAAGAAGTGAGGGGGCGGTTGAGAGCGCGGGGTGTGCTTGTGCATGGGAGGGAGGCGGCGATGGGTGGACGGGATGTATCGAGTGTTGGTGCTTCGTTTGGGGGTGCGTTCGGTGGGGGTGGTGCTGTGAATGACGTCCCAGGACAGGAGGACGAGGCAAAGGTTGTGAACCGCAAGCCCTCCCTGCGTGGTCTCGGTCTCGGTCATAAACTGTCCCTCAGTACGATCGACCGGAAGGCCTCCTTTAGACGCGCGAAGGAACGGGATGCGAGGAGGAGGGAGCGGGATCTTAGGAGGAAGGAGAGGGAGGAGAGGAGGAGGGAGGCGAGAGCGAAGCCTGTGTGGAAGGGTCTGAGAGATGAGTGGAGGGGTGTGCTTTCGTTTGAGGGTGTGCAGGGGTTGGTGGGTGTTTGGCCTTGAGAGGATAGATGTGTTAGATTTCGACGCTCGACGCTGGAGGCTTTGACCTCTTGCTACTTTATTTTTTGGACCCTTTCTATTGATATTGCTTGCTTCTACTACAACTACCACTGCTACTCACATACCACGCACGGAAACGCACATACATATAGATGCTGGATTCTTAGATGCATATTATAAATTACATTGCCGGATTTGCCGTGAATAACATACAAGTCGTGTCACAGCTATAAAGTGGTAGAGAGAAAGACATAACCAATGAATTGAATAGGGGGTACTTCCATCATTCACGATGGGTAAATTCTACTGTCCTGGCCGTCATCTCGTAGAGCGTGTCGCCTGTTCTGTCTCGATGGCTGTAAGGAAGGCGGTTGCAAATATGCGATCCTCGGGATCGCATGCATTGAGGTAGCCACTCTTGAACGAAACGTAGAGCTGGTCTGTCGGAATGGGTCGTGGGTAGTAGGGATCGTTTTCAAAGAAGGCCTTGACCAGTATGAAGACATCTTGCCCCTTGGGCCAGTGATGAACCTGCATTGCTTAGGATTATGAAATACGGACTCTGTAGGAACATACCTGGTTGTAGTCAATCACGAAATACGTGAAGCCTCCACCGCCGTCACCACCCAGGACAAACTCGACATCACGGGCATCGACGCAGGCCTTGAAGTGCAGCCTAGAGAGCATCTCGCCCATCCCACTTGCCACCACTTTGACAGGTTCCAAGAGCTCTGGGAAGCTTTCGAATAGGTTAACATATCGTTCCTCATCGAGCGGGAAATTGGAAGTGTTAAAGAATCTCGGAGGAGGAGCATTGGTGTAATTCTTGCCGAAATAAAGTCGGCAGAGGGAGACTGTAGTTTTCCTGAGGGTTTCCGGGAGATAGGTTTTGGAGATAATCATGCCAGCATCATACGGAAGAGCGTGAACGCGATCCATCGCATAGGTCGCCCGAGTGAACGGGGTCATAATGTTGGGAGTCACGATGGGACGAGCGAGGCATCTTGCAGAAGATGGGGGATTAGAGACAAATCCACCGGACTTTTTATCGGGGTCATTGTAAGCGAACACTCGAGGGATGGCAAAGAATGATTCCGTGTTGCATTTAAGATAAATCTCTTGGAGGATATCGTACTCGTGGCGAAGTATCTGGGCCTGGGCATCGGAGACGTGGGCTACCTGCTTGTAAGCGATTGGGCCACCGCGGACAACGTAGACGGTGGCAAAGCTTCCAGCCCCAATCTTCACCAAGGAGGGTTCGTCGATAGCATCTTTGGTCACGTCGGTGTTCATCATCGAGACTGACTGTCACGGTGTATAGGCAATGAATTATATATAATATCACGTGACTGGGCAGATAAATTAAATAAACGTGTTGCTCTGCCAAAAAAAAAATTTTTGACGAGTAATTACTGGGGCATTTTCAATTTACATAACAGTGGTCTCAAGTGAAAATGCCAGGTAAATGTGAGAACATCATTACCACCTAGCTATCGACTTCCTGTAACAATCACTCCGGTAATTACCTATGCATTGTGATACTAAAAGTGGTAACTACCCACTGCTAAAAGGCAACCAAAGTAGTACGAAGGGGGCTATTGATCTGGAAAGTGGACATTTCCATCATTTACGATGAGTGAATCTCTTCAGTCGATAGACTTGGCAATACAAGTGGATGTTCAAGACTGAGATAATGAATACACTGAGAGCGTACACGATTATTTCAGGCTTTGAAGCTCCTGTCTTGGCGTCGGTCGACGGTATGGGTATATAGACAACTGTCACGAGTAAAAATATAAGAGACCTATGAGACGTCAGTTTTAGTTTTTGAATTGATCAAATTTGTCTTGCCAAGCAAAGCAAACTGCTGGAAGCGCAAGAAGCGACCAGAAGTCAATTGATCGCACATCTTCTGGGTGTCTAGAGGCCTTCAAACCAGTTTTAAACCCCAGATGTACACCCACGAGAGCTGAAATACGCACCTCCTGCCAGCGTAGCATCACACTCGCCTGAAGTAGCGATTCACGATCAACTAAAATGATGACGCTCGATAAAAGCGCAGCCAAGGCGAGCATGAATGTCGTGATGGCGAAGGTGTTGCCCCAAAGGGTGGTACCCACAGCGTCGATCTGGAGAAGTCCAATGGGGAGCCTGAAAACCCATTAGGATTAAATAATGGAAACATTTTATATTCACGATATAAGCAAGAGTGAGCCTCTGGACGCGAATGTCCATATTTTCTCCATCTCCTCAAGCGCTTTCTTGCGACAGCTAGTGTCACTGAATGCGAAAGGTAGCATCATCCAGCTTGGGTAGGAAAATCGTGTCGAGAAATAGTTATCTATTCCAAGGCCAGTGAGTTTGTGGGTACGCGCAATCAAGTGATCAGCGAGCGGGGGAAGGTGCCTATAGAGAAGTGTTCAAGCCAGCCTTCGTAGACCTGTATGCAGCGAGGCGACGTACACAGGGGATGAGGAATCGAATATGTTGTTCATAACAGGAGGTGAGAGGGGTCTTCAATTGTGTAGAGATTTGTTTGTGTGCGCTGAGGTACCCGGATATGTGACAGTGAAAGACGAAGCCGAAGAGCTTCAGTTGCTAGAACCGGATGTTGTATGTCTCAACAATGGGTCTTGTAGTGTTAATCGAGTGAAGGAACTCGCAAGTGAAACCAGTGTTTTATGCTAATCCCTCCAGGCACAGCTTTTGATCTATTGGACCAGATGCGCGGGCGCTTTAAGAAACATCTCTCCTTAAGCGCCTTCTGGATCGTGGGAGCTTACACCCTCATTTGGGCCCTATGTGGATAGCAGCTGAACCAATCTCCTGGACTGGCATGGATTAGGTAATCCCGGATATTTACCCAAATGGGCTTTACCCACGTCAAACGGGTGGATTCGGATACACCCGGGTGAAATCTGCGGATTTCCAGATATTTTAGGTAATTTCTCCGTTTTCGGCGGCTTGCTGTCACCAAGGCGCAAATAGCGCGCGTTTTCAGCGCATTCGAAGCGCATTCGACAATTCATCACCATCCCCTAGTAGTCCTATGACTTTCTGTAGTTTCCTTCACTATGTTTCTCTTCTCTCCAACGTATCGCCATGAATTAGATACAATCTCGACTGTATTGCATATTTTTCCTACAAGCATCCACTTACTACCGGTAAATGCCCGCAATTGAATCAAGAAGACTCTAGCCATCATCTATAGAACTAGTATAAAGTGTTGTCCATTTCGACGGACACAGGAAAACACCCATATCTAGCTTCAGAATTCATCTCAAACACCAATGCCTCCAAAAGCTCGCCCTACTCAAGCTGCTCCAGTTCCCCCAGCTCGTCGTACTCGTGGTCCTAACCGTACACTGGCAGTCGCCACTCGAGATCATTCTATTAGCCCCGAAAATTTTCCTGGCCTCGCAGCAGTCAATGCAGCCTCCAGTTACGAGTCCCCCTTTAGGGGAGTCGTTCTTTTCACCGGGGTTCCCAGCGGAAATTTGATGTCACATCAAAATTGAGCGAAAAACCTTCCATATTTGGAGGCACATTTTAAAACTCAGCTCAGTCCCTCCAGCCTCTCCATTTACCGTTCGTATTTCCTACTGCTGAGGACCTTGTGAAATGTAAGTATCTTCCTATCACTACTACCTATTAGATTCTTTAGCTAACATTTCCGAAGGCGTACTTATTGTCAACTGCAGCTGTGTTTTTGACGTTGTCAATACCTGCGCCTTCAAGATCACCAACGCCAGCACCCTCGATATTCCAAACACCAGTGTTTTAACATCAGGAATGCCAGTACCTTTGATAAAACAAACTCCAGTGCTTTTGAAAGTTCGCTTCAAGCTCTCTTAGATGGAAGGAATGGTCTGGGTTGGTTTTGGTGTTGATAGGTGTGATGGGTGGTACAGGAAGACGACATGTTGGCCTCATAGCGTCGGAACGAAAACAGTTATGGCCTAGCTGTTTTTTACATCGTTTCCGCATCGACGAGACGCATCGAACGAGCTTATGCGTGACCCGGGAGGTGTCCTCGTTGTCCCGCTACGTGCCGAACCTCGAGTTTGTAACCTCTCCTGCTCGTTTCGCCTCCACCTCGCACAATACTCAACCTCTGTGGCCACAAACTACATTTCTAAAATCTCCTCGACGGCCCGCTTCGATTGGCGCCCCTCTCGCGCCCCCAAATGCGCTCGTTGCCTCCGGATCCACCATGTGCTCCTCCTCCCCACTTCAACCTTCTGTCTCGTTGCATCATCCCCTGAATTCCGTTCGGCGCGATCCCTACGTCAAACGCAAGCTCTCAACAATGGCTTTCCAACAAGCCCTGGCGCGACCTGGGAGGGGTTCTCGTTGTCCCGCTACGTGCCATACTTCGAGTTTTTACCCTCTCCAGCTCGTTTCGCCTCCGTCTTGTGCAATACTCAACGTCTGAGGCCATAAACCACATTTTCGAGATCTCCTCAACGTTCCGCTTCGATTGGATCCCCTTCCGTGTCTCTAGGCGGGCTTGTTGTCTCGGAACACCCCATGTTCTCCTACTCTCCCACTTTGACCTCTTGCCTTGTCCCCTCGCCTCCTGTGCTCCGTTTGGCACGTTATCTACGCCATATGAAAGCCCTTAATGGCGTCCTTTTAACACACCCGCACCTGAGCTGAACTACCCGCGTGTTCGCAAACAATCAACGAATTCACTCAAATTTGACTCCTGAGCTGTTATCGCCAGCAAAAGCCCGTGGATTTCAACGTTCAGACTTTTGTTTTAAACCTATCGATCTCAACTCTCAGTTAAGCTTACCCTCAAGCTTGTGGCACCAGTATTCGCCTCGGAACGCCCATATCTTTCTCATTCCCCTGTCGATCTTTGGTCTCGTTGCATCGCCTCCTGCGGTCCGTCCGGCGAGTTCTCTATGGCGTTCGACAGCTCTGGTCAATGCCTTTTTAACGCTCCCATGCACGAGCTGAATAACCATGCATTCACAAGCAGTCATACAATTCACCGATATTGGACACATAGGCTGCTTTCCCCTACCACCCGTGCAAGTCAGCAGGTGGTTTTATTCCATATCAGTCTTGTCGTCACATCAAGACCACCCATCAGGTGCAGCAAGACAAACCCAAAACGACCTGACCAAGCGTTGGATACACCTTATGTCTGGCGATTTCATGATCAATAAGTGTGTATGAGGCTTCCCCTCATCCCTTGATCGTGTTCGCAGTCGACGCAGGCAGGCTCTGGGGCAATGCCTATGTTTGCGTTTAGCGCTCAAAGAAGGTACAGGCAGTACTGCATCTCCTCTCGTGTCGGTGTTTTATGTTCAATAAATGGATTATTAGAGCTCTTAGGCCATACATAGTTGTTCGTATATAGTTTATTTAGCAGAAATATAAGAAATTCTGAGCATGACTATGCTCAACCCCTCGGGACTCGTTCTGCTGTGCCAAGGGCAATGGCCTTCATCACCAAGTTCTGTATTTGGTGATGACAATGTCGAGAATCCACCAGTCCTCATTTCTCCCATCAAACGACGAACTCGTAATGCTGCCCCCGGCATAAACAAGCAGTCAGATATTGATGTTTGGGGTCTGTCTGATGCCGAGATTCTTGGTAAGTCCTCATTTATTAAATACTTGGTGCATTGAGTCAAATGAATGGCTCATCTGTATTCTTATAGAGGCTGCAAAGACTACCTGGAGGTCCGATGCATATGACCATTATGAAGTAACCCTCCAACGAGAATTCCATGCAAATGGTAGTCCACTCAGTATCTCCTTCGTCTTCACTTGC
>Ga0247741_1002435_pt1 | contig 10334 bp, 9 predicted proteins | sample UWRJL213509R2_FD_180945 | JGI IMG/M metagenome (GOLD analysis project Ga0247741, IMG submission 180945) | Plant litter microbial communities from Arlington Agricultural Research Station in Wisconsin, United States - UWRJ-L213-509R-2 | ecosystem: Environmental > Terrestrial > Plant litter >...
GAGGTGGAGGTTCAATACTTCAATGCCTTACCCTAAATATCAATGAGACATCACCGACTTTACCATTTACCATTTGTCCTGCTTCTAACGACTCATTGGCTTCAACCCATGTTCTGTAGGTATTTTTTCATCGAAGTTCCGCAACAGCTCTCTTTCGTCTGGCAGATTCTCGCATTACCCTGCATATTCGGCACGTTGAATTTACTCAACCTCGTTTCGGTGCACATCTGACCTCTCCGGAATCTTAGGCTTCGAACACGATAACACTGGCAACAAGTGCCGGCTAGCCAAAAAGTCGGGAACTTTGGAACACAGACACGGTCGGCCGAACGTTGACGATGAGGAAAATGTCGTTAGGCGCCCTATTAATTGGTCGATCGCCGTCGACAAGTCGTCATATAGAGCGGTAGGCGGACGGAATATTGGCTGTGCTTTAACAAATACCCCTCTTGACTCTAGCGGCTAGCTCTCCAGCTGAGTTTTATGAAATTCCTTATAGCCTTCGACCTATAAATACCCGACGAGCGTTCACTCATACCCATCTCATATCGCCATCGTTCCTTCCTCCACTCCTGCTAATTCTAATCCTTTGGTCTTTGAAAATCACCACAAATATGCCAATCGATCCAAACAAGACGCCGTACAACTATGTCCCATGCAAGTATGATGCGATCGTCTTCATTGTACTTTACGGTCTCTCGACGCGTAAGCCTCGATATTTATCATGAATTACCCGCGCTTTAATGTCATCTTGATTCTTTTTAGTCGTCCATACTGCGCAAGCGATTCGATATCGCATGTGGTACCTGCTGCCAACAGCCGTCCTCTGCGGATTCCTCGAAGTAGTTGGGTGGTCGGGTCGATTGTGGTCGAGTTTTAGGCCGTTCCTCGAGAGTCCCTTTCAGATGCAGTCAGTTTTCTATATACAGTCACCGACATGATGACAGCTAATCTATATATGCTCAGGATAACGAGCACCATCATTGCTCCAACACCTCTATTGGCCGCCATCTTCGTCATCTTTGGAAACATTATAGGCAGGCTGGGGCCCCAGTACAGCAGGCTCAGTCCGAAATCGTGTATGTATCTTCGCAGAATGATACGTACAAGATCTTAAACTGAGTACCCTTCTACAGACACCGTTATCTTCTGCACTTGTGTAAGTGCCTCTTTCTTAAAATCGGTCACTGTTATGCTGATATTGCATGCTTCAGGATGTCATCTCTCTGGTCATACAGGGCGTCGGAGGTGGTATGGCAGCCTCCGCCAAAACACTTGAGAACGCCAACCGTGTATGCGCCCATCTAAGCTGTTGGACGTGACTAAACTAACCATGCCGCTTGATTTCAGGGTGGAAACGTTATGCTTGGTGGAATCGTCTTCCAACTCGGTGCGTGTATCGACTTTCGACTTTCGAATGTCTCACTGATTATCATGGAATACTGTGTAGCTGTCATCGTAACCTTTACAATCTGCGCAATGGAGTTTATCATGCGATACATCCGAAACGCGCCAATTGGTAGCAAAGGTGGAATTCACGCGTTCCGAGGTCCCTTCACCAAGAAACTTAAGCTCATGACCTCCGCCATCGCATTCATCACGACTACATTGTTTATTCGGTGCGTAGAACGTTGTTGTGCATGATCACCGGGATATTCCTGGCTAATTGAGACCACCAGAGCGATATACCGTACGATTGAGCTTGTCGATGGTTGGAACGGACGCATCATCAGCACCGAAGTTTATTTTAGTAAGCACTTGACCATATCCATGAGGCGCTCCTAGTAATCATGGGTTCTCAACCTAGACGTCCTGGACGGGGCAATGGTAGTCGGGGCAATTTATGCGTTGAACTTTGCCCATCCGGGAGTACTCTTGGTCCCAGATGAGACCGAAATGGCCAAGGACTCCTCAGCATGAGGATGCACTCCTTTTCGTTGACCCTGACGCGGGACTAGTGACGGACTCCCCTTCTTCAGCTACATATCTTTCTGTATCTGTGCATAGACCTAACTTTTCCGCTTCGTAATACTATATAACCAGTCGCCTCGGACACTACATAACCACCGGTCACGATCATACTTACAATTGAGTACAAGTTCGTGTGTGCGAGACCGCAACTAACCACATTATGTGCCTGTCTGTCATTGGGCAACCATCCTGCGGTAGTATTCATGATCAACCACACCAGCGATCATGCGTCGAAAATTGTCGCATTATTGTCTGGCTCAATCTCATTTGATAACACCACTAGTAAGCCTCATCGAATGGCTTTAGCGGAAGAGGAAAAAGTTGTGGGTATGACGGGGGAAGTGGTGCTGGTGCTGCTGGATTCCTGTGAAGCAGAGGATCATATTGCGTTTGACGCGGCTAGGATACGACTAAGCCATCATGATCTTCTCTCTCTAGGACCATTTTCGTAATGCTAGGCGAATTAAACATTTCCACTCAGGATACGCACCCCAAGCAAGCTCAGTCGACGAAAGCCGGAAATTAGCCAGAAAATAAACTTTCGGGGTGACATGTACTGGGACTTAGTATCTGGTGCACCGCCAACAGAGGTTGTAAAGTGCATGTCCGATTTGCCTTCTTACACATTCTCGAAAAGTACGACGTTGACGATATACCTTTACTAATAGGCAAATACCTAGAAATATTCAAGAAGAACTCTATTTCAGCATTTTCAAGTTTGATCTGGTTGTCAGACAGGCTACGAGCACGAGCAAGTGTGACCAGACTAACAGACCCAATGAACCAGACGATGCTTCGGAATAATGGTTAATCTGGGTCTTCAGTGACATGAAATAAGTATGTAGGTACACGTCAACGATTGCCTTAGGGTCAAGCTTGCTTGGGATGAATCACAGAATGACACACTCGTCTGCAGGCGACCATACACGTGTGTTCAAATCACGACTCCTGACAGACATTTATACCAAAGTCAATGTCTCTCGTATTTTTTGAATTTGGAAATCTAGGGACAATTTAGTTAGATGTTCCACAAATTGAATGCGATTGATATACTCATCAATGGGACCCTATCGCCGAACTCTCCCATGGCTGAAACCGCCTGTTGAAGAAACGTATAGAGGTTCGTTGAATCCAACCCAATGCTCTTGAGGAAAACTATTTCATCGAGGATCACCTGAGAAGCTTCGATCCAGGTTGACTATAGTTGTATTGTACAGGTTTCAGTTAACAACGTTCTAGCGGGCACCATGACCAATACTCACCCCAATGATTGGATTTAACCATCCCGCGCGTCCAGTAACATCTGACGACGAATACCTCCCTCCTGCGTCGATGAGAGCACCCAAAATTGTCTTCGCAGCATGCGTTCTTCTTGCGGAAGCTTCATTGCTTCCGTTCACGATAGTGGGTCCATGTAAACGAATAATAGCAGCTCCAAGTATCGACTTGGTTACAATGATTCGCCTCGTGCGCTCATCTGGAGGACCGGGCGCTTCGGAAGATGAAGAATTGGCGATATCGAAAAGGAGAATTTGCTCAAGCTGGCGATGTAAAAGATTCGAAAGAGTTGAGTATTCCTCAAGCAGCAGCCCAATATCTTGCGGATCTATGTCAAGCGTTATTTGAATACGCACCCTTATTGAATGTCACTCACTGAAGTTGTATCGCTTCAGATGCGAGGCCACTCTATCCCAGAGAACGACGGCCTTCGCTTCGTATGCACGGGTTGAGGACCCAGCATTATCAGCGGTGGCACGGCCCATCAAAAAGTCCTCAACCGTATTAATTGTGCGTACATGGCTTGGAAGTAGACCCTAGAGCAGTGAAACGGAGTGAGCGTTCAGGTATGAAAGAAAAGATGAGGCTACTTAAATACCTGCTCGAACTCTTGCATCTCCATAGGCCATGGAGTATCTATGGTGGTTGTCGTTGGTTGACCAAGGTGCACGAAATTTGGATTCGAATCCAAAGCGGCTGCCCACGCTTTGTCCAAATTGAAGACAGCCCAAGCAGCAAGGATTCTTTCTCCTTCTTCCGTTGAATCTCGGGGGATGGGCATTGCCGAATTGTCAAGCAGAGATCCCTCAGCAGGAGATCGGATCTTATGGAGTCCCGTAGACAAGGCAATTGCAACTGCATTGGCGACGTGATATTTGCCTTGAAGGAATCTTCCGGTGGCAAAGAAGTATGTCGACAGTAAAACTTCGGCCTGGATTGTATGCAAGACCCGGTTTGGATGCGAGGACGAAAGGGAGGTGGCCGCCTCTGATGTCGCCTTTCGCATATAGAAATCCTCGAAAGACCAAACAATAGGATCATGGGACAATCGAATCGACCAGAGATGTACTGAATATATCAAACATGGAGCCGGCCGCGACGAGTCCCCAGGAGGAAATGGCTGGAGCATAGACGAGAGGAATCTCTTCTGATTTAGAAAAAAACCAAAATCGTTGGCGTAAGGCATAAATTTTGATAATCTGCAATTAATAATTACCGTACTCAAAACTCAGTATCGAACATCAGGAGAAACACTTACAACGCTTCTGTGATGTTGCGTGGTGGCTCCTGGACGTTTGATCGTATGTTAGGAGACGCAGTGGTGGATGGAAGTGTGTTTTCTCCAAAAAGAGTTGTGCTCATTTGAGAGGGGGTTTGTTGGTCCACGTGAGAGGAGGCGGGGGGAGAAGGTTGTTTCTGCAGGTCTTGTATTCTCGCCTCAAGCCGATCAATATTGTCCTGTAAAATCTGAACCGTGGAGCGTTCTTGACCAGCAATATATTCGCAGTCGTCGGAACGGTCAACCCGTATACATTGTCCACACACCGGTCGAGTTCCGTCACATTTCTACCATGATAATTTCAGCGTGGAACTCGAAGAGAGCGAGAGGAAATAATCATGCCATCTTTCTGCGTCTGCAACTCACACATGCCGCTCCTCGCGGAAGGGAAGCAGGATTAGCCACAGTACGTTTGGATGAAGTATCCGAAGGCATGAAACAATTGATGTTGCAGTGCAGACGAGCCCACTTTTTATATGCGCCCACCCATGTTATACGGAATTTCCATTTTTGGTAAGGCCGTTCATGTCCTTGATGAAGAAATCACATTTACAAACGACCTGTGGTGACCTGAGTCAGGGAAGAAGAGACCAAACTTCAAGAATGGCGAAAATCCTGATCAGCGTGCTAAACCAAGCGGACTCAACAGCAGACTTATTGTGAGATATTCAAGAACTTGCATAATCCTTCCGTATGGGTGATTATTAACTGTAGTAAAACTTAAGTGAGAGGGGCTGTCTTCAAGAGGAAAACTTGGCGATTCAGCGGTGCTATCAAGCCTCTAAATTTGAAACGGGAGTTACTTCAGTTCCAAGTATTATTACTCATACTTGGAATTCTCATTGCTCGTTGCACATGTCCGAGCATAATTTCACCAGATACCAAGGGAGAGAGTGTTCGGATGACATCCGTGAAAGCAATGGTTAATGGACGTTAAGTGTGAGAGATCCATGTAACTCACGGGGAACGACGGACATGTGCAATTGATGGGAATTCTATGACAAAACCCTATAGATTGCTTCACCCCAATGAACCAAAAGGTGAATCCTTCAGGTGAAGCTGTGAGTTTGGCAAGTGAGATAGTTTACGCTTCCATTTGGCTTCCATAGATTGCGGTCGACGTCGGCGAATGACTCAGCATTTCGATCAATTCGGCCAGGGTGTGACCGTGCTGGCCGAAATTTGCACCGTGGCCGGCCAGGTGGAGGGTGGACAAGGGACAAGGTCAAATTTCGGCCAGAGGAAAAGTTCGGCCACCTATGCTAGGGCACATGTCAGGCCCGCTGGTGTCCAAGAATTGTGGTTTTCATGAAGGACCGTCACAACCGGTTATAAGTAGATGGAGAAATAAGTTGCGAGATAAAACATAAAAATTCTTCTCGAAGAAGGTCACCTGCGTGACGCGTCAATGGAACCACACAAAAGTTGGGAATTTGACAAAATCTGTCTGGTTGTAGTATATCACACGTTTCCGGCCAATAAAAGGACCTTGCACCTTGTGTTAGTTCAGAATATAAATACCTATGCAAACCGTACTCATAATATCTAGATCTCAAGAAACTTGAACATCACTGGCTGTACTGGTCAATGGTAGATCAGCCCTGCAAGGTCCTCTATCAACAGATTTCGAGGCGCAGTCATGATAATGGAACTAAGAAAGTGGCTGCAATGCGAAAAGTACAACCAAGGTCCGATCTAGACGAGCTGTATGGCCACATTTTTGGGCAATCGTAAACGTGATACACAATACAGTGCCGCCCTATTTCGTACTCGCCCCCTTGGCCCCTTCGCACTGACTTCGACAACGATTCCTCGTGTATTGTTATGCAACGCATTGACTATCATGCATATACTGTACCGTTTCGTTCAATTCGGCCGTCCCTTGTCCCACTCGATTTTTTCTGACACCGGATTTGAACGTTTCAAATATGTTCTAATTTTCTGGGATTTCTCAAAAACAAAAAATCCCAGCTTTTGGCCGAATTGATCGAAATGGTACAGTAATTGCATGCATCAGTTAGGCCACAACTTGAATGAAGCATTCTTCGAATCACCCAGCGTCATTACTCATTGGAATGTTTTCCTGTCTACGGGGAAACTCATATTCCAGGAGCAAGAAAGGTTCATCCAAGTCAATCGCCTTACTCTCTGTTTACGCGGATCATGTTCTCGATGCCAGGAATAGGATCCCCTTCGCCAAATTTCTCTCCTATTCCTCCATTTTAGCCACACTGATAGCGTCTCCGATATGACAATCGTTTAACGATGATATGCGAACGGATCGATCTCGACTCACAGTTTCTCCGACGGGCCACTCGACAGGGCGAGAGGTATATAGTATACAAGAATATTATAAATAGGCGTACTATATATATATCGCGTTATTGGCTGCGAACCTCGGACTCGTCAGATTCTTTCACTCGAAGGGTATCGCTAGACCTCCCGCACACAATCGAATGCCTTCTGCCACAATCACCCGGCCAAATGATCTCGAGCCCATCCAAGCCCTGGAGAGCTTCTTGAACAATTGTAAAATCGACCGAATGCTCCTCCGAGTTTTCTGTAAATATGACGCGTTCGACTTGCTGAAGGTAGCCAATATGTCGGCCGAGCATAAATTGGATGAAAATGTGTGTCCATCCAGCTTCAAGGAAGCCCCAAATCTTGAGCTCCATTAACTTGGGAAAGTAGCCAGTTGAGGATGCTAGTGCCATGTTGAAAAGCTCAAGCGTCGGAAGGTCCACTTCAAGTGTATCAACTTCAATGCAAGTATCGATGAATGCGGACAAGTCATTTTTGGGAACGTCGAGGTTTGGAAAGCCTGCAATTACTGTCAAATTCCTGGTTGAATAAAGACGATTTGTGTAGAAAGCGCCGAGAAATTTTGGGATATAATGTTCTAGATGATGTGAATTTGGAATCGATAGGTGAAATGCGTGGTCGAGATGCTCCCCGGGGGATGCTTCGAGGATGAGTCCGTATTCTGTGACCGCCACAGAAAGCGTAACTGGTTCACGATCCATCAAATAACCTGCTACATAGTGCGAGGTTGTGTCGAGTATCATCGAAATCTCCCTTTTTGTGAAATCATCATCGTCCGTCAAGTTGTGAGGACACATTGCAAGATTCCACCCAGTGGATCCCGAAATGGATTTAACGAAGTCAAAGAACGTCCGGGTGTCCGTGGTGAGTTGTATTGACTTCAGATTTGGAAGGTGCGCATATGGGAGAGGTGAATCCTGGATCGAGAACATTTGGCGGGGACTAGGGTAAAATTCAAGGGAGATCTCTTCGAGATTTTTCATTTGAGATATGGAGTTGAGTAGTTCGAAAAGTGAATATTTGATACGCAACGGGGAGGCTCTTGATAATTGGACCTTCAGAATGCGAAGACTTGACATCCGCAGGGCATCGGGGTGGAAGTCGTGCAGGTTCCATGAAAAGTAGTCGTGCAGCGAAGGTGCGTCGTGCGCAAATAGTGTGCCTATCCTGCAACACGGAGTATCTATTGCGGTATTCCACGGTATGGGCACAATCTCGAGGCGAAATGATCTTAGCCATGGAGCAGGTCGTTGAAGAAGTTGTGAGGCACGACGAGAAACATCAGTTTCAAGGTCATGGACACGAAGGTGCAAGAGGCGAATACGGTGCCATTGGTGATCCAAAATTGAGAGGAGGTAGTCGTTCACTTTGGCCACCAGTTTATCCGGCGAGTTAAAGAAGACTTCGGCGACCACATGAAGTGGAGAGACACCTGTTCGACGTAATACTTCTTTCCTCCAGCAATCGTTGCACTGCCTGAGATAGTTGATGTTGAGAAGCTGCCCCCATATGATGGACGATTGGAGGATAACACGACGCCAAAGCTGACAAACTTGGGAGGATGAGCGAATATAAGATATTGCTGTCCATGCATCCAGAGGGTTGGTTGGATATGTTGGATAGTTTGAAGGGGCAGGAGCGCCAGAGATGTGTCGTCTTCTGAACAGCGGAGGGTCTTTTAAAACCCTGGCATTGAGAGTGAAGATTTCAAGTAGTACATCGTCAGGGAGATGCATTGCGCATTAACTGTGTGGTGGTCAAAAGAGCGATATGCTGAGCCTTTTCTAACGAACGAGAATAGAATTACGTTGATCGATCATCGATTGCTTCGGAGTCCAGACCGCCAACTGCAGCGGACAAGTCCGGCCTTACATAAAGCACTTGGCATGAGGCTCCGCTCAACTCCCGCTGCACAAACCCCTCTGTCGCCCAGACCATTATCGAAAACCTGCTTCTGTACTTTCCGACTTCCCAGTATGCGCCACAGATATCCTAAGCTTATCAAAGGAGCGATTTACTTGAAGAGTTGATTCCGGTTATAGTACTTAGGTGGATATGCGAACTGTCGCCGAGGATGATACTCTCTACTTCCAACAGTCCCGGTTTCTCAGGCGCAAGGCCGAGCAGAAGTTGATTTGCCATGTTCGATCAAAATAGGGTACCAATCATGTCTTGACGATTAGAATCTCTTCACACAGTCTAGCAACCACGAGCGCTTATCGATAAGGCGGGCATATATATCACTTCAAGGCTGCCAAGCTGGATGCCTTAGCTCATCCCCCCAATATCGTATTTCCTCTGCAGATCAATGCCTATTTACCCGTACTGTTTGACATGCTCTAAGACTTTCGATACCGTGCGAGGAATGCAATCACACTGCAGCGCAAAGAGTCATAGGCGGTATCGATATGTGTGTGAGCCCTGTGATGCTGCCTACATCTCGCTTTCCGCTCTCGAGTCGGTGCGTCTCTTCACTCTCTTCACTTTGCAAAACGCTGATTGGCAGTAAACCTCAGCATCTCAACTCAGGTCGCCATGCATACGACCTCGACGACTACTCGTTCAACTCCTCGATTCGTCATTTTTGCAACTTGTGCGAAAAAGATTTCGCCACATCGAAAGCCCTGCAGCAAGTGAGCACCATCTGTACCATGCAGTATTGAGACTGATTTGGCTTGGTTTAGCACAAAGACTCTCTTGCGCATCGTAATCGAGATTACAAATGCCCCTTTTGCTCTGCTAAATTCAAGAGCCCTTCTGGAATCGCATTCCATCTCGAATCTGGCTGCCACAAGCGAATCCACCGCCATCAAGTCACGGCTGCAGTCCATGCGATGAAGATTGTACCCAATATAGCCACCAAACCTCTCATTGAAGCAAACTCTTCGGTGGCACTCACGGTAATCCAAAGCGCAGGGCCCACTTTTATTCTCCCCGGCCCCTTCGCGTTCAACGGTAAATCCTTTCAGTGCCATATCTGCTACAAGACATTCCGCACCCTCTATTCCCTCAGTGGACACCTTAACTCGCCGGCGCACGACGAAGACGAGTTCAGGTGCCCGAAGTGCAAGCGCGAATTTCAATTGATCTCAGGCTTCATTCAACATCTTGAAAGCCGTTCCTGTGGACTGGCGAAGCAGAAGCAAATCGAAGGCTACTTCAACGACTTGAGTGGACAGTTCTCTCGTCTTCTAAAGGTGTGAAGAGGGTGGAACGAATTGTAGGAAAACTGGGTGAGTAGTTGTAGATCTATCATACATAACTCTGATGAGGACGCAGTCACGGGGCTATAGCACGGAATAACGTCTTCTGTGGGGACGCTAAGCCATTCTATAGCTCCAAAAACTCATTTATAATTCTGTTTTCTGGTAAGGTCACGACCTCTTTAGTTAAATCTGTGCACTTTATATAAACCTCACGGCTGTTGTTTCTATGGTTTTGGAAAAGATAAACGGGAACCGTAGCACCTAACCTCTGTAAAATC
>Ga0247741_1002436_pt1 | contig 10331 bp, 11 predicted proteins | sample UWRJL213509R2_FD_180945 | JGI IMG/M metagenome (GOLD analysis project Ga0247741, IMG submission 180945) | Plant litter microbial communities from Arlington Agricultural Research Station in Wisconsin, United States - UWRJ-L213-509R-2 | ecosystem: Environmental > Terrestrial > Plant litter >...
GTTTGCATTCTCATCTCTAAACGAGCTGGATGATCTCGCGCGCTGGGATATGGATTCTCTCCCATCTATCCCCACCCCTCCGGATACTCCTGAAGGGACCGACAACACCAACTCTTCCCCTAATTACTCCAATCCTTTTTCTTCCAACCTCAACGATGACTCTTGGCTCACGAACGACATCCCTCTCCCATCCAACCGTTCTCGCGTCGTCTTAGAAAACATGGGAATCAAGAAATCCAAAACTGCTGCAGCAAGTAAAGGGCGGAGTGTCGGTGTCGGGGCTAGCATCCTCAACCGACATGTTAGTCTCCCCCGCTTAGAGCCACCTGCTCCAGCGGCAACGACAACCACACCTCCTTCGACATGTTCGTCCACCTGTCGCCAGCCACACAACCACCAGCACTCCGTTCCTGGACTACCCCCTCCACTCCCACTGCGGACGCTATGCCAGAACGCCGGCGCTCCTCATCCTCTGGACACTCCCGCACCGCTAGCAATCTCCGGCCGTTCCCCACTCCTTTCAAAACCTTTATCGATGGCGTCCTCAGGCAATCCATCGGACAGCGGGTACGGCAGTTCAACTCTTTCCAAGGAGACTTCAACCAACGGGTCGTCCAAAACTAAACGCGACGCGTTTGGCTGCGTACACCTGGGTGCGGACGATTGTAAACTTTCTCTCATGTTCCCTCAGACGTCCCATTACGAGGTGTGGGATATGGCCGACGAGTGAGTGATTTACACCCTATCATATAAAAAACCGGCGACTAATAAATTGTTTGTAGCGTTTACTTTGCTGTTCCACTACTACTCTGTCTTATGGCCAAAGACGCACTGGCATGGACGGGATTGCCACTCGCTCTGCCCGATGTCAGCCTCATCGATCTTCGCTGCGACGATGTTCCTCTTCCCTCCCCGATTCGCTCTCGCAACACCTGGAAGTTCCCCGACCAGGGCGCCGCATACAGCACCACCTTTCTTGGCGGTAAATCTGCTCGAGAGGAAAGCTCTTTCGGCCTTGGTACAGGAATGAACATGATGAGGAATCTCAAGCAATTTGAGGAGGAGCAAACTATTGGACCAAACAAGATTTCGATCGATGGGAGGTGGGCGCGGACATACGCTCCTCCTGGCGTGGAAGGACGCCCTGGACGTCAAGCAGCACCCAGTACTATGTCATCAGCGCCTTCTGAGAGCACCTCAACCTCTGGCAGATCAAGTTCGGCGTACACTTCCAGAGGTTGGTTCCTCAAGTTCTGGGTGCCGATTCCTACGCGACTCTTCGCCAAGTACGAGTCTCGGTCTTTCCGCATCCAAGCACGTGTTTGGATGATGGGAGACGAGGAGCGGGTACCGGCTTTGGATCGCTTTGAAACTGGGCCTGGCCCTGAAGAAAAGGTAGATGAGTCCCGCCCGCACCCCCTCCTGGCCGAGACAGAGATGACAGCGTCGCATTTGAGGAGGGAGAGAGAGATGGACCGTTGGTGGTGATGATTCACACTCATTTTTATTTATACCTCATCTACGCATATACCACTTCCTGAATGCGCGACAAGCAGCTCTTACGACCACACTATCATTTTTACTTCCACCTTTACGCTGGAGTGGAGCTCCTTACCTATATCTGATTTTGTCTTACTGTCCTTACGATATCTTGCACTGTATCCATTTACCATCTACCTGTTGTATCTGTACTTCCTTTATTATTTACTAGTGCTTCACATCTTACGCTCATCCATATTAAATATACATATTGCTATTACATCTTATATTTAAAATCCTACGTAAGACTGCGGATAGGATGGCCTCCAGGTTCGGCTTTGTATATAGATCGATCGCCTAGATCACGCAGACCGAACGAATTATCGACACTGCGAGGGACCTATCTCAGGCCGTCTCTAGAACACGAACGATCATGGATATTCTGAACTTGGGCACGACAGCAAGTGTGGTAATCTGATAATTTAAAGCTGATTAAACTGCAGACGATGGTAGATAGATATTGAAATTAATCAATAATCCACAGACTTGGGGTAGTACTACGGGATAGAAAAATATAGATACAGTCATATGCAAGTCATGGTCGAGATGAAGCTAGGAATGTGTTCCGGATGCAACAGTAGAGAAATTAATAGCGAGAGCCGAGATGCAGAGGCTGAAGGATGTACAACGGCAGAGAATTACATAGATGGGTAGGTATAGGATGTTAGCTGATTTTGGGCCGTGAAGAGCAACAGGCCAAGCAGTGGCAAAATGATAGCAAGAAAGAGCACCGTCAGGAGACGAACAATCAATACTGGAACAGCATGGTCAGGACGGAAGCCAACATAGATCAGAGGAAACAGCAGGCGCACTCGAAGTCAACGCAGAAAGCAAAGGGGGCACAAGGGAGTTCTCTACTCTCCGCCACCAGCCAGTTCCAGGATCAACCTGCAAGCCACGTCCATAAATACGAAAGGCGAGACGACCTCATCCTCTTTCATCGTGCCAGAGCCGTCCTTTTCCTTGACCGATCTTCCCGACTCGCTGCTGGTCTCAGCGGAGAAGATGGGGTCGTACACCGCCATGTCGAATTTGCCCGCACCAGGCTCAGTAGAGGCCCGATAGGACTTTTTGTGGTGGAAATCCACTAGATAGTTAATCGAGTCGACCATGTAAAGTTGTAGGTTCATGAGAACCTGATGTGCGGGTGTGTCAGGTTTGAAATGTGTATAGAAGAATGGGCCATAGAGAACTCACCACAACATCTTGCACTCTTGCTCTAGTCTCGACGAAATAAATACTCGACGCAGCCTTTAGATCAACGCCCTCCCCTCCATCCAGCTCACGATTCCTCTCAATGGGCTTCCCTCCCTGATTGCGGTTGCGTTGTTGCTTCGCCTTCAAGCCACCTAAGCCACCCAGATTCTTTTTTTCCTTCCATTCCATTCCCAGCGTCCTCAGGGTCCGATAAATCTCTAACATGACCTCCATGGGCGGACTTCTGCTCCGGATACCAAAGTGCCACTTTGTTTTGTGCTGCTTTTTCTCTCGTGCGCCGCTCCTCTTTGCGGAGACGTACGATGTGAGGTGATGTTGCTCGGGGCCTTGCTCGGGCAGGGAGGAGTTGAGCACGGCGAATTGTGGTAGGTACTCGTCGCCGTCGCCTGTCAAGGCGGGCGGTGAGATGAAATCGAGTTCGTCGGATGAATCATCGTCTTCGTCGTCATCATACTCGGCGTTGAACTCTACTTCGAAGGGATTTTCTTCCAGTTCTCCACCAGCAGGTGACAGCACAGTGGGCGATATTGCATTGCGAGGCTGGCGGAAACTGTCAGTACGAACAAGAAATGAAGCAGGGAGGGACCTACATCCATGGCTGCCAGTTGTGCATCTCGCTCGGCTTCCGCGAATTCAGCTACTGCAGCCCAGATAAGAATGGGTTCGAACGCATAGTTAGAGACACTTACAATCCTTGCCCAACCTCCGTTTGTCTCTCAGCAGCATATATGCGACCTTGACGGCATTCCCTTGTACACCATCATCCCTTCTCAAACATTCCCAAATCTCGTCTTTATCCACCCCAATCATCCGATGTGCCAGGTCCTCGACGACATCCTCCTCGATTCTGCCAAGACCTTCTATAATCTCAAAGTCCAGCTGTTTAGCCGGTGTCACGAGAGAGCTTAGAGTTCCCAGAACCGGCCCAGGTGGGGGTGGCAATGGCGTGAGATACCGAGGAAGATCAGTGGTGAAGAATGGGTGTTGTGTTATTTCGGGAACTGTAATGCGTTTGACAGGGTCGACAGCCAGCATGGAAGTGATTAGAGATCGTGCGTCCTGCGACAGATAGTTGGGCATATGGAAGTTCCCCTGGCTGATCTTTGAGAACAACACCTGTACATCGTCGTCCTCGAATGGTAAGCGTCCGCAGAGCATGACATAGAGAATGACGCCGGAACTCCAGACGTCGATTTCTGGACCTGCGTAAACACCGCCCCGAATGACCTCTGGGGCAGCATAGTTGGGACTTCCACAGCTGGTGGTGAGAAAGTCGCCGTCGCTTATCTCGTTGGAGAGACCAAAGTCGGCAATCTTGACGTTGAGGTCATTGTCTAAGAGGACATTTTCTGGCTTGAGGTCGCGATGGACGATCTTCAGCCGGTGCGAATACTCGATGCCAGAAATGATTTGTTGGAAGAAACGACGGGCTTTGGACTCGGACATGCGCCCATGAGCGACGATGTAATTGAAGAGCTCGCCGCCGGCGTATTCGAGTACGAAGATGATATCGGTTGGTGTTGAAATGACCTCGTATCTATGGGAGGGTTAGATAGACTTCACATTGAGGCACGCAACATACAATTTGATGATATGTGGGTGTCTTAGGGTTCGCATGTACTCGAATTCGCGCTTAACACGAGTCTTTGTCTTCTCTCTCTGAATGACAGCTTTTGAAATGTACTTCATGGCAACTTTATGACCCGTTATTGTATGGGTTGCCACTATAACCAAATTAGCATCTGTACTAGTTCCAGTAGGAGAAGTACCTACTTTTAACCTTGCCGAATGTCCCTTCCGCGATGTCCTCGATGACAGTATACTCGCCCAGCTTCTCTGGGGGATACATGCCGTGGGCGTCCATGGTTGTAGTGTGGAGTCTCGACGTGTGCCAGGTCTTTTGAGTGCAGAGTGCTCAGGATAAGAGAAATAAGCGAGCAAACCTTGAGGCAAAGAAGTGAGATTAGATAAACTGGTGGTGGATGTGGTGAAGGAGGCAAGGTGAGGGGTTTCGAATGTGTGTTTGTGTTTGGTCTGTCGGCCGGCCCGTCCCTGATACCGTCATAACATGAGGCTCTTCGGATGAGGCGGTGGATTGACAGATCTCAGTTTCGACGCTTGGGATAGGTTCGGCACCGTTGGTTGTAGAAGCGGAGAGATAGATTACCAGCATCCCGAGCGCCGAGTAGACTTTGTCTCGACTCCCCCGGACTCTTTTCATGAAAGAGTATAACTGACAGATGCAGGCATGCTTTGCACTTCTCACCCAGCAATTGTTACCTGTCGGTACAAGTAGACTGAATTTCGAGTGGGAAATAAAAGCACGTCAGCCCACGGTAACAACGATCAAACCTCCAATCAAGGACGCGTAGGCGTCATGTAGATTAGGCGCCCAACAGATCTAGCTGGAACATTTTCTCGGCAAGCAGGGAAAGAAAATCTCGGAGATGAGGCGGCCAACTGCCCGGCCCACATACTTATGTTGGGATGGAGGAGCAACAGAGCACCACAAGCGCATGATCTTCGTCTCAAGTCCGATTTCCCCAAGGCCTAAGGAGATAAGCTGGTGGCTGTGAGATACGCGTCGCGAACGAAAGTTAAGGAATGGGGCGATCTCTCCGAATGTACTTGTGAAATAAAAATGCAGGACTAGGTAGAATCTAACATTAGAGCACCGTATGTTGCTTCGTTTGTCCTTCAACATGAAGTAATTAACGGCTCAGGGGCGGTGGCTGTGAGGAACACGATGGTGCTGCTTGCCGCAGCCTGCAGTCAAACATCTACACGTGACTATCGCGCGTCCTCGCGTCCTCAACGTTTCCCTGGTTTCATACTTCTACTAACCTTACCTGGCTCTCGAGAGGCTTCCATCGCTGGCCGGTCTATATACGAGACCCTCAATATTAACGAGGCCCAGATCGCTTTCTCTTTGATCGCACACCATTAGCCACTATGCGACGCGCTCAAAGTACACGGCACTATGCTCGCCCTTCACTGGCGCTTGCCGCAGATGACCTTGGTGTTTTGCGTGAAGGCGACGAATCAAACGAAGATGTTCTTCGCCGACAACTATTGGACAAGGATAGGGAGGTGGATAGGGTACGAATTCATGTCATTATATCCGGTCGCCCCACGAATCTGACACCTCGCCACAGCTCAAGCTCCAGGCACAAGCGCTTCAAGATCAACTGTCGCAAAGACCACCCGTCGAACAATTTTATGATCTTCAACAAGAGTTCAAGAACCTCGAGTTGATTCTGAAAGGGACACAGAGGGAGAACGAGAAACAGATGAATGAAGGCGAACAGTAAGTCTACCTTTCATTGGCCGAGCAATTGCTGTTAAAACAACCTTCAGATACAAGATCTACATAAAGACGCTCGAACGCGAATTGGCGAGACTGGTTGGCGAGAATTTCAAGGAAATACTCGGCATTGGTCCAACCGGTTCCCCGACGACGACGAACAGTACCTTCCGTGGTGGCCTGCATCATCGCTCGAACACCATCGCGTCGCCCATAGTTTCCTCGTCTCCTTTCGCGCGTGGCACTCCACCTATTCCTCAATCGAGAAGCCCAACCCCTTCCTCAAAGGGAAAAGAGGACAGAGATGCTCAGAAGCTTGCTCAGCTCGAACAGCTGAGGCTTTTGATCCTCGGTATGGAACAAAGGCTGGAAGTCAGAGAGGAAAAGCTATCGCAAACTGTCGAGATGGCGGAGAGTGAGGGCCGGAAGTACGAGGCTGCGGCTCGAACTTGAAAGTTCAAGCAGCATGATGTTCGCGAGGACTTTGGGGTGTGGAGCTTCTGGGCGGACTGTACTATATGCTTATGGATGGATTGCATCTTGACGACCGTGACGATGAGTGGCAATTATGATTTCTTACATTTCATGTACTTGTAACCTGATATTCCGTACACAATCTCACCCCTACTATTGCATTTTTGTTAATTCTTACGCATACGTGTTTAGTCAGGCCGGGAGTTCTCGAGGTGCCAACAGCTTCTTCAGCGATCTTCAACTTCGAAAGGCGCATTCAAAGAGCAAACGAAGATGACACTTGCCTCGACCACAGCTTCGTACCTTCTCTGCTTTCTATGATAATGACTGTTATTGACAAAGTACTCTAGGTCTCGCACATCCTTACACCGGCAAGACCTGCTTTACTCGCCGCTGTCCACAGTGCTCTGGGCCGATGGAAAACTGTTGACGCCTGACCAGTTACGAGGTCGAACTCGTCAGGCCATCACGCACCCGCGTCAATGTGGTTTATATAACACATTCTTCTACGTGCTGGTTATTCTTAGTCCTAGGGTCTCCGTCTCGAATCAAATTACTCTTTGGACTTCGCAGGTAACCGTCTCGAATGGTCACTTCGACTGATGAAGATGGAGGAAGGTCAGGTTACTCAGGTTCTTACTATAAAGGTGAACCTTCCCGAAAATTTCTGCTCTTTAAGCTCACTTGTCCAATGCAATTCTTCCGACTGCGTCGATCCTTAAAGTTATCATCATCATCTCCGCCGCCATCTGTATCGTGCGGGTTTAATGAGATGTTCTTGGAGCTGTTCTTCCAGCGCCACGTCGTATTTCATGCATACTGCGATGTCGAAGTTCGCAAGTATGTCTTCGCTGGAGTCGACGGCCGAGTATAGCCGTGACGGATTGAAGTAGCCTCAACCACCAAAAGACCGCGAATATGAAATGATCAGCGCCTCAATAGATGAACTTTCTCATCTTTGCACCTCCATTTCCGCATTGACCCCAAACGCTCACATTTTGAGATAGGGACGATGTTCTGCCCCATGGTCCTAATCACAAAGGAACCGAGTATTCACCTAAAGCAGCGTTCTTTGACAACATCCACCCTCCTCGAGGGACAAAATGAACAAAAGCACAAAGGCGGCAGTGCTGGTGACCGTTGACATCCTTTGACAACGTTGCCGTTTGTCACTTTACGTAGGCATTTAAGAGACCGGAGGTTAGGAGTTCAGAGCAACTCTGCTCTTCCTTCCCGCCACTTCCTTCGTTTCCTCATTCCCCTCATTATCGACATCGAGTAACAACGTCGGTGTCAGCTAACCCTGGTTAAAATATGGAGTGAGTAAATCATCTCATTGATTAGGCCGAGACTGACCTCCTTTGTCCGTCGAAGCCTTTTCAAGGGAGACACACAGGTTGTAACATTCCGAAGGCGAGGTAACGATGGCCAGTGGGTGAGCACCCATGCTCCTGTAGTGTGTCCATTGGGATTTTGAACGACCTGTAATCTGTTGCTTCCAGGCCGTCAGCGCAAATCCGGAGCGTCCTAGCACCCTTACGCGACTTGCAAAGGTCGCCGTCGCAGTGACGATCTTCATTGCTGCTAGCTGTGGGGAGGGTTTGGTCAATTACTGCGCGTTACTGGCGTTGTTCTTGGTGTACCTGATGGCAGTGGGTTGAGAGTGGCTGACGACACGCCCCGAAGCCGACGAGGAGTTATGATGTCGACAACCTGTTGAGACTCTGTAACAGTATGGTGTACTATGTGCCGAGGGTGTAGGAGTAGGATTGCGGATGTTCTCAAGTCTTGTCTGCAAGCTTGGGGCATCCTCGGTTGAGTATGATCAGCATGAACATTTGTATATGATACAACACACAGCAATATTCCATGTATGTAAACCGTCTCGTCATGAAGGAACGCCTAATGTAGATCTCTAAAATTTATATCGCACGTCAACATGAGGTTCAGATGAAGAGGACTGGGACATACAATTTGGACATAAGTGGCTCTTTCTGAGGGTGGTAGCATGTTGATTTGTTCGGGTGTCATGGCGAGTACACGCATTATCAAAGCCTACAAGCAAGGCGTGGGGTTAGAGAAATAGGAAGGAACGATGCGGTTCAGGCCAAGATCGTTGGAATAAACATACTTTTTGTTCAGGTGGAATGTTTGCCAGTGCATCAGGCAAAGCAGGCGTAGAGCTTGGGACTGCTGCTTGCGGAGGAGGCTGACCGAGATGACCTGGTGGTGGCCCGTAGCTGGTTGGATATCCACCATATGCACCTGGATGCGATTGAGGCTGTTGATACCCATAGCCAGTTTGGCCGTACTGTCCAGCTCCCTGGCCATACCCATTCGGCCCGCTTGGGGTCCCGCTTGAACCTGGCGCCCCATATCCATATGGTGGTGTAGGTGTATGTGTTGGGACTCCCGGGTGAGGCATAGAGGCAGGAGGCGTAGTGGTTCGGTAATGAGTTTGCAGATGGGGTGGAATGGCTGAAATTGGTGCGGGTGCAGCTGGAGGTGGCAATATCTGTGGTACAACTGACGCGCTAGAATAGTTGGGTGCTGAAGGAGTAGCTGATGATGAGGACGCATTCGGTGCAGCGGAGGTAGCTGCACCGAATTCTGCCAGTGTTTTCTACAATAATGGTCGTCGAACACTCATTCGCTGAAGTAGGTTCAGAAGTGTTTACCTGAAATACTTCAGTATTGACTGCATTCATGGACACCATGAGAGTGATCAGAGCATATGCGATCGCGGGCTGGTTATTCAAGATGCCACGCGCGGCTGCTGGTGTGGTTTTCTACGCCTTCTGTTAGTTTTGGCATTAACTTATAACACAGAACAATCGAATTTACCTTCAGGGTGAGAAGAAGCTCTAAGAGCTGGTCTACTGCCATGCTAGGGTTCGCCATTGAGGTGGATGATGGTAGGTTGTAAAGCCTGAGTGATGTGCCGGCCCGATGGGGCCTTGTGAATAAGTATTTGGATTCATGAGACCCTGCAAAACGCTACTTTCTACAGCACCACCATCTCCATTTTCAGCGCGTCTTCTGAGAGCTTTACGCGTCAGTGTTGTTCGAAATGTTATGTGTTGTAAGCTAATTCGTCTCGCACAGCCGGCCCGACTATCCAGTCATTTTCCAATGGCACCAGAAATGACGCTTTGCCCCCAATGCTTCACAATGAACACGGCAATAGACACCGGTTTTTCGCAAATTTCTTGCACGAAAGGCGAAGAGCCTGACAAGCCTTGCCACCTTTGCTTGCAGTTTTCAGACCTTGAACAGAGGACCGAAAAAGTTAAAGCTGAGCTCGAGAACCTCCGGCAACAGAGTCTTCAATTGAGGACAAAATTCAATCATCATCACGACCCATTCATTCATCGTCTTCCTCCAGAGGTCTCTTCACGGATCTTCTTATTCTGCCTACCCACGCGCCATTTGCATCAGAATGTTACGGCTCAGCGAAAACGCCGATTTGCCGATGGTGCACGACCAATTCAATTCGTTATTGGAGCCGTCTGTCAGCGTTGGCGCGAGATTGCGTGGTCGACGCCGCAACTTTGGAACGTTCTCTGTCTCGGTGTATCGAGGAACACGCATCCAGTTCGAGCGCAACTAGTCCAGTCATGGCTCGAACGCTCGGGCCAACTTCCGCTCTACCTTCGCGTGAGCTACGACGAAACCGCATACCAGCATGCTGATGTCGTCGCCATGTCAAGAATGACTCTCCGGCTTGTTATTGACACGCTCAACGTCTTCGTCAGCCGCTGGAAAGTCCTATCTCTTCGTATGCCCAACTCCCTTT
>Ga0247741_1002437_pt1 | contig 10331 bp, 15 predicted proteins | sample UWRJL213509R2_FD_180945 | JGI IMG/M metagenome (GOLD analysis project Ga0247741, IMG submission 180945) | Plant litter microbial communities from Arlington Agricultural Research Station in Wisconsin, United States - UWRJ-L213-509R-2 | ecosystem: Environmental > Terrestrial > Plant litter >...
TTTCGATGGAGACGAATGCAGAGCCCCCACCAAACCATCCTGGCTCTCCGAGCTTAGGAGGCATGTTGACTTTGATGGCCATGAACTTTCCTTCGGCTGGTGTCTGATCTGAAAGTGGTGACTTGGATGCGTCGGTCAACGTTAACGACCGCCTAGTATCTTGTTCAGAGCGTGGCTGAGAACTTTAGAGTGTAGCTCTTACACGAAGGTGTTCCTGCATTGATGTACAAATGATCATGAGCCGACTATCCCTTTAAGCGCACAAGCTAGTACGCACCATTCTTTATACGACGAGAAATCCATCAAGATCGACCACACTTTATCTCGTGATGCATCAATCAGAGCGGACCCGGAGACCGTGAAAACAAAGTCATAGCCCGAGGCGTCGGGTGGGAGCATGGAGGACGCCATGGTTGTGGTTGAGTGTTGAGAAGTGTCCGGGCCGGCGACCAGGTTCATGATAGCCTCAACTTCGAGATCAACTCGCGATGCAAACTACATGTCTGCATAGTAATTCGAAGCATCCCGTTCAATGGTTATTCGTTAGCTAGCTTACAACACACGGTCATCCCAGTCTTACCACCACATATATCTCGGACTACAATTCACCGTACATAACTTCTCCATCTACTACTGTCGCTATAACTTTGGTCTCCAGAATCTCCTTTGACGGTACTGTCATGATATCTTTGTCAAGAATAACGAAGTCGGCCTTCTTTCCTGGCACAAGCGAGCCCATAACGTGTTCGGCGAAAGAAGCGTATGCTGCATCTAGCGTCATCCCTTTCAAGGCTTGCTCCCGAGAGAGCTTCTCGTCCGTAAACCTGTTGGTCAAAAATGAGCAGATGGAGTATCGCCAGAGAACATCACCCACCATCCTTCATTTCCGTGAGGTGACGTTCCATCAACTGAGAGTCGGGCGGTGGCGGCGTAGAACCCGAGTAATGGGTTGACGCCTTCGATTGGGAAGTCGGATCCTAGCGGGAGCACCCCCTGTGGTGATGCCCTTCATGAGGTCAACACCAGAAATCCAACGCCAGGTAATAGTCCACTCACTTCAAGAGCGTTTGGTAAGCATATGCTCCTTTGATTCTCTTCGGGCCCTAGACATTCGATCAGTAAAAGTCCAGAATAGTGCTACGAATGACCCACAAGTCGGGTTTCGGCATACCACATGTCGGATGTTCTGTGACATTGGTCTATGAGTTGTATTTTTATCGTAGAAGTGGGTGCCTCGCTTACGCATGAGTGGGCTGCACGCTCGCAATGACTGGTGATCATATGTGAGCAACCGAGAGGATGGACATCAAGAATAGAGATGTACCTCCTAGCCTACCGATCTTCTCTAGGTCCTCTGGCGAGAATATCTGAGCATGCTCAATACGCGGGCGCCGTTCAGTCACGTTGGCCCCGCCTTCCTCAAGCAGTTGTTCGTAAATTTTGAGAACCTCGTGATTCGCCCTGTCACCAATGCAGTGGATACCCTGCAGATAGTATAGTTGTTTAGCGCAGTGAATCTTCGCCATAAATAACAGCGTACGCACAGTCTGCCATCCATCCCTCCAGAATTTTTGTACAAGCGTTTTTAGCGTCTCTGGGCTAGTGAGCATCAAACCGCTTGTCTCTGGCTTATCAGAGTACGGCTTCAATAGAGCAGCGCCCCATGAACCAAGAGCACCTTTCAAAAGAATGAGTACTTTGCTAGGCTAGAGTAGGAATGGCCTACCATCTGCGTACAGCTTCACGCTACGGAGATTGAGCCTCTTGTGTTTCCCATAATCCTTCAGATGAGAGATTTGGTCACCCAAATATCCGTCAACAGCAAGGGCGCCCATGAGGTATAGACGAATCTGCGGTCATTAAATCAGTCTAGATTATCCCAAGAGTAACCATAAAAGCATACAGGTAGTTGACCCGCATTGGCCTTCCTGTATTGTCATTTAGTACACCCGTTACACGTTAGAAAATTACATACTTCTGGAAAAACTTGATATGAGGCAATTTCGTATCTGCATCGTGAATGGACGTCAGTCCATAGGACAATGCTTCCTTGATCGTCAAATCATAAAATTCGGAGATCTGGACTTCGCTCCATTCTGGTATAGGGAGGAGGTCCATCGCATTGTCAACAAAGATCCCCGTTGGCTTCCCATCATCGTTGCGGACGATGAGGCCCCCGTCAACCTTCTCAGGCAGATTGGGCATGAGTGAAAGGACAGCTGGAGACACCCATCGAGCGTGTCCGTCGACTCGACTCAACGATATCAGCCGTCCGTGGAGTACAGGATCTGTATCGAGGTCTGCCTTGGGAGAACGAATTAAATTTAGGTTGCGACGCGAAGAACAACGAGCTCACTGCTGTAGGGAAGTGGGCACCAGGCCACTTGGTCTGGTCCCAGCCCATGCCTTCTATCCAGCGTGTTTTATCGTCAAGGATGTCTGGGTGAGAGCGAAGGTATGCCTTGATGCGATCAATGACTTCTAAAAATACAAAGTTAGCGTTGGCACGATATATGACAGCATATATACCTTGGACAGAGCTGCTCCCCATGAGTGGTAACTGGTTCATGTAGCCATTTTCAATTATATGCGCGTGCGCGTCTAATTTGGTGGTAAAATTCCAGGATAAACTTCTTGTGACATGAATGAATACCCACCTGTTAGACCTGGCACGACGACAGAACCGTCGGCTACTTGAATGACCCTGGGCTTCAACCCCACATTGCTGGAAATCCATTGAGGAAGGGCATCCGCAAGCTGCGGCAGGATGGTCTGACGCTTTTCAATCTCCTCTGAGCAAATGAATACATCAGACGACCTGCAAGCCATACCAGAAGCTTTGGACTTACGAAAGCCACCAGTATCTACCACAAGGGATCCTCGCACCGAGATGCACTCCACCCTCGGGTTAGCATCATCCACCGTGTAGATATTTCTCTTCCGCGAGCACAAGGTGTAATGGTTTGTTCTAGGCCTTAAAAACAATAGCAACGACGCGCCTAGAAGAGCGGTAAATATCCATCGTGCCGGCGGAACGCTGGTTGAGGTGCTAGAACTTCGGCCTTTGGTCGCGTCTGTCTTTGCTCCAGATTTGGATGAGCCCACTGGCAGGTCTGTTGTTTCCTTCTCGCTAGGCATGTGAAAAGGATGATTAAAAAATGAGTGCTGAAGCGGAAAGCGAGCGAGATGCAGACTAGCTGCCGGAAGGCTGAAGTTCGGAGGAGAGCAGCGGCCCGCTTTCCGTCAACACCTACAAACACTTATAGCCCCTGTCGTCCTCTGCGTTCAACTGTGTTCTTTCTTCGTAAAATGTGGAGCAGTTCTCTCGCATTCAAACATATGACACTTGGCAACGTCAAATTCTCGGAGAGACTTCCTGCTTCCGGCTGCACTGACGTCCTGTCAGAGGGATAGTTCGACGGGAGAGCATATCCACATCCTCGATCACTGGGAAGCCACGGGACCTCGTATAAGCACCTCAGCAGTATATATACAAGTACACTGTCACTTGATACAAGGAGCGTGGGCTGACGTTAATGTTATAGATTTGCACTTCGGAATTTCCGACGAGCTTCTCAGCGCGGTACCAATGACAAGAGACATGGTTATTTTCACACTTGGTTCTACTACGTTTGCAGGTGTCATAATATCGAATTTCCGGAAGTATCGTGCCCAGTGCGATATGGTGAATACTAGTCGAAGAAATTCCGGCCTCTCTGTCAGGCCACTTCATATATAACTGCACCTCTCACCATGATGTTCTGAAGGAACACTCTTGGTTCCTCTCTAACGACATGCATTTTTCCATCCTATTCGCCTCAGCCTGGTTGGCCATCTGCTCGACTATTGTATCCGCCTTCCCCGATGTCCCTTTCACCACTTCTGGCCGCTGGATTCGCGATTCCAATGGCAAAAACTTTACTTATGTCGGCGTCAACTGGCCCGGCGCTGCAGACACCATGCTTCCTGAAGGTCTTCAATATCAATCAATCTCGTTCATTGTCAGCAAGATCAAGAGTCTCAACCTCAATGTCATTCGCTTGACGTTTGCCATCGAGATGATCGATGACATACTTGACAAGGGAGGCGACGTACCTATTCTGACGGCATTCACGAAGGCTTTGGGTAGCAGCAACGGCCAAAAAGTGTTCAACGCAGTGGTGAAGAATAACCCTCAGTTTTCAGCATCGACGACGAGATTGCAGGTCAGTCATAACGCCAACATTAACCTTATTCGAAATTCTGATTCGTCGATGCAGGTTTTTGACGCAGTTGCCGCAGAGTGCGCAAAGCAGGGGATATATGTGCATCTTGATAATCATATGTCTCAGGCGGCGTGGTGTTGTTCGACTACGGATGGCAATTCTTGGTTCGGGGATAAATACTTTGACGTCACGAAGTGGAAGAGGGGTCTGGAATACATAGCAAAGCATGTAAGTTTCCCAAGATAGTGGAATCGGTGGATCCTAACGCTAACGATCATGTAATAGGGCGCATCATGGCCTGCTCTTATTAGCATCGGAATGCGCAATGAGCTTCGCAGTCCTGATGACAAACCATCGCCAGCACCTCAAGCCTACAATTGGGGAGTCTGGCATACTAATATGGTTGCCGCCGCCAATATGATCAATGCCGCTAATCCCAATATCCTCATTTTCTACTCCGGCCTCAACTTTGACACGACATTAGAACCAATCGTGTCGGGTTCAGATCTCGGGAACGGCGTCAGGTTCCAGAAGTCCAGCTTCGCATACTCCAACAAGATCGTCCTCGAGATACACAATTACCAAAACTCAGCAACCAGTTGTGACTCGATGAAGAGTGGACTCCAGAACAACGCATTCAAAGCGTTGACTGCCAGTGGTAACAGTGCTATGCCAGTGGTTCTGACGGAATTTGGATTCAATCAAGGGGATAACTCGTACAGCGGCGTCTACGCCAGCTGCTTGCGCACATACATCCCGAGTCTGAAAGCCGGGTGGACGGTATGGGTGTTATCTGGGAGTTACTACATCCGTTCAGGAACCCAAGACTACGAAGAGACATGGGGTAGGTCTCAGTTCGTTTGAGCGATCGCAAAATCTGGCTAATCCCGCAATCAGGTCTGCTTAAACATGACTGGTCTGACTGGCGGTCGAATACTGCCATTCAACAGAACCTAGTTCCTATGATCAAGGCTTCATTAGCGTAACACGTGCATGAAGACCCGAGATTCATGTAATAAACAATTTCCAAATGCATATGCAACCATTGTTCTTCTGAATCAACAACATCGAGTTCTAGCAAGCAGACTCCAAGTAATATGTACATTTTAACCGGTAAGTCATTCTCCAGTTCTTCCCCTTACATTCGTACTGTTAATTTCCAAGGATGTCTTCCCCCATTTCCTCAATATCCTGGTCTCGTTCCTTCTCCAGCCTTGCTCTGTATTCATTCTCATATAGAGGATCTTCCAACACCAACACCTCCAAGCTGTCCGTCAGCTCCAACTTAGGACACTGCTTCAATAATGCTCCGATCGAGGTTGACGAGAGTTGTTGTGAATCATCGAAGTCGATTAGGATCCGTTCAAGGTTCGGGATTCCCGCCAGAGCGTCGACGAGCTTGTCAGATGGGACGATCGGCTTGTCCTCGCAGCTGATCTTCACCGCTTTTAATGTCTCGCGCTTCGCCGTCAAAAGCTTCTCCAGTATTTCGGTGACCTGGCTGTCGACTTTGACCTTCAACGAAATCTCTTCCAACGGCGCGGCGGAATTCTCAAGGACCTTGAGCTGTGTCGACCCAATAGCACCATTAAAGTCGAGGACCTTCAGCTTCTCTAGACTGGCTAAGACTGGAATTGCTGCAACGACATATTCGTCATCAACTTCCGAGTAATTCGTGATATCGACATGCTCCAAGCTTGGTAGCCTTTCGACTAGAACCCGAATATGCCGAACCTCGAGGATACCGGAACCGACCCGCAGTGTGGTTAAGGAAGTGAGCTTCTCCGAAAGTTCCACTAATTGGTCGTTGTCGATCAGTGTCCCATAGCCAACATCGAGTGTCTTGAGGTTAGCGCCCAGTCCCGCCGCAATAGCCTGCCAGTACCAATGGAAGTCATACAACTGGAGTGATTCGAGCTTCGAAAATGGGAGGTGGGCACCCGACGGGAAGTTCAATTCTCCTTCTACCTCGGGTGTAGACGCGAATTTACCGAGATAGAGGTGTTTGAGGTTTGGGAAGGAGGATAGGATTGTGTTGAGGGATGCAACCGAGGCAGACGTCACAGGCTCCTGACCGTCTACTGAGTCACCCCAATGCAGAGTCAGGTCGACAACACCGGTTGCGAGAGCAGCGATCTTTTCGACCAGTCGGAAGTTCCAACCCCCTTTGACAATCCGAATGCGAAGACGTTTGACATAAAGCCCGAGACTGTCGCTGACTGCGCCCGAGATGGCGGTGCCAAAGGCGAACCGCACCTGCTGCTCGACAGTGTCCAAATCGCGGGGTCGTCTCCAAAGACGGAGCTGAGTTGCACCGTGGAAGGCGTGCGAGGTGAGGGCTGCATGGTGGAAGGTGTCGCGATCTGATTTGGTCAAGAGTGGGATATGGGTAAAGATGACGTCAAGAGTGTCGGCGAGGGAGAGAACGCGTTGCGCTGGTGTAAGATCGAATGCTGTTGGCTCTTGACTTGCGCGCGAATTCTCAGCAGGAACTGGAAGCCCTTGAAGGACTTTCGCAGCAAGTGTGGCATCTACAGAAAGTACCTCAATTTCCAAGCGCCCACTTCAGACAGATGCAAATGACGTACCACTGAGTGCTGCGTGATAGGTCTTGAAAGTCTCAAGTTGCTGGTTTTCTTCGTCAATCGAGGGGTCAAGGGTGTCCAAGAAGAATTTGAGAGCATGAGCTGCCCTTTTCTTGGTCTGGGCTTGAAGGGCGTCGTTGGATCGTAAGGCTTCACTGGTGACGGTAATAGTATAATCAATTAAGGACTTGTCGAGAAGATATGCTGTGAGTTGGGAATCTGGCATTTTGGTTGAGCTGCCGGGTGCGATAATAGTTTCGGTAATACAGAGGAATCGATGGTGTGTAAGTGGATGTCGGTTAGTGAGCGGTATGCTTATATCTTTCTGTCCAAGATCGACGCTCAGAGAATTCGTGACACCGCCAAGCGCGCTGTCAATCGAATGACAATTGGTATCGGATCTCAAGATGTAGGATGAGTTTGCATTTGTATATGGTTTGCCGCCGTCAATCCATGAAACAAATGTGAATCCTTTTCTAATCACTCAAACCTATGGTGCAAAAGGCCTACTTAGTCACCGCTACTTTATCCAACCGAATTAGGAAGGTCAATTTACCCGGATTTCTTGTTCCTCTGGTCAAACTGCTCATTTCAAGTTATACGAATTTGGACCCTCTAGGATTCCACCGCCCACCTATATATCAGTGTAATTGGCTTATTATAGTGAACGCTGGATACGAAGCTATGGGAAAACGCCCGAAAATACTATTTCTAGCCAGCTGACCTCTTTGGAGAGGTATTTTATCATACAAGACCCTCACACAAACTCTTGCGACCGATTCTGCAAAAGTAGCGAGGACTAGGCTTTTTGCACCATAATTCATTCTCGTAAACCAGCTCCAGAAATTGTGCAGAATCAAGTGATTATATGGGCTATCAAAGAAAGAAGGTGCAGACATTCAAACACTCACCTATATATACATGGTAAATATTGTGTTGTTGAAGCCAGTGATAGTGATCAACCGAAGCACGTATACGAACTTTGAAACATGACCTCGGTCTCCTGCACAGCACCATATTCTTGGCAAGACTATGGTGAAAATATGGTAAACAATACTGGTATATGAATGACATTTCTCGCGCAAATAATGTTAATATTGTAATGGATATGGTAAATTTTAGCAGACAAAGGCACAATACTATTATACCGATCTTGCCTACTATAATTCCACCATAGCCTCGCCGAGAATATGGTGTGTTCATTCGATATTTCGCGGAACTTTTGTCGTTGAAAGATGATGATAAAAATCGACATCTTCAATGTACGTAGACCGGTAACCAGGTTCTCCTTGGACGACACAGCTCGGCCTCCGGTCGATGCACAACATACACGTACGTGATTCGGGCGGTGATCGCAACTAAGGGAAGCCTGTGCGCTGAGCACTAACTCTATCGTGATGTACGAGAATATCTTCTTATTGCTGATGGGAGTTTGGGGTTGCATCTCGTTGCATTCCTTGCGCCCAGGCGTGGCGTCAATTTAGAGCGCGGCATGTGAATTTCGAGCTTTCAAGGTATTCAGTAAACAATGCCGAAACTTATTTCGGGTACCGCGGCGGCGCGGCCTACGATAGTCGCAACATATCCCCTATGACTCAACCCAGGTCTGAGGTCAAAGTGCACACTTCTATGTTGAGTTGTCAAGACTGATAGCCCAAATTGTAGACACATTTCTAAATGGAGATTTCAGGGCAATTGAATCTTACCAACCATGTCCTGCAATAATGCTGGTTTCTGCGAGGTTTCTTCAAAGTGTCGCCGCAGAGTCACAGCCAGCTTCGTTGCCCCTTGAGGCGTCGTGAAAGAAACTCTCAAGTATAGCCGACAACTCACATATTGTCTGTGACTGTTGGAACAGCCACAGTGGGAAAACATAAAATACTGCTTGATTCTCTAGGGATGATTCTAGCGGACAATATACCATCATTAGTGTAAAGTGACATCTTTCCAATATCATCAAGCGTTTCGGCAGCACAGGGACAGAAGAGATATGGTTCATATAAAAGCGTAGTGCGACCATGCTAATGCTATCAACCTACCTCCACTATTACCCCCTTACATCAACCATCATGAAGCTCACTGCTCTGTTCCCCATTGCCATCCTCACCGGGAGCGTTTTGGCTCAGGAAATGTTAGTTGTTGCTTCTCTACATCTCTATTCCACTAGATGCTTACAATCACTCACAGTTTCGACGTCGATGAATTCGCTACTCGCGAAATTGACGACTTCGATATCGATATCGCGGCTCGCGAGTTGCGTGAGGACCTTGTCCTTCGTGCTCTCTATCACGTCAAGCGACAGGCTCAGGATCATGTAAATTTGCATCGACTCTATATTATATCGGCAAGCTCATATTCATCAAATTTTGTAGGCCGATCTCCTTGCCCGCGCTGTTGACAAGCTCGACAACGTCCTCTACCGCCGATGGGGATCAGGCAAATATGTTATTGACGACCACACCTACCATCGGGACGTGAAGCCCAAGATTCTTCAAGAGATGAACAAGATCAAGGGCTTCTCCAGCAAGTGCGGCAACAACCCCGACTTCCACGTCGAGCGTGATGGAACGGTTTACCCCAGCTCTAGGACCGACAAAAAGGGTATTTGCACCAAGGTAATAACTCTTCGAATTTTTATCTGTAGAAGTGCTTTCTGAACCTATTTGCTCTACAGAAAGCTTTCAGCGTCGACATGCACAGTACTCTCATTTCTTACGTACAAAAAGAACGCAGTCCTTCACCTTCGCCTGGCCGAAGCCCAAGCCCTGGTCATCACCGTCGTGATGTTGAGGATGTTGAAGAATTGGACTAGGTGTTCACTCAAAGATATCATATTTATACATCACGTATATCACACTTTTGGCATACAACTTAATAAACTGCCTAATAAGGAGTCCAAGAGGTGTTACCAACCGCGCTGGAACGGAAATATGCTTTGAGCTTGAAACGGTACCGCATTTGGGAACTTTTCCCAAATTCGGTCACTGTCTGTGATCGATTGATCGATGCGTCCTACAAGTTCAAATCAATGCATTGCAATAATATTTTCAAATTCATTTGTGAGTCACACGTTGGACTACTTAAAATGAATAGTGGTAAAATCATGATATAATCGTACAAATCTTCTTTGTTTCTAATCACAGAGCTAGCAGACCTTGCAGACCCAGAGGCGGTGCTGTTGTAATAGCGGACAATCCCAAATACGATTGCATTCCAACTGGCCGATAGATCCAAATTTCCCCCTTCTCGAAGAATTTCAAGTTGTAATCTCTGCGCTCTGGTGGTCTGCCTTGACTTTGCTCGACCACAGCGAGTACGCCTAGATCACCCGGCCGCAAGGTAGCTCCGTCTTGAGGTGATACAGAGGGCACAGTATCCCTAATGATAATCGCGGTGTGATCTGGGTCACCTAATGTTGTGTAACTGCGTTGAGCACCACTGATGCCGACCCGTGCTCTTCGCCACTCCACAATGTCGCCACGCCGGACGCGATCGTCTCCACCTCTCCACCTGCCTTGCATCCATCCACCGTAGGCACGTC
>Ga0247741_1002441_pt1 | contig 10330 bp, 11 predicted proteins | sample UWRJL213509R2_FD_180945 | JGI IMG/M metagenome (GOLD analysis project Ga0247741, IMG submission 180945) | Plant litter microbial communities from Arlington Agricultural Research Station in Wisconsin, United States - UWRJ-L213-509R-2 | ecosystem: Environmental > Terrestrial > Plant litter >...
TCTCAGTGCCGTCCTTGCACATGGGAAGGTACTGAGATTTAAGTACCATGGTTGAAAGGAGGATGGTACCTAAATTTAAGTACCATCGTCAAAAGGCAGGGGGTACCTAAATTTAGGTACCATCGTCAAAAGGGAGAGGGCACTTAAATTTAAGTACCATCGTCAAAAGTGAGGATGGTACCTAAATTTAAGTACCATTGTCAAAAGTGAGGATGGTACATAAATTTAAGTACCATCGTCGAAAGTGAGGGTGGTACATAAATTTACGTACCATCATCGAAAGGCAGGGTGGTACCTAAATTTAGGTACCACCGTTGAAAGAGAGGATGGTATGTAAATTTAAGTACCATTGTCAAAAGTGAGGATGGTACCCAAATTTAAGTACCATCGTCGAAAGTGAGGATGGTACATAAATTTAAGTACCATCATCGAAAGGCAGGGTGGTACCTAAATTTAGGTACCATCGCCGAAAGGGAGAGGGCATTTAAATTTAAGTACCATTGTCAAAAGAGAGGATGGTACATAAATTTAAGTACCATTATCAATAGGGACGATGGTATGTAAATTTATGTACTATCGTCGAAAGGGAGGATGGTACCGAAATTTAAGTACCACCGTCCAAAGTGAGGATGGTACCAAAATTTGAGTACTATTGTCGAAAGGCAGGGTGGTACCTAAATTTCAATACCATTGTCGAAAGGGAGGGTGGCACTCCAATTTCGATACCACACTCTCGACGGAGGTTGGTACATAAATTTGAATGCCAACCTCTCAAGGGGGGTGACACTCAAATTTCAATACCATGCTCTTGAGGGAGCGCGGTAGTTAAATTCAAATACCATCCTATCGAGAGGGTGGTACTCAAATTTCAATGTCATCTTCTCGAGGAGTATGGTATTGAAATTTCGATACCGACCTATCAAGCGGGGGTGGTACTCAAATTTGAATACCAACCTATCGAGCCGAGGTGGTACTCAAATTTCAATGCCGAGATATCAAGGGGAAGTGGTACTCAAATTTAAGTACCAACCTCTCGAGAGAAGGTAGTACCCAAATTTCAATGCCAACCTTTCGAAGGGGGTCGTACTCAAAATTGAGTACCATGATATCGAAGCAGGGCGTTACATTTGAATACTATGCTATCGAGAGGGGGTGGTACTCATATTTCAATACCGAGGTAGGGTGGCACACAAATTCAGATAGGTTCTCAGATTTCATCACCAAGGGGTGCGTTACATTGTATATCCACAGTGGTACTCAAATTTCAATGCCATGCTCTCATGTTGCGCCTTCAGCGTATGTAATCAGCTCGATGCTACATGGGTGGCAGACCACGGCGTGGTCAAACGCGCAGATCACGGCGCCACATCACTGCATTTCACGGTGTGTTATGCTGTCTTTGTACGTGGACGATTCGCGCATCAAGGTGAGCACAAGTAATGATCTTTCCCGGCTTTTGGCTAATACATATATTGGCATAGAGGGTCAAGAGGAACTACTCAATATTCTCGAGAGCTACTTCCGCAATGCTGCGAAATATCACCCTGAACCTGAAGATGCTGGAAAAACCACATACTTCTCAAGATTTGGGGTGGATTTCGTTTACCAATCAGCCGCCGCTATGTTCAAATTGAAACCCACATCCCCGCTTTTCTCTCAACACCAAAACCTTCTCCAATCTCTGGCGACCAGCCTTCAAGATCTCCCTGATGATCCTGCAGTCCATCCCCCTCCCGATTACTTATTTTTTGCATCGGTGATCTATGTCCATTACCTTACCCGTTTCGGGGAAACAACCAAAACGGACATCGGTCGAAATCTGATTCTCGCTATATTGCAGTATCACGCACGCGCCACCCAGCTGCAAAGGGTCATGGAACACGAAATGTACCGCATTTGGTCCGATTTTGAACGGGACTGGCCAGATTTCGTTCGGAATGCCGAGAGACTTGGTATTGTGGTGCCTCCACCTGCAGTGCAGCTGCCAACGGATCCGATGCCCGTCGTAGGCATTGAAATACAAGAACCCTGCCAGGCATCTGGCGATGCCATTGTTGACGTTCGAGTCGATCCACTTGGCAAACGGTCTTCGAGTTTGCAAGAAAATGCGTCTGTCCGTTCTTCTTCGGGCATGGATGGCAATGATGCGATAGCGTGAAGATTCTGGAGATGGTCATATTGGACAGGAAGACATTGGCTGGGATTTTTGTCTACTCCTGTTTACGGGCATTTATAATTCTTATCTTTGAATGTTATGCTTTATTCTACATAATTCCGAGTACCCTACTACCGACCTGAAATACCTGAGAGGGCAAGGTCTATGTCGTGTAATTTACCATCCGCAGGCTATCCTTATATATCTAGTAGTAATTTGCCAGTGATCTTCTATACTTGAATATAAGTTAGATAGTAGTCTGTGATTTCCAGTATGATGTGCGATAAAAGTACATTGGTGCTGTTAAAATTGTAGATAAAGCGCGAGAACTGATCTCCGTGGCTGTTGTTTCCAGACCAGTGAACGCACACCAGTCATTCACGGCTAGACCAGCACCAATCACATCGGATCCACGGTTTACCGTGCCAGCCTGATAGATTCCAGCAATGGTTAGAGTGAGTTTACCGGAACACCTCCACCTTGAGCACATCGGCGGTGATTTCCTCCGTCTCACGATCGACATCGGGGTGAACGAGCGCTACGTAGTCATTGCATGCGATCACGTTTCCGAGGGCAGATAGACGCTCTTCCACACGTCGGATGGCCACTTTGTCAGGCAGTGAATTGCATAGGTGCTGCAGCTCTTGGTCCGTTGTTGTGGAAGGAACAAGGAGGCCATGCCAGCGGCTTCTTATAGCACGTCATAGTTTTATGAATTAATACACAGTATGACCCACGAAAAGAGATCTGCGCACCTGCCGTTAGACGGCCAATTATCCGCGTGCCTCCAATGCTGGTGTGCACGATGGGTACGACACCTCCCAGCTCGCTCTCGAACGCCGAGTAGAAGTTGGTGCTTCCCTGGATGGCAGCAAGGGAGTAGCTATTCGTCAGCTTGGCGAAAACGCCGATGTCACTGTGGTTTTCGAATTGGATGCCTAAGCGATGCGCGAATGCTTGTTAGATATTTGCCTGTTGTCGGGGTTCGGCGCCTTTCCGGAGAAGATAGTGCTGAGGGCAGTCGCAGTGGTTGTATACGACCGTCGGATGCGTCTGCAGGCGGAGAGGATCAAGAAGGAGTGGGAGGAAAAAGGGAAGACGAAGTTGGGCACGGTGAAAGACGTAGAGAGCGAACAACGGATGAGTGCATTCAAGTGTCCCTACCATGGCTACAACCCCTACATCAAAGTCGTCGCCTTCAATAGACAGACGGTCACCAGTCTAATGAGTACCACCTCTGAGCGCAACTGGCGCTCAAGTTCCACGTGACCAAAAACAAGCGCTCGCCGCTCGGCAACTTTGGATCAAGTGGCGATGTTTGGCGGTGCGGTCGGGTTGACTAAGACGCATCTTCTCTCAAGACCTCATACCACCCCACCGACAGCTCCTTTTATTTAACCATATAACGACGGTCTTAAGTCTGAGCCTATCCATCAGTCGACCGATCACGTCAATGGCGGGTTTTTTCGATCGTTGTGAAAACATCTTGATCTCCGGAGGCAACTTCACCATAGAAAACCACGCAGAAGGTGAGGTATCCTGATACGTGCTCGTCCATGATCGTCTCTGACAGACATCTTACCGTAGGGCCTAGCGATGATCCATACAGACAACTCCAACAGCTCGTCAAGCCCACTGCAATGCACGACTCGGGTCAAGTCTTCGACAGACCCAAGTGCCACGAGAACACCCGCGTCGCCGTTCTGAAGAGGTTCACAGACTGGATGCTCGGGACGCTGTTTAGAACTGCCTGTATCATGTGGCTTTACGGGGGTGCAGGAGCTGGCAAGTCTACCATTGCGCAGACGCTCGCAGAGTGGGGTGCTGGGCATGGTATGTTGCTTGGAGGTTTCTTCTTCTCTAGAAGTGATTCTCAAAGGTCCCACCATACCTTCTTCGTCTCCACCATCGTATACCAGGCGGTCATGGCATATCCCCCACTCAAGAATTTCGTCGTTGCTGCCCTCGAGCGGGATCCACTGATCTTCAGTAAATCCTTGCAGGTTCAATTCGACACCCTCCTCATCAATCCCCTCAATGCCCTCCATTATAATTATCTGCGACCTACGATCAGAGTTCCGCATGTCATCATCATCGATGGCCTGGATGAATGTTCTGATGTGGAACAACAATGCTATGTACTCGACGTCCTCATAAGCGCCGTCCAGAAGTGCAAAGTACCCTTAAAAATCCTCGTGGTCAGCCGACCTGAGGTGGAAATCAAGGGTGTTTTCAACTGCAATCCACTTCAGGCGCTCTCGGAGAGGGTTGCCCTCGACGATTCACAAGAAACAGACGCCGACATACGCCGCTTATTTGTGGACGCATTTGGAAAACTCAAGAGGACACACCAGGTCAAAGGCCATATTCTCAAATCGTGGCCAGAGTCCAATCTCATCGACGAACTGGTTAAACGAGCCTCGGGGCAGTTCATCTATGCTGCAACAGTCATCAAATACATCTCTTCGCCACGCCATCATCCTGTTGACAGGCTCGAGATAATTCTGGGCCTTCGTCCCAACCCTTCGGAGCGCGACCTACCATTCGCTCAACTTGACGCATTATTCCTGGAAATACTTTCGTCGATACCGCCAGAGAACAGAACGCTCGTGATGACAATCGTCGGCGTTCTAGTCGTAGAAGCTATTCAAGCTCCTATGTTTCAGGACTTGCAATGTCTGGCAGAGTTCTTTGCGCTTAAAGTGGTAGATGTGGAGCTTCTTCTGGGAAGTTTGGCTTCCATCATCAAAGTCGATCAATATTCCCTTGTTGAAGTCTCGCATGCGTCTCTGGGTGATTTCCTCCAAGACAAACAACGGTCAAGAGACTTTTATATCAACAGTGGCGTGCTATCCGCCGACATACTTTGCATCTGCTTGAGGAACCTTGGGTTGGGTGGCAGAAACTGTGAGGCCTCTTCTAATTGGGTTACAACTGTCCTGACTCTTCATTTGATAGATTTGGAAAATTCTTACACTTGGGGAAAGCTAATACCTTTGCTACCCTATTCGGGTTTACAGCCAGACCTTTTACAGAAACTCTCACAAATTGATCTCAAGTCGCATCTACGGAATACGGACGAAGTACTAGGAGCTTTATTTTTGGAATCCATGTTACGGCTCATTGTGTACATTGAGCGCGAGGTGCGATTTCAATCCGCTGTTGTCTTTCAGTGATTTGGGAAAACTCATGTTGTTTCAAGCCCGCAGGTCCAGACGTTTCGTCTCTTATTCTTTATCTGCGCAGGGGCCTAGACGAGTGCATCCTATACTGTCTCAGCTTACTCCCCAATGGCACACACATAGGTTCCAACTGTCAGTCGATTGCATTGCTCCTTTTTTATAAACATTAACTCCAGTTTTAGACTCAGCAGCTGACGCCAGCCACATAATGATTCCGTTAAGATTATGCGCCACGGATTTTGAGGACGTGCGGCAATTCCTCTTCAGCTTCTTCCGTGATGCCAGCAGAGCACGGATCTATACATATGCTGGCAAAACGTACGCTTCAGTAGCATATACATGCCTTGAGTACTACAGTCACAGGTCTGTGAACGTCAATTTCAATTGGCAGAACAGTATTTGACCTTATTTTCAATCTAACAGACCTCAGATTCCGCGTAAGGTTGGTCCACAGTCGCAGCGTAAGGAATTCGAAGATGTGTCACCTATGCCGCCTGTCACAAAAGCGGAACTTGTTCACTTCATTGACTCGGGAGAATTCGAGCGCATGCTGAAAAAAGAGCAAATGGATTGGTGGTTTTTTTCCAAACTAAACTTCTAATAAACTATAAACTATCCTTCACTATCTCAGAACCATGTTCAGTAGCACAGGGCGCTGGAAAAGTTCTTCGTCGCGATACTTAAAACAGGGGCCAACAATGGCAAGGAAGCAACACCATCTGAGGTACTTTCTACCGTCCTTCCTTAGACACCAGCAATAAACGCAGTCCAGCATTCCTTCGCGAATCCACGAAAAGCGTCGTAGTACTGTAGGGCAATTCGACGATAATCCGGTACCTCCATGGCCTCAAACGACCAAAGGCGAGGGGGCGGAGCACAGCACGTTACAATTGTGGATTGCTTTGGGTATTGTCCACATATAACAGCCTTGCTGAGCTCTCGTGTAACCGGTACCTTGTAAAAGCGTGGACGTGTCCCGATCATCGTAATGCAAGGGACGTTCATCGACTCGAGACGTTCAAGATGGCGGTTGCGGCGTTTTCTGTTATTGGTCTCAAAAGTGGCAATGGCCTCGGCAATAACCTGAGCCTCAGGCGACTGCATGCTCGTTCCATCCGCCTTGTCTTCTTGGACTACCAAAAGTATCATCGAGCTGAGGTGGACAAGACAGAGACCCGTTTTGGCGGCTCTTGTTTCACCAGCGACGGTGAAGGGAATATCATAGCGCGAGCGTAGGATCGTCCCTAACTCGTCGTATCCCGTCACCTCAAGGACGGCTTTCCCAAAATCGTTGATGGCGCTTTCCTGGCCAACATCAGCATGCGACGCAAGGTCCAAAAGCGCAAGGAAGCGGTAGGTTTCCTTGCTGAGATCAGAGGCGATGGAAGGGTCGATGGTAGAAAGGAGTTTGGCGTCCAAGTGGTCGATGGGACCAAGCTCTCGACCAAAAAATTGAGGTGCTTCCTGTAAGGAAACCTGGATGTTGTACGCCAACAGCTCATTTTCTGTCCAATTGCAGCCCGACTTGGCAGAGCGTATTAGACTTTGACCATCTACTGGTATCTCAGAGTCTGTGATATGAAGAACTATTAGCATTGAAGTGTTGGGATTCGAATTGATCCACTGACATGATGGAGGTGTTGGTTGAAACTGGCTTGAGACACATCCATTGGCACTGGCCGCCATTTTGAAACTCAGACATAGGAGATCCTGAGGAAGAAAGCCTTGGCCTATTTTTTTCGTCAAGGTCAAGGATCAAGTGAACCTTCGCTGCCTTGGTGATTCATGTGTAATAATGTCCACCACGGCCCACTCATCGACTCGGAGATATTGAGCAATTGTTCGAGTTGGTAGATGGGACTCGGAGTGATGACCTCCAACTTCGCATCCATCATCAGAGGAAAGGTATTTTTGCATGACTTTACCTAATTAATTCGACGCTTGTGCACGGGCCTGAATTTTGCATGGTAAAGAAGGCTGACGTAATAGGCGCCCGCCTGCATAGACGCCGGCATGTCTTCGGCATGTCTGCTAATTGAAACACTAGGCGCAGAACACGATGCATGTGTACATGCAGACGTCAGTGCATCTACACATGGGGTGTTAAATGCACAGTAGGCCCGCAGACCTGTCCAACATACCCCTTCCCATCCTTTGGCATCCTGCACTCATTACCACCTTCCACCTCAAACGTCGTTTTAGATCGATTTTTCCACACATGAAGTACACAAAGTCACTCAAGAAGGCTCTGTTTTCAAAGCCGATATCTCGCCTAAAGAAGCTCCTAGACACGATCCCTAAACGTTCACCGCCGCGAGAGCTCCTTGCTAATCGAGACGCACCGGCGCCCTTCGAGACCTCACCGTCGAGACTTGATGTCCATGTTGAGGTAGAACTTAGGGAGGAGATAGTTGCCCGAGTAATCGAAGTGGAGTCAGTTCTGGATGAAGAAATCGACACTCCCGTTCTGGAATCACAGAGCACACTGGACATACGTCGACCGAACGACGAGAAGCGATGGGAAGTGGCACTGGTGGGCGATGAGAAATTCACCAGGAGTATCGTCAATGAGGATGTTTACGGGACTAGAGAGCAAACCAGAAGCAGTGACGAAACTGAAGGTATTATTGAAACCTATGTTATGCGTACGTATCCTAGAGGTTTGGATGTGATTTCGTCCGAACACTGATGAACCCATCTCATGCTGTTTAGATTTTGCCATTGTCGCAGACCACACACCTGAGAAAAGGGGAATTACCAATGTGGACTCCGTCCGCATTGCATGTAATCCCGGGATCGGGAGGGACGCGAGCAGGACTTTATCTTTGGACATGGTGTCGCCTGATATATGGCAATACTCTGGTCCAATGAATTTGTGAGTAATGCGCCTATTGATATACTATAGTCCTCATGAATATTACCGTCTATAAAGACCTTCGAACATCAACGAGCTCGTTGTAGTCGCACACTCAGCAGAGAATGGTGATATTGGTCACGTTTTCTTAACAGAAGAAGATCTGGACGGGTTCCGATACTACAAAGAATCAATAGAATGTGAGCGACATGTCCCTGCCAAGCAGGGCGTTCTCAATATAATTTTTTTTACAGTCAAAGGTGCAGTTATCCCAGGAGACGAGATCCCTGCAATGAAAACATACATCAAGATCTCCGAAAAAGTCGCCTTAAACGAAACTGTTGAGAGGCACAACGATGGTCTGAGACATAACCATGGAGGTATACATAATATTCTCTGCTTCGAAATTATTTCCAGAGGCTCACTACTTTAGATCAAGTATCAACTGTGTCAAAGTGGCTTGACATACCAGCACAGCTCAATAGCTCCGCTTGCCTGTCTGCAGCTCGTTTTCTACATTCACATACACTGGAGGACCTCTATGATGCGATTTCATCGTTGAGAAGAGCTATCGAGTTGACGGGTGTTGGAAAAGAGGGCGATCTGACGGTATTCCTTGGGAATCTCGGACAGCTGCTTGTTCTCAGCTTCAAGCACACTGAAGATCTTAGTGATCTCTCTGAAGGGGTCGCTGCCATGAGAAGGGCGACACTTTCTGGTTCGAACAAGATGGCTCATGGATTGAGACCGGTGGTGGGACGATTGAGGAGGATTGCATTGTAGCGGTTTGAAGCGAACCTGGACGTTTTGGATTGAGTACTTAGCCTGGGGGATCCCCTTTATGAATTACTTACACGTATCATAGAGACTTGAATTTAATATCAGATTGCAGAGCAGCTCAAGCAAGAGGCAGGGGCCTGTTACCATCCTAGGACTCAACGCAATCCGGTCCGACTGCATGGACTTAGCGCCCGTGCACAGCGTTAGGTAATTCCGATTCCCTTCTTTTCGTACTGCCATGTCGCTCTACAAGCCTGGTCAACCAAGTACATCCAAGCCAGTTGGTATTACTGAATTTGAAATCCTGAAAGCATCGCATAAGTGAGTTGTCGCTCATTTGGTTTGTGAATCAAGGCCCATTGATACTATTCCTAACTATCATGAAGGTTTCTACGAGAACAAGACGAGAAAGCCTCGTCATGGGATGAGCAGCTAGCTGCGAAATATTATGCAAGCCTATATAGAGAGTTTGCGTTGTGTGATCTGAAGCACTACAAGTCGGGAAACGTACGTGCTCGCTTCAGGCCCTGGTTCCGCACCGTGCACCGGCTGACTCGATCAATTGCTTGTATTAGTTCGCACTACGGTGGCGCACAGAAGAGGAAGTTCTCGCTGGTTCCGGAGAAACAACATGCGGTAACACGCGTTGCGAACACCACTTTGCACCTCGGCGGCGATTCGATGATGACCCAGAACCTGTGGTGCCACTAACAACTCTCGAACTCCCTTTCGTCTATGAAGAACATGGGGAGAACAAGAGTGCATTGGTTAAGGTGGTTCTATGCGGGAAGTGTTTGAAGAAGCTGATGTGGAAGAGAACGAAGGAGAAAGGGATGCAGGGGGAGGCCAATGGGGGTTTGTCTGCGGACTTGGAGAAATCTGATGAGAACCCAGGCGAACGTTCGGAGGAAAAAAGAATGCGGGAACGAGTAGGCGGAGTTCCAGAGGAGGACGAAAAGAAGAGACACAATGTCCGGCGGGAAAAGAGGGCCATGGACGAGGATATCTCGGAAAGACGGCGGAAGAGGCGGAACTCGCGATCGCATTCGCCCCGCCGCACTAGAGAAGACCCTGACCAACGCAAGAGCCACTCTTGAACGATATCCTTTGGCTACTTTAATTCTGCTACTCGAATTCTCAACGTTTGCGGTTATTATTCCTTAAGCAAGAGCATCGACACCTCAAACTACTTCAATCGCGCCTCCCAAATGTACAATTTCCGCATTTATATGGGTCTGGTTCTCCTGCTTCTGCGGTCGGGATGAGCTTTGAGGGCGTCTGTTCGCATCTGGTTGAAAGAGTCATATCCGTTCAAGTGGTATCCGATACAACGAGTTAATTGGAATCAAGAGAAGCCGC
>Ga0247741_1002442_pt1 | contig 10328 bp, 7 predicted proteins | sample UWRJL213509R2_FD_180945 | JGI IMG/M metagenome (GOLD analysis project Ga0247741, IMG submission 180945) | Plant litter microbial communities from Arlington Agricultural Research Station in Wisconsin, United States - UWRJ-L213-509R-2 | ecosystem: Environmental > Terrestrial > Plant litter >...
AGGAGGGGTATTATGAAAAGTTTTGGTCGTTCGTCGTCACTTGCGCGGTCCACATCCGCAATCGCCGTCGCGGTGTGCATGATGGTGCCGGGTGCGGCGATGGCGCAGGCCGCGCCGGCAGCAACGGCCGATGGACAGGCTGGGGACGGCGAGCAGGACATCGTTGTCACCGGCCTCCGCGCCAGCCTCGAGCGCTCGATCGCGATCAAGCGCAATTCGTCCGGCGTGGTCGATGCGATCTCGGCTGAGGACATCGGCAAGTTCCCAGATACCAACCTGGCAGAGTCGCTTCAGCGCATCACGGGCGTGTCGATCAACCGCACCAATGGCGAAGGCGCGCTGGTCACGGTGCGTGGCTTCGGCCCGAACTACAACCTCGTTACGCTCAACGGCCGCACTCTGGCGACCTCGGTCGTGTCGGTCGTCGGCGGTGACCAGAACGCCGATGGCGCGCAGGGCACCAGCCGCTCGTTCGATTTCTCCAACCTGGCCTCGGAAGGCGTAAAGACACTGGAAGTCTACAAGACCGGCCGGGCCGCCATCCCATCGGGTGGCATCGGCGCGACAATCAACGTGGTCTCGCGACACCCGCTCGACGGCCCCTCCGGCATTTCGGGTAGCATCGGTGCCAAAGCCGTCTACGACACCAGCGTGAATGGCTGCCTCGACTGCGGTTCCAAGGTCACGCCCGAGGTATCCGGCGTGTTGAGCTGGACCGATCCATCCGAGAAGTTCGGCGTCTCGCTGTTCGGCAGCTATCAGAAGCGCAATTATACGTCGATCGCCGCGACATCGAACGACTGGAATATCATTCCCTACAGCACGTTTCTGACGGGTGGGTTCGCGCGTAACATACCAGGCGCGATTCCCGGTGCCGACCCGATACCGCAAATCTGCCCCACCACCACACCGGCTGCTAACTGCACCGTCGTCAACAACGCGCCGAAGAACGCCAATCAACTCGTCGCCATTCCTAACGACAGCCGCTATCATTACGCCGAAGGCACGCGCGAGCGTTTCAACGGCCAGGCCGTCCTGCAATTCCGCCCCACCGACAACCTCACGCTGACCGCCGATGCGCTCTATGCGCAAAACAGGCAGCGCGAGACCCGTTCGGATTTGTCCAACTGGTTCAGCCGGCCGTTCGACGTCGTTACCTTCGACGGCAACCCAACGGTCGCCACGGCAACCTATCTTCGCGAGACGATCAACGGTGCGAAGGACGAAGGCTTCGAAGCGCAATCTCGCGCCCAGAAGAGCACACTTCAGGATTACGGCCTTAATGCGAAATGGGACTTTGCCGAGAATTTCTCGCTGAATCTCGATGGTCATATCAGCAAGTCGGACAGCCGGCCCGACAACCCCAATGGCAAGAGTTCGACCCTTGTCGGCATGGGTGCCAACGTCGTTTCGCAGCATTCGGTCGACTATGGCAGCGGTGGCATTCCTCAGCAGAAGATCACCATCAGCAGTGCCGGCAATGGCGCCCTCGACGTTAACGACGTCGGGTCGCAGGTCGGTCGTACCAACGCTTCGACCCAGAAACAGACCGTGAAGGAAATCCGGGCTGACTTCGGCTGGGACCTTGGCGGCGGCAGTCGATTCGACTTTGGCGGCAACTACCGCACGGCAGACATGCGACAGACTTTCGTTTCCACGCAGCAAACGCTGGGTGACTGGGGCATCACAAGCCCGGGCGATGTGAACAAACTCGCCCCTGGCGCGCTCCAGGCCTTCTGCCTCGAATGCAAGTTCCACCAGTATAATCCGGGCGGCGATCCTGCTTCGCAGCTTGCGTTCCGCGGCAACGCGGCCGATCTTTATTCCGTCCTTTCCCCCTTTTACGCCAAGGCAGGGAACGCCGTCGGGGTCACAGGCAGCCAGGATAACAGGGTCAAGGAAACCATCTGGGCGGCCTATGGCCAGATGACCTGGGACGGCGAGATCGCCGGGCGCAAAGCCAGCATGGTTGCCGGTGTGCGGTATGAGAACACCAAATCAACCACCACGTCGCTGGAAGCCGTTCCGGGCGCGATCAACTGGGTGTCGGACAACGACTTTACCGTCGTCATTTCCAACCAGAGCAACTTCGTCACCGGCAAGGGCAGCTACAATAACCTGTTGCCGTCCTTCGATTTCCGGATCGAGCCGATGAACAATCTCGTCGCGCGGTTCTCGTTCAGCAAGTCGATCGCCCGTCCGAACTACAGCGATCTGTTCACTGCGACGACGGTGGGCGGCCCGCCGCGCCCGATCAACAATGGCGGCATTGCCTCGGCGACAAGAGGCAATGCCCAGCTTTCGCCGATCACGTCCGACAATTTCGACGTCTCGCTTGAATATTATTTCAAGCCGGACAGCTACATATCGGTTGGCCTGTTCGAGAAGCGGGTGCACAACTTTATCGGACGCGGCCAGTTCACCAGCGACCTGTTCGGCCTGCGTGATCCCAGTTCCGGCGCCGCCGGAAGCCGTTCGGGTGCCGCAAAAGCGGCGCTCGCGGGCCTTGGCGCCGATACCAGCGACGTGAACCTGTTCGCGATGACGGCATTGATCCAGTCGACCGGATCGGTGGCTGCAGCAACGGCGCAATTCGCCGCCAATTTCAATCCCGTCACCCATTCGCTGAGTGATGACTATGTCAAAACGATCAACAACACGCTGGACGTGAACGCGAACACAAGCGACCCGCTCTACCAGTTTCAGGTTTCGCGTCCGATCAACAACAAGGACGCGAAGATCTGGGGCATCGAAGTTGCCGGCCAGTATTTCCTTGGCAATACCGGCTTCGGCGTCTCGGCCGCCTATACGATGGTCCGGGGAGATGTCGGCTTCAACATCGGGGCGAGCCCGGCGGAAGATCAGTTCGCGCTGCTCGGGTTGAGCGACACGTTCAACGCGACGCTGATCTATGACAAGAACGGCCTTTCGGCACGCCTCGCCTATAACTGGCGCGACAAGTTCCTCTCCGGCATCAACCGCCAGGGCTCGAGGAATCCGGAATTCACGGCGCCGTTCGGTCAGCTCGACATGAACATCAGCTATGACATCACGCCAAACATCGCGGTCACGGTGGAAGGGCTCAACCTGCTCGAGGAAAGCGTGCGCACCTATGCCCGCGCCGAATCGGAGTTGTGGTTCGCGCAGGAACTCGACCGCCGCTTCATGCTGGGGGCACGCTTCAAGTTCTGATCGGCTTGTCGATCGACGCTATCGGGGGAGGAAGGCCGCTGTTCGCAGCGGCCTTTTTCCCGTTTGGAATTGAGCTTGGCCGGGCTTTGTCCCATCATCGGGCCAATGCCCATCCTGGCGGTTGGAGAGCCGCCCGGTCGCCCGACCGCACTCCTTGGGCTGGATAGGATCGCATGACCAATCGGGTACCGCTGAACAATGTCGATCATCCTGATCTGCGCGTGATTCCCGGCCATCGCGCCGAGTTCGGTGACAGCGTCAACCAGGTGCTGGTCTTCCCGACCGAGTTCGAGGAACTCCAGCGCGAATATCCGATCTTTTTCCGACGGGAGGAAAGCGGGGCGCTCCAAGCCGTCGCGCTGCTGGGGCTCGATCGCGACGAGAATCTCTTTCTCGACGAAGGCGGCTGGCAGGGCCGTTATGTTCCCGCCGTACTGCAGCGCGGCCCCTTCCTGATCGGCTTCAAGGACGGTGGAACGGAAGGCGAGCCGATGATCCATATCGATCTCGACCATCCTCGCGTCAGCCATGTGGACGGGTTGCCGCTGTTCCTGCCGCATGGCGGGAACTCGCCCTATCTCGAACATATCGCTGGGATTTTGCGAGCAATCTACGCCGGAATCGAGGCGAACCAGCCGATGTTCGACGCGTTCGACCAGGCCGGCCTTATCGAGCCGGTCGCGGTGGAGATCGAGCTGGATGAAGCACGCAAATATGTGCTGCCCGATCTCTTCACCATCTCCCGCAACGCCCTGGCGCAGCTCGATGGCGCCAGGCTCGAGCAGTTGAACGCCAGCGGCTTCCTGCCCCTCGCCTTTTTCGTGCTCGCCTCGAGGGGCAATATGAGCAGGCTGATCGACCTCAAGAATCGAAAGGCTGGCGGCGCCTGAGCGCGCGAACGCATCATGACCAGCCTGCGCAAAACCAAGGTGATCGACATCGCCGCATCGGACAGGATCCCGCTCGATGCGCTCATGGAAGCGCAGGAGCCGGCCATCCTGAGGGGTGTCGCGCGCGACTGGCCGCTCGTCCGCGCGGGACTGGAGTCGCCCGAAACGGCGGTCGGTTACCTCAAATCCTTCTACCAGGGGAAGTCGGTGGTCGGCTTTGTCGGCAAGCCCGAGATCGAGGGTCGCTTCTTTTACAATGAAGAGGTGACCGCGATGAATTTCGAGGCCAGCCGCTTCCAGCTCGACGCGTTGCTCGACCGGCTCCAGGCAGAATGGCACGAGGACCGACCGCCCAGCTATTATGTCGGCTCGACCGATCTCGACACCTATTTGCCCGGCCTGGGGCACGAGAACATGCTCGCGCTCGATCAGGCGATGCTGGGCGACGGTCCGCCCATCGTGAGCATCTGGATCGGCAACCGCACCACCGCGTCCGCACATTACGACATGTCGAACAACATTGCCTGCTGCGTGGCGGGCCGGCGTCGCTTCACGCTTTTCCCGCCCGAACAGGTCCACAATCTCTACCCCGGCCCCCTGGAGCCGACCCCTGGCGGCCAGGTCGTCTCGATGGTCAATTTCCGCAGTCCCGATCTCGACCGTCATCCCCGCTTCTCCGACGCGCTGGCGTCGGGCCAGGTGGCGGAGCTGGAACCTGGCGACGTGCTCTTCTACCCCGCGCTGTGGTGGCATCATGTCGAGGCGCTCGACCGCTTCAACATCCTGATCAACTATTGGTGGAACGCCTCCCCCGCCTTCATGGACACGCCGCAGAACACGCTGTTGCATGCGCTGCTCAGCCTGCGCGATCGCCCCGAGCCGGAGAAGCGCGCGTGGCGCGCGCTATTCGACTATTATATCTTCGGCCCGGCCGACCAGGCGGGCGCCCATTTGCCCGAGGCTGCACGCGGTAACCTGGCGCCGCTCGACGAAACCAGGGCGCGCCGCTTGCGCGCCATGCTGCTCAATCGCCTGAATCGCTGACATGGAAGGCCCCGGCATGGACGGACAGGTCGTACGCAAGGTCGTTATCGCCGGCGGGGGCACGGCCGGATGGCTCACGGCCGCGGCGCTTTCGAAACAATTGGGCGGGCTGCTCGACATTACTTTGGTCGAATCGGACGAGATCGGCACGATCGGCGTCGGCGAATCCACCATTCCCACGGTGCGCGCCTTCCATAGCCTGCTTGGCATCGACGAGCAGGAGTTCATGCGAGCGACCCAGTCCAGCTTCAAGCTTGGCATCGCGTTCGAGGACTGGAGTCGCATCGGCGACCGCTACATTCATTCCTTCGGGGTGCTGGGCAAATCGACCTGGATGGCCGATTTCCATCATTTCTGGCTTCAGGCTCGGGCCGAGGGCTTTGGCGGCGAGATCGGGGATTATTGTTTCGAGCTGCAGGCGGCGCGGGCGAACAGGTTCGCGACGAGCGACAATGCCCAGATCAACTACGCCTATCATCTCGACGCGACGCTCTATGCCCGGTTCCTGCGCGCGCGCAGCGAAGCGGATGGGGTGAAGCGCGTCGAAGGCAAGATCGCGAAGGTCGAACAGGACCAGGAAACCGGGTTCATCCAGTCCCTTGTGCTCGAATCCGGGCGAATCGTGCCAGGCGATCTGTTCATCGACTGCACCGGTTTTCGCGCCCTGCTGATCGAGCAAACGCTTCAGACGGGCTATGAGGATTGGGGCCATTGGCTCACCACCGACGGCGCCTATGCGGTGCAGACGGAATCGGTCGGCCCGGCCGCCCCCTATACCCGCGCCATCGCTCATAAAGCCGGCTGGCGCTGGCGGATCCCGCTTCAACACCGTGTCGGCAATGGCCTGGTCTTTTCCAGCAAGGATATGGCCGATGACGACGCGAAGGCCTTGCTGCTCGACCAGATCGAGGGAGAGCCCCTGTTCGACCCGCGCCTGATTCGATACCGCACCGGGACGCGTAAACGGGCCTGGAACAGGAACTGCATCGCGCTCGGCCTGTCGAGCGGCTTCATCGAGCCGCTCGAATCGACCAGCATCCATCTCATCATGATCGCGGTGACGCGGCTGATGCAGTCCTTCCCGTTCAACGGCTTCGATGTGGCGCTGATCGACCGCTACAACCAGCTCTCGCGTACCGAGCTGGAGGGCGTTCGGGACTTCGTCATCCTCCATTATTGCCTGACGGAACGCGACGACAGCGCGTTCTGGCAACGGTGCCGGACGATGGAGCTGCCGGACTCGCTCGTGCGCCGCATCGCCCTGTTCCGCGAGAATGCGCAGGCTTATCAGGCATCGGACGAGCTGTTCCGCGTGGATTCCTGGGTACAGGTCATGCTTGGCCAGCGCATCGAGCCGCGCGGCTATCACCACCTCGCCCGCCTGATGCCGCCGGGCCAGCTGCACCAGGCGCTCGGCGACATGAAGAGCGGGATTGCCGGCGCGGTGGCGAAGATGCCGACCCATCAGGATTTCCTTCAGCGCTATTGCGCCACTCCCGCATAGGGTTCGGTGCGATTTTCGCGCTGGCATGACGCGAAACTGCGCATATACGGCAGCAAAGCCGCGCGTATCGGGATGCGCGGCGAACCAACTCAACCGATCGGCGTTGCACTACGCACATGATCAAGGTCGCAAGTTACAACATTCACAAGGGCGTCGGCCTCGATCGCCGGCGCGATCCCAACCGGATCCTCGAGGTCCTGCGTGAGATCGATGCCGACATCATTGCGTTGCAGGAGGCGGATCGCCGGTTCGGCACCAAGGCGGGCGTCATTCCGCTCCATGCCCTGGAAGAACACAGCCCCTGGAAAGCGGTGCCGCTTGGCGCGCGAACGGGCAGCATGGGCTGGCACGGCAACGTCCTGCTGATCCGCAAGGACTCGGTGGTGATGGATTGCGAGGCGATCCACCTCCCCGCGCTCGAGCCGCGCGGCGCGGTGATGGCGGACGTCCGCGCCGAAGGGGTGCCGATCCGTATCGTCGGCATGCATCTCGACCTTTCCGGCTTGTGGCGTCGCCGCCAGGCCCATGCGATCCTGGCCCATGTCGAATCCAGCGTCGCGCGCCGCCCGACGGTGCTGATGGGCGACCTCAACGAATGGACCGCGCAAGGCGGCTGCCTGCGCGATTTCGGCCGCGACTACCGCTTCGCACCGATCGGCCCGAGCTTTCATGTCCGCCGGCCGGTGGCGCGGCTCGACCGGATCATGGTCTCCACGGACCTGCGCATCATCGATTGCGGCGTCCACCACAGCGCGACGGCGCGCAAGGCGTCGGATCATTTCCCGATCTGGGCAACGGTCGAGCTGACCTGATGCGGCAGAAGGAACTCAGGCTGGCGCTGGTCTGCTATGGCGGCATCAGCCTTGCCGTCTACATGCACGGCATCACCAAGGAGATCTGGCGCCTCGCGCGGGCGAGCCAGGCATTCCACAAGGGAGAGACGCCGGCGGGCGGCAGCCAGGGCGTCTATCGTGATCTGCTGCAGGAGATCGAGGAAGAAACCGGGCTGCGCATGCGCGTGCTGGTTGACATCGTCGCCGGGGCGAGCGCCGGGGGCATTAATGGCGTGTTTCTCGCCCAGGCGATCTCGACCGGCCAGTCGCTCGAGCCGCTAACCAAATTGTGGCTCGATTCGGCGGATATCGAGGCGCTGATCGACACAAGCCAGGCGCCGGCGTCGCGCTTTTCCAAGATGTGGGCCTTGCCGATCGCCTGGTTCGCCGAGAAGCGCAGCGGCGACAATATCGATGAGCTGGTCGAAGCCGGCGCACGAGATGAAGTCCGTACCAAGCTGTCGCACTTCATCCGCTCGCGCTGGTTCGAGCCTCCTTTTGGCGGCGCGTTGTTCACCGGGCTGATCCTCGATGCGCTCAACGCGATGGCGTCGGCACCGCGCGGCGCGCGGCTGCTGCCAGAGGGACAGCCGCTCGACCTGTTCGTCACCGTCACCGATTTCCGTGGCCATCCCGAGCGCCTGATGCTCAATTCGCCACCCGAAGTACTCGAGACCGAGCACCGCCTGGTCGTCCCGTTCACCGATCATGGCACGGCTGGCGACACCCTCGCCCATCCAGCCGAACTCGCTTTTGCCGCCCGTTCCACCTCGAGCTTCCCGGGCGCCTTCCCGCCCTTCATGGTTGGCGAACTCGACAAGGTGCTCAAGCATCGCAAGGTCGAATGGCCCGAGCGCACCGACTTCCTGAAGCGGGTCCTGCCTCGGCAATTCGCCGCCAATGCGGCCGACCAGGCAGTGCTGATCGACGGATCCGTGCTGGCCAATGCGCCCTTCCGTCCCGCAATCGAAGCGCTGCGCGAACGGCCTGCCCGGCGCGAGATCGACCGGCGCTTCGTCTATATCGATCCGTCGCCAGGCGTTAAGCTGCGCTTTGGGCCGCATAGCGCCAGCGCGCCGGGCTTTTTCCAGACGATCATCGGCGCCGTGTCGGAGCTTCCGCGGCAGCAGCCGATCCGCGACAATCTGGAAGACATTGCCGAACGTTCCCGCACCATCGAGCGCATGCGCGGCATCGTGTCCAGCATCCGGCCCGAGGTCGAGGTGCGTGTCGAGGCGCTGTTCGGCTACACGCTGTTTCTCGATTCCCCGACCGTCGCGCGTCTCGCCACCTGGCGTGCCCGCGCGCAGGGCGCCGCAGCAAAGGCCGCCGGCTATGGCTACGCCGCCTATGGCCACCTCAAGATCACCGGCGTGATCGAGGCGCTGACCTCGCTGCTTTACCATGCCGGCGGGGAGCCGGGGCCGCAGCGCTGGGACCGCATCCGCGGCCATATCGCCGACGCGGTACGCGACCGTGGCTTCGACGATCTCAAGCCGAGCTTCTCCGACGGGGCGAGCCCGACGACGATCGCCTTCCTGAGGTCCTATGATCTCGGTTTCCGCATTCGCCGCCTGCGCCTGCTTGCGCGGCGCCTTACCGAGATGGAGGCCGATCACGACGAGGCCGACCTCGAGCCGATCCGCGACGCCGTCTACACCTCGCTTGCCGACTACCTCGAGTGCAAGCGGACCGAGCGACACGCGCATCTGCGCAAGGATGTGCGGTTGCTGCGCGGCGATGCCGGTCCGTTGCTCGACAGGCTGGCCGAATCGCTCGACCTGAAAAGGCTCGACACGGCAACCGAAGTGCGTCTCGCCGCTGCCTTTACCGGGCTCGCTCGCGACCTGAAGCGACCGATCCTGCTAACCTATCTCGGCTTCCCCTATTTCGACGTCGCCACGCTGCCGCTGCTCCAGGGCGAAGGGCTCGACGAATTCGATCCGATCAAGGTCGACCGAATCTCGCCCGACGACGCCAAGTCGATCCGCGCCGGCGGTGCCGAAGCCACGCTCAAGGGCATCCAGTTCAACAGCTTCGGCGCTTTTTTCAGCCGCGCCTATCGCGAGAACGACTATCTCTGGGGCCGCCTCCACGGCGCCGAGCGGATGATCGATATCGTATTGTCATCGCTACCCGCCACGGCGACGCTAAAACCCGGTCGCGTTGCCGCGATCAAACGCGCCGCCTTCTGCGCGATCCTCGATGAGGAGGAACCAAAGCTGGAGGCGATTCCAGGGCTGATCGCGTCGCTGCGCAAGGAAATCGGCTAGGCGCGAGAATCTCCTCGTCATTCCAGACTTGGGTGGCGGGCTGGTCAAAACCGTCCGCTGGGGCTAGCTTCCACTACGTTGCCCCAATCCGGAGAGACGATGCAGTTCCTGAAGATCCTGTTCTGGTGCCTGCTCGCCTTTGTTGCTGCGGTGTTCACGCTGGGCAACTGGACAACGGTGCAGATCAAGCTGTGGGGTGGCCTTGTCGCTGAGGTGAACCTGCCGCTGCTGCTGTTCGTCACCTTCCTGATCGGCCTGGTGCCGACGATGATCTATTACAATGCGATCCGCTGGCGGCTGCGCAACCGGCTGGCAACCTCGGAACGCACGCTCGCCGACCTGCGCGGTGTTCTCCTCCCGACCGTGCCGGCAACGCTCGAACAGGAGGCGCCCGCCGTCCCACCTGCCGCCATTCCGACCGCCGTTCCGCCGGGGGGTGCATGACCAGCCGCATCTTCGTCGCGCTCGACACGCCTGACCTCGAAAAGGCCAAGGCGATCGCGCAGCGCGTCCATCACCATGTCGGCGGCATCAAGCTCGGCCTGGAATTCTTCATGGCCAATGGCCGCGCCGGCGTCCGCGACATGGCCGA
>Ga0247741_1002444_pt1 | contig 10326 bp, 5 predicted proteins | sample UWRJL213509R2_FD_180945 | JGI IMG/M metagenome (GOLD analysis project Ga0247741, IMG submission 180945) | Plant litter microbial communities from Arlington Agricultural Research Station in Wisconsin, United States - UWRJ-L213-509R-2 | ecosystem: Environmental > Terrestrial > Plant litter >...
ACACCGCGTCTCGTTGCTACCTCCTTGTCAACACCCTCCCCAAGCTCTCCTGGGGGTACGGCGACGCCCACGACGCCAAAAACACCCTCGATGAGCATGTCCATGCCGATCCCTCCGCCTTCTATCCCGCTGCAAGAGCAGACACAGACCATTGAACATAATACGAACGGTCACAGTCTGACCAACGGCCGCGATGTACACTCAAGCCCGACGATGAGCAAGAATGGGAATGCAAGACTTGCTCCTGGGTCATCCCCTTATGCGTGGACGGAAGAGTTCGAAGTAGATGCTATATTCTCTGCGCATTCGGATGGGTTGATGGTTATCCTCCGGAGGGCGGATACTCTATGAACACTGCACGCGTCAACCTCAATCCTGCCCGCTTCATTTCTATTTCTTGTGAGTGCACTCTCTGCATATTCCACACTTCATATTACCGCATCGTGGGTCATCGGTCTGCTTATACATACGCCTGTTCATTGACGCTACACCAGTGCGTTCCCTCAACTCGTCTCCCATTCTTGTGATACCATCCTTCCCCTTCCTCATTGCGCTGACAGTGTTGCCTCCGCATATATATATATATCACACACGCTAGGGTGCGTACCCCTGTAGACCCGTTCTCTTTCTTGTACTAGTTTTTGTCCTCGTCCTCGTCCCGTAGTCCACGCCCTAGATCCCAATCCACAGTGCCCGGGCCGTCTCTGTTGTCTGTTGTCTGTACCATACATACTGTACCTCACATCTTTACCATGCTTACCTCAAGTAGCTCCCCCCACAAGTTCTCCACCTGCACCTTTGCTCCCAACCATATTATAACATCCGGTGATTGGTATTTGGTCCTACATCCTGCAATTATTAGCCTTCATCCACTCGAGTAGAATATATAACACATAACATACGCAACTCGTCGAATTACATATCTCCCAACTTCAGAGTTCAATGCTCAGCCTATCGGCACCCTCCAACGGTTTCGAATTGGATATTATACATTACAGTACACACAAACCTCAAGCGACACCTCAGCCTCTCGATTAGTATGAATATCCCCACCTGCCAAGCGTCTAGCCATCGGCTATCAAAGACGTTGCGTGCGTGGTCGCATGCCGTTTACAGCATGTGGCGCACCGGCATAATTGCCGATCACGGGATTGGCGCTGGGAAAGTAAATTAGTGGAAGCTGGAAGTGTAAGAAGTAACAAATCTGAGCTCGAGCCTGAGCCTGAGACCGCTGCCAATACTTGGTAACATCCGTCTGGGTCAGTAAGAGTCAGATCTTGAGGGAAAGGCCCGGGCACCATGTAGGCAGCATTTGTTTTCAGGCTTCAGGCTTCAGGCTTTGTCTTCGCTGGGGCATCTGCCTGTGAAATACACACACACACACATAGCAGATCATCACCCACTGACACCCAGCATGTTGAATCGATTGGGCAAGGATCATTGAGAGCTGTGATTGGGCGGTCGCAATTGACGCTACTCCACCGATCCGTAAATCATTGATATTATCTTCCGTTCTAGAGTTAATCGAATGTATAATACAGCAATTTCAATCCTTTGATCTACTCCCAGTTTAACAGTTGACTTCCTTACAAAAGCCCGGGCCACCATCGTATGTTCGATTTTGTTGTTCCCTATTATCCACTCATCGTCTCGAATGATTGATTCTTCACAACGTCTACACAGCACTCGTCTTGAAACACGGATATTCAGATACTGCATTGACCAATCCTGATGGCTCTGAAGTAAATGTGGTGTTCATGCACCTCTTCATCGACCATCTTGCTATCCAGCCTTATTACCCGACTTGTAAGTCGATTTGCTGGCTGGTTGCATCCGCCAGTGAGCGCAGCTGACCGCATTCCTTCCATTCCATGATTTCAATCAACAGTTACGACATTACAATGGAAAATACAGATGCACCCTCTGGAAGGGATTTGCCAGCCGTGGTCTTGGTATCGACGCCGTTTCCTATGCGGATGGTTTCGACATCCCGGGTGATTGCAAGTAGGGGCGCCAACGCTAAAGGCAATCGCCTTGAGATCTAGTTGCAGCCTTGCGGAACAGAATTTTTAGTTACCTTTCTATCGTCAAAATTTCTTAATATATACGATCACAACCACGCTGAGCAGCAGTGGCAGGTCTATGGCGAGGACATTCATACTTCCACTCTAAACGATAGCAAGTCTTCACCTCATGATGCCCTTTGACTCCTCTTTTCACACTGTCTACATGTCGTACTCGCTTTTGAACTTTGGTCGATACCTGAGGCCTGAGCGTGCAGCGACAAAAATTGGCGACGATCCATTTACGAGAACAGACGTCACAGAAGGCGACTATCTAATCTCATCACCCCGCCTCTCAAATCACAACCACCATGAACCCTCTCCAACCCCTTCTCCCATTCGATATCCTCAACCAAATCGTCGCCTATGTACCTGTGGTTTCCAGTCCAGGCTACAAAATACCGACCCCTACCCTCGCTGCACTCTCCATAACATGTCGTGCCCTGACCGCTCCCGCCCAACGGCGCCTCTTCGAGAAAATCGCCCTCATTACCCCCCTAGGCTGGTCGACGGCGCATAAACCAGACACGCGAACCATCGCCTTGCGCGACCTCTTCAGAACCTCACCCCATCTCGCATCCTATGGGCTTACCGTGTTGTTTATCATGGATGAGCCAGACGATGAGTACATGGACATGAGCACAGAGATTTTGCAGTGCATACTTCAAAACGCAAGTGCCCATGACATCTTCATTGCTACGCCAGATGTTGAGATCCCCATGGATTGGACGACTTTGAAGCCCGGTCTACAGGAGGTGCTGGTAGGCCTATGCCACAGTGCGCATGTGAGAGCGATTCGCCTTCGTGGAATTACTAGGATCCCGATGGCGATTTTGGAGGCCCCGGCGTTGCAAAAGGTGAATTTGGAGTCTGTTTATTCGTTCCTACCTCCCCAGACTAGTGCCGATGCCGATGCCAGTGGACTGGAAGGTTCAGCTGAGGGAGAGAGTACCAAAAGCGAGGTGAAAGTGGGTACTATCGTCTTCCACGACGATGATGGAAACGGAATGCGTACACTACGCGAAGTACTAAAAGTAGCGTCCCAGCTGCGTGAATTTGAGATCCACAGTAAGTATATTTACATCATGTTTTCTACTATTCAAAACAACGTTCCTTCGAGTCGATTTCCGTTCTTCGCCGATACAACGCAAATGACAATTAACTTTGTTGACCCACAGCTCTCCTCGGAGACGCCTTAAGCCCCAGACTAGTGGCGTCCGACACGCCCAGCTCGGATTCCTCAGGCCCACATCAATGTCTCCCAAGTTTTACCAACTTGCACACACTCACTGTAGCCATGAGCAACATGCCACCCACCCGAATGTGTCGCGTACCGATGATCACACAAGGGTTATGCGAGCTCCTCAGGACTCTCCCGATCCCGGCGGCCCGCTCGAGCTCAGAGCCGTCTGCAAGTGGGCACTCCGACTTGTCAGAGTTGGGGTCCCAACCAAAACCAAAACTAGCCCATCTCAATCTCGTCATATCAATCCCACACTGGGCCACAGAATCGGACACTGATACGTACGGATTCAGCCACCTAGATGACCTCTTATGCGAGAGCGGATGGTATCCAAATCTGAGGCGAGTGTGCCTTGTTCTGTTTGTAACATATGCGCGGGTCACGGGTAAACGGAATCTAAAGGCTGAAAAAGCGATTTTGGTGGAGAAAGTGAGGAGAGATTGGATCCCCAAGTTGACTGCTAGGAAGGATTTGGAGGTTGTTCTGTCGGCGGATTGCACTTAAGGTGAGCCGCTGATGCTGGTGTTACGAAATATGAATGTACTACTGATAAGCTCTGTTACTGACCGGTACGTATCGTTCTGGAATCTACTCTGGCAGAGCGGATTCCTAAGATCTGAAGTCGTCTTGATCGTCACGGATGACAGGGCTGTGTACGACCACACTTAACCTGGTTCATACTTACAGTAATTCCACATCAGTAGTCTTATGGAGAGTAGTCAAGTCCGTATTGAGCAAGTAAAACTTAGTACTGGGGACTCCTTGATCCGCTACCACCACCACCTTGAATTTTCCCACGCATAAAGCTGGGGGAAGACGAAGTGCGAGGCATTAGCAATCGAGTAGAGTAGAATTACTTGGTCTAAGCTTTCATCGTAAATCTCTAGGCGACAAACTTTAATCTTAACAATGGCTACTATTACAAGACCCAACACGAGAAACGGCACGGGAAGTAACACGGCCAGCACACCACCACCAACGAAACAGGGAGAGAGAGCAACAGGAAGAATGACTAGAAAGGATGGACCAGCAGCTGTACCCGAGGAATTCCAGACAATAAAGGACGCTCGGAACGGAAAGGCCTTCCTTGAGAAACGGCTCCTACTACTGGTTCCGACTGGAGGCGACATCACGAACAGCAACCTGGAGCACTGTCTGCATCAGATATCAGCCTTCCCGGGGCTATCAAAGGATGCGGTCAACGCCATAAGGGCGGTGGCATTTATTCTGGAGGAAATGGAAGAAGTGGAAACAAATAGAGGAATTAGGGAGGTGATAGCGACCGAACTAACGGAGCTAGGTAACGACCTCAAGCTATTCATAGACGACACGACAAAGAAGATCGACACCCATCTGGACAGGAAACTGGCAGAAGTAGACTCGGCGATAGGTAAGATCACGACAACAGCCCAGGCAGCAGTAGACGACGTTGCAAATAAGGCGACGCAGGACGGCGTAACCTCAGCACGACCACAGTCATACTCGGAGGCACTAATCAGCCCTCCCTCACATGTCAACCCCCGCCTGGCAGCAAGAGAGGGAATTAGGGTAAGACAATATATGATGGAGGGAGTCGGAAAGGTAACAGCGCTGGGTACAAAATCCAACCAAGAACTGAGGACAATGCTGAACGAGAAGATAGAGGCGTTGGGAGGGAAAGGTAGGAGAGTTAGAATGGTTTCATTGCAGAGGAATGGGGGCCTGCTCATCGAGATGGAGAACGATGCTGGAGCGAGATGGATGGGTAACACGGCAAACACAGCCGCACTGTGCGAGGAGATGGGAGAGGGAACTGCGATGAAAGCGAGGACACATGGGCTAATTGCTTACAATGTCCCAATCATCTTCGATCCAGACAATCGAAATCACATCGAGGAAGTCTGCGAGGCGAACTGTCTCCCAAAGGGAGCACTCGCCGGAGCACGTTGGCTGAAGCCTATAGGACGGAGATCCCCTACTCAGAGGACTGCATACCTCATTTTGACGCTGACTGATATTGACACGGCAAATAGGGCAATCGCAAGAGGACTAATGTTCTGTAACAGGCACATCAGGGTAGGTAAGGCAAAGAAGGAGCCCATCCGCTGCCTGAAGTGCCAGAAGTTTGGGCACTATGCACGGGAATGTAAGGCTCAACAAGATGTATGCTCGTCATGTGCAGAGGAGGGACACCGCTCAGCGCAATGTCCACACCCAGCGACGATAAGGTGCGTATCCTGCAACAGTGACAATCACGCCAGCTGGAGCAGGGAATGCCCCGAATTCCTCCGGCGGGCAGACGACTGCGATAAATCAAACCCAGAGAACATGCTACCGTTTATCCCATCTGCGGAACCTTGGACCTGGTCAACTGCCCGCGACGAGGTCCCATCCTGGGCGGCATACGAACCAGCTCCGCTGCCAGACGTACAGTACAGGCAAGGCAATCAGAGGGAACGGAAGGCTGCATATAAGAACCCACTTGCACACTACCAGCACAACGAGGAGCAAGAGGGCTTTACTCAATACCAGCACCCTGTTGGACCACCCTTTGGCAACAACGGAGCTGACTATAATCTGGAACCAGGAGAATGGGGTCGAGATCAAGATCCCAGCTGGGGTCCATCGCAGGGTAGGGATCAGAATGGGCCACTTCGACCCAACTCTCGATGACAGAGCGAGTACCACTAACGCTAAACAGGCTTCGTATCCTACAAATCAATCTCAACAAATCGGAGAAAGCTCACCTGGATCTACTGAACAGCCAACTCGGAAACGAGTGGGACGTCGTCTTGATACAGGAGCCACATGTAACACCAAAACTTGACATCATCAGGACTCCCTCAAAGTTCACTCAAATATGCCCCGCAGATAGATGGTCTATCAGGACCAAGGTAAGGTCTGCGATCTGGGTCAACAAAGCTATCGACACCAGCACATGGAAGGAGGTAAAGATACCAAATACTAACGATCTGACAGCTGTACAACTATACGGCGAACATGGCCGCATCACAATATTTAACATTTACAACTCATGCACCCACTCTAGAACAGAGGCGAAGCTGAGGAAGTTCGTATTGGACAACAAAGACGAATTCCTAGGCAACGAAAATGATCATCTGATCTGGGCTGGTGACTTTAACCGGCATCACCCAATGTGGGACGAAGAGACTAACGAACATCTGTTTACCCCTCAGGCTCTGGAAATGGCAGACCAGCTGATTGACATACTGGGTGAATTAGGGCTAGAGATGGCACTACCTCGAGACATCCCAACCCTGCAACATATGCGATCGAAGAACTACTCTAGGCCAGACAATGTCTTCTGCACGGCCCGCACAATGGACTTGGTCATTCGATGTGAGGTCGACACCAGGCTGCGGCCACCGAAGACAGACCACTTCCCCATTGTTACTATTCTGGACATACCTCAAAAACGCTTGCCACCCCCCGAGAGATACAACTTTAAGGAAGCAGACTGGGTAAAGTTCAGGAGGTGCCTCGAGGACAAGGTGGTCGCATTACCAGAACCAACAGAGATTACAGATGAGATACATCTTGAACGAGCTGCCGCTGAACTAACGGAAGCCTTACAGGGAGCAATGCAAGACACAATTGAAAAGACGCGGGAGCCACCAGACGCAAAGAGATGGTGGAACGGCGAACTTCGAAAAATGAAGAGGGAACAAAACAAACTGAGCTCAGAGTCGATGAGATTCAGGGCGCTTCCAAACCACCCAAGCCATCAGCAGCTCAAGGAGGCAAGGAACCAGTACGCAGAAGAGATAGTCAAAGCCAAACGACAGCACTGGGAAGACTTTCTCGAGGAAGCAGGACCAGAAGAGCTCTGGGTCGCAAATAGATACCTCAAACAACCAGCAGGCGACGGAGGACGCCCTCGAATACCAACACTGAAGACAACAGGACCGAATGGGGAACAAGAGCTCAACACCAACGAAGAGAAAGCCAAGATCTTCGCCACAACGTTCTTTCCCCCACCGCCTGCGAACGTCAACATCCCTGATAACTACGAGTACCCAGAGCCTCTACCGGACCCAAATCCGATCACGAAGAGACAAGTCCAGAACCAACTGAAACGATTATCACCGTATAAAGCGGCTGGGCCAGATGAGATACCCAATATTGTTCTTCAACAATCCTTCGAATTGATAGCTGATCATTTACTCAGAATCTATCAAGCAGTCTTCAAGCTTCAGGCGTATCCCACTAAGTGGAAGGAATTCACGACTGTAGTGCTACGAAAGCCTGGCAAACCAAGCTACGAAAAGGCGAAAGCTTACTGACCCATAGCTCTACTCCGAACAATGGCCAAACTGCTCACAGCGGTCGTTGCTGAGGACCTCTCGAGACTCGTCGAAAAACACCAACTGCTCCCAAACACCCACTTCGGAGGACGACCAGGAAGAACGACCATGGATGCCATTCACTACCTAGCAGACAAGATCAAATGCGCATGGAGAGGAGGCAAAGTGGTCTCCATACTATTTCTGGACGTAGAGGGTGCATTTCCAAACGCAGTGAAGGAGCGACTAATTCACAATATGAAGAAGAGGAGGATACCCAAAGCATATGTCGATTTTGTCGAGCAGCTTCTCACGGGTAGGATGACGAAGCTACAGTTCGACGATTTCGTGTCAGAACTAATGACAGTCGACAACGGCATAGGACAAGGGGACCCACTCTCAATGATTCTCTATATAATATACAATGCTGACTTACTCGAGATTGCAGATGTAACCGAACGTGAGGATGCACTGGGATATGTCGACGATGTGGCAGTAATGGCAGTTGCGGACGACTTCGACGAAACGGTTACCATGCTTAAACACATGATGGAAAAAGAAGATGGAGGTCAGCAATGGAGCGACGATCACAACTCAAGATTTGAAGTCAGCAAGTCAGTGGTCCTACATGCGACAAGACGACGCCAAAAGGACCCAGCCAACGGGCGACGTCAAATCCCATTAGACCGACCTCCATTAATTCTCCAAGGCCAAGTTGTCAGAGAAGTCGAAAGCTTCAAATATCTGGGGATCGAAATCGATTCAGAGCTTCGCTGGCAAGCCCAAATGCAGCGAGGGCTTGCTAATGCTACCAAGTGGGTCCAGCTGTTTAGACGACTTACAAGGCCATCCACAGGAATCAACGCCAAACTCATGCGACGACTATACATCTCAGTGGCCCTCCCTAAGATGACATATGCCCTAGACACCTGGTACACACCTCCAACCAAACCGGAAGGCTGCCGAAGGAGCAAAGGATCGTCAACTTTCCTAAAGAAGATAACATCTCTACAACGAAAAGCTACGCTAGCGATAACGGGAGGGCTCCCGAGTACAGCAACAGACGTACTCGACGCGCATGCAGGTATACTCCCAATGGAACTCACACTTCTAAAGATTTGTCATAGAGCCACACTACGGCTATGCACACTACCGGAAACGCACCCATTACACGTAGTGGTCGAGCGCGAAGCCAGAACCATGAACAATGATCAAGCACACCAGGGAGCCATCAAGCAACTCCTCCGAATCTTCGAACTCAAGCCCGACAATCTCGAGAAGATCAGCCCAGAAACCTCAGATCCGGCAAGACCCAACAACTTCACAATTAGGATCACAGAAACTAGAGAAGAGTCAATGAAGATTGAGGAGGAAGACAACTCCGATATTAAAATGTACACGGATGGGTCGGGACACAACAACAGAGTAGGAGCCGCAGCGGTGATGTACCTCAAGGGAGCCTTGCACCCTATCAAGACGCTACGCCTCTACTTGGGCACACTATCCGAACACACCACTTACGAAGGGGAGGCGACCGGAGGAATATTAGCCATGTGGTTACTCGAGCATCACCCAGGTATCAGAGGGAAGCGAGTCACCGTATACACTGACAGTCAGGCCTTCCTCCAGGGACTAGACCGTCGAAAAGGCAAACCAGCTCAACATCTGGTGCAAGCCTTCCTCGACGCGGCGAACAACCTGCCCTGCCAACTCCGACTACGCTGGATCTCGGCACACTCAGAGGTACCAGGCAACGAGAAAGCTGACGAAGAGGCAAAAGAGGCCGCAAACGGAAACTCCAGCCCAACTGACTCCCTTCCCCCGTACTTGAGGATTCCACTCCCCCGAAGCGCAGCAGCGGAAAAGCAAGCATACCACGCTGAACTAAAGGAAATGTGGTGCGAGGACTGGGAAAAATCCATCAGGAAAGAACGAATGGACAGAATCGACGCTGAGTTTCCCTTTAACAAGTACTGTAAAATGCGAGATGGACTCACCAGAGCACAGGGAAGTCTACTGACTCAGATACGATCGGGTCATATCCCACTCAACGCGCACCTAAAGAGGATCGGAAAATCTGAAACAGAGAACTGCCAAGCATGCACTGGGAGACGAGGGGCGATACCGGCGAAAGAAACAGTCACCCACTTTCTCTTCGACTGTCCAGCGTACATGACGGAAAGAGAGAAAATGAACCGCAAGCTCGGACGTCATGCAGGAGACCTCAAACTCATCATGAGCACCATAGACGGAATCAAGGAACTACTAAGATTTGTTGGAGAGACGAAGAGGCTACGCAATACTCTAGGTGATGTGACACCACAGTCAGAGGAGGGGAACGAGTACTAGAGAGAGAAAAACGAGCGGAACGCACGGATTGGAATCCAAAATCAACCAAACTCATCCACCCGCCTCTCGATTGCCAGCTCTCGGAACAAAGAACAGTACCTTCGACAAACGAGCGAAAAACAAACGCAGGAAACACAACTCAACAGATCCGAGCGCACGCATCTTGCAAGCCACCCGGCCGGGTACGAGAAAGCGATACGAAGACCAAGTCGATCAAAATTTACCTATGCAACCAAGAGACACGAACCAATGCGCAACCGCATAGGAGTTTATCCGAAACGACAGGCCTCCGCCTGTCGGGTTCCGTTGTGGGAGCGAGCACTCGGGGTGCGCCTCACGGAATGCATGGATATTTCCTGGAACCAATGACGCATGAACTGACAACGGG
>Ga0247741_1002446_pt1 | contig 10320 bp, 14 predicted proteins | sample UWRJL213509R2_FD_180945 | JGI IMG/M metagenome (GOLD analysis project Ga0247741, IMG submission 180945) | Plant litter microbial communities from Arlington Agricultural Research Station in Wisconsin, United States - UWRJ-L213-509R-2 | ecosystem: Environmental > Terrestrial > Plant litter >...
CTCCACCAGAAAGAATGGCAGAAAATGCTTCAGTTGTCGCTGTACAGAGGTACCTGTCAGGTTCCCAGGGCTGTCAGGATCCTGATGCCGTACAGTACCAATATTAATTTTTTCTGTAGACGGTAGTAGTCACAATATCAAAACGACCTGAAACAATCTAGAAAAGTCCGAATCTTACGGGCGCTTATTTGAATGATCAGTCGCGTGGGTATCATAACATGTGTCCGTAATTACGTTCGTAACCTTCTTGGCACCGTGCTTTGCCTTTTACTACTTACCTTTGACTTTGAAGGAGTCTTTGTTGCCTTCGACCACTAGATTTCACCCACTCGTCCCATAGGTTATCAGCAAGATAGCACATCACTGCGGTATTGAAGCGGATGAAGCCAAGTTGAGAGTGGCCACCTGCTGGATTACGTCGACTGAGGGTAAGGTGTGTGCGATTTTTTTTTGCCTTTCATACATCTACTGGCTTTAATATTGCATCATCAAGCACTTTGAAGTTTGCGCAAGTGTCGACGGCGATATTGATCTGAGCCTGGATCAGGAAAGGGCGGCAAGTTGCAGTTATTTTCTCCCGAGGTCGTTGGAAGTGATATGTTTCTAGCTCTTGAGAGCAGAACCGTCCGAAGGATTCTTGGACTCTGTTCATTGTGTTGCATGACTTTGGCTGCACTTAGACCTAGACTCTCAGGGAGCTTCGGGCTGCTGCTACTTTGACCAATCTGTTAATAAGCCCTCGATGTCACCTAGCGAATGTTTTACCATAGCTCACCATTCGGCGCTGTATTTTTTCTCTCATCATCAAACTTCATGGCATAACGCAAAACCACCTTTATTCAAAGACAGAATTCTCTTGAATATGTATTCAATACTAGTTCAAGCCACGCTACCTCACTCTTCAACCTCTGCGTTCACGCTTGACCTCCAACCACGATGGTCGAGATGAGACATCTTTCCACCACCTACAAGTAGATCAGTACTTCGAAACCTCCAGCTGTTCGCGATCTTACCTGGAAACATTGGGTCTTGACTCTGATTCAAGGAGGTTGGGCCCCAAAAGGGGGAGCATAGAGCCGTAAGGAAGATGGAATAAGTCGGCAAGAGTGATTTGCTGTTAAGGCCACAATGTGTAAGTTCCGGATATTACTGCAGAAGATCATGAAAGCTCACATCTCCGGCGAGATACTTCTGCTGGCTCAGGATCGCCTCGTAGCCATTGAGCTTTCCGTCGAGGCTTTCGAGAAATTTGGCGGCGGCTGTATCATCAGATGGCAGTCCGTGATGGGGTTTGACGAGCTTCTCGAAAGCAGCTTTAGAGACAAAGGCATCGAAGTTGCTGATTTCGATAGAAGCTGCCTGGTCGTATAGAGCTCGAGCCTTCAACTCAGTAGGGACGAGACCTGAAGTGCCCTGATCTGCATATCTCAAAGCAATATAGGAACCAATCGCACGGCTCTCGAAGATAATGAAGCCGTCGTCGTCCTAGACCCGCAGTCAGCACCATTAGAAAATCAGTCGTAGATGGATTGCTTACGAGGCAAGGAAACTGTCCAAACGGCTGTTTGGCAAGATACTCTGGCGATTTGTGTTCACCTTTGGCAAAATCGACGTGGTGATACTCGAAAGTAACATCCTTCTCCTTCAGGATTGTGAGCACGCGTTGGGTGCAAGAAGATCGCAGATCTCCGTACAGCTTTACAACCATTGTGAGAGTGTAAGGGCAGTACTGAGAGATGTCGAAGGCTGAAGAGGATAAAGTTGGTAGTATACTGCAGTTGGCGACCCACAGGTAGTTATATGGAGAGGCCTCAGGCTAGTCCCAATGGCAATGTGGGCTAATGCAGGCATCGTCGACTCTGAAAGTTGCTAAGTACTACAAATTTCACCGGCGCGTCCTACTTGGCATTGCCTAATGCTGCTGACGTGCTGCTGAGCGAGGCACTACGTGTTTATAAGCCAATCCCTGACACTGGACAGGAAATTGCCATATTAGGTGCGCCGAGTGCTAAATTTGGAATATAGTAGACGAAATAACTGGCAGGCATGCAGAAAAGACAATTAAAGGACAAAACTCCTGCCATCAAATATCGCCAACGTCATTTCCCCCCGAGCTCATCCCAACAAGAGAACACGCGATCAACTTCACCGTTCATACCCGTTCTTGAGTTCTAGGTATTACGTGGTAACAGAAACCAAGGAAGTTTGGCAAAGAATGAGCGTGAAAAGGAACGTCCCACACAACCGAATACCTATCATAAGAATTCGCAGACGCTATCAGTACTTCACGTGTTATAAAGTAATTCGTCTAATAAGCGCCAAACCTGGGCGCTAATTACCCAAATATGCTGACGAACATAACTTCGAGCATTGGGCGGATGAGAACTCTGGAAATGTGAGGATGACCAATTGACCGACTAATCGTGCTTCTGTTTTGCCGTCAGGGCGGCAAGTAGGTCAGCACCCAGGCTAAATTGAACAACGAACCCTTTACCAGCGAAAATGTAGAGTTAAATTAATATAAGATCAGAATATATGATTGTCAGGGAGCCGATCCCAGTACACCATCTACGGCCCCTTCCACAGATATATCTTCCACCGCCTCTCGTGCTCGCAATGGTCTTGAAGCTCTACGGAAACTCGCAAGCTACGTGCACCAAGCGTGTCGTACCATCTTGAAGGAGAAGGACGTCACTTTCGAGCTCCACTCTGTTGATACCTTCAAAGGAGAACAGAAACTGCCGGAGTATCTTGAAAAACAGCCCTTTGGCCAAATTCCTTACCTCGTAAGCCGCTCGTCCACAATAAAATTTCGTGCATGCTGAAAGTAAGCCCAGGACGACGACGGCTTCATCGTCTTTGAGAGTCGCGCAATTGCCGCCTATGTCGCTTTAAAGTATTCAGGTCAAGGAACTCAGGGCCTTGTCCCAACTGAGCTCAAAGCTCGAGCACTATACGATCAAGCAACCTCAATCGAGATTAGCAACTTTGATGAGTTCGCCTCCAAAGTCGTTCATGAGAAGGTTTTAAAGCCCAGGTTCGGGATGAAATCCGATGAAGAGCTTGCTGCCAAGTGTGTCACAGGTCTCGATGGAAAGCTCAACGGTTACGAGGCAATCTTGAGCAAGCAGAAATATCTCGCAGGAAATGTGAGTTTTGGCAAATTTCTGAAGTGATTTATGATATTAATAAACTATCACGATGGCGTTAACAGCAACTCACTCTTGCCGACTTGTTTCACTTACCCTATGGCGCCCTGCTTTCCGTGGGTGGAATCACGTTCCTCGAGTCGGAGTCGAGACCAAACGTTGCGAGATGAACGACAGTGAAACGACTAGAATTTTCGAGATACTGATCTACTTAAATGTAGGTGGTGGAACGATATCTCATCTCGCCCTTCGTGGTTGGCGGTGAAGGATGGAATCAAGGTTTGAGAGTCGGAAGGGTGTAAATCTCATGACGGTAAGTAACAGTAGATAGCATTTTGCTTAGTTTTTCTGCAAGAACATAAATTGAAAGCTGTATCCGTGCTCCGCACGGTGGAGGTGTTTTGAAGGGCCATGATTTTTTCTGTATTCCTCACCGGTCAACCATATATATACTAATTGACATGAAGGCTTAGTGGATGACTTTCGTACATGTGCCTCCCGTGAGTTCCTTCGATCCTCGAATCTATCGCAACATTTCACTTTCCGGCTCCTGTCCTGGAGCTACTTCTACCACGTAGCTTAGGGTCTCATCACACCGACCAAATAACAGATGTCATCTGCTCCTTAAGAATCCGTGTCCTCGTGCCGTTCGGAGGCTGCTGAAGCTGGGTCCGGCCTCAAATATGTATCCACCGTAGGGACTAGCACGGATGATCCGTGAAACCAAACCCAGCCTCTCCGGTTGTCCACTGCAAGCTCACTTTTATAGCTGGGCTCGAGATATTTAGCGCATCTCATAGCCAAGATGGTAGAGTTTGTATGAAAAATACAAATGTTGCACGATATTAAAGATTAATCGCAGAAACTCCAACGGGCCAAGAAATCGCAGTTACGGATGATAATTTCATCCGTTGCACGTCATATGCCCGTTCTCCCAACGAAATTTTCTGTAACTTGGATTTGCTGTTGCCCTTATTGAATTGCACATGTGGGCCAATTTTCATCGTCTGAGGACTCAAACTGATTGAGATTTTTCAATTTCATGTTTTATCCGATTTTTATCCATGCTAGTCCCTAATCCACCGTTTAGCCTCCAGACAAAGCCGTCATTTTTCCATATTGCTTTGTATATATAGATGCATTTTGACAGAGGTGTAGGACGCACTCCCAGACTTGGAGTCATGTACATTAGAAGCGATAAATGTAGAGTTATTTAAGTGGCCGATTCAAACGCGTTTACAAAAAAACCTTGAGTAAGAGTAGTATAAATCATCCATTGAGCCATTGGTGAATATGTGATCATAAGTACCACCATAATAAGCAAATGCTTTATCTAAATGTCTCTCAATAGAATCAGGTGAGATCAATGACTTCGCCTGGTTCAAAGACGGGTTCGATCTCTCGCTTAATCTTCTTCTTAGGAGGTTGGATTTGCTTCCTTGCATCTCGCGCACTTCGTATGCGTTCAACTTCGGCCTTGACAATTTCGAAGAGGTTAGAAACGATATGAACAGCAGAAAATTTGGCATACCAATAGTTCAGCCTCCTTACGCCTCTCTTCTGCTTCCTCTGGGTCGAGATCTTCATCACTTTCTTCTTTCTTCATTTTAAAATCTTCCCTCTTCACTTCAAAAGCCTTTCTCTTCCTGGCGGGCGTGTTGGCGCTGGGATCCCTTGACTGAGGCTGTTCGGGCTCCAAAGGTGACGTGGGGCGAGGGGCAATCTCGTTCGCTTGTAACATGTCTGATGCGAGTGAGTTGAAGGTGATAGACGAAACTCAGCCATTAAATAAAATTTACTTACCAAGCGAACGATAACGGAAAACGAAAGTCACTATCGTCTGGCACCTCTTGATAGAGAGCACTTCAGGCGCCTTGCTCTGAACTTGTTGACCAAGCCTGAGCTAGTCAGATGCACCGTATCGTTATCTGAAAATAACATTGACTTACTGTATTTGATGCGCCGTCGCTTTCTTGGAGCGTTCATGTATTTTTTTGGCCCCAGAGAAACACAGGGGTATCGCTTCGCAAGCCGAACCAAGAACGCACCGAGAAACAGCAACTTTGACTTCCCCAATATCCTTAGAAGAGATGATTTCAAGAAAATTATCATCGTCTGAGGAAGTGGGTCATGAGATTGACAGTCATCTCGGCTTAGCAGAACGAACCTGTAAGTTCAAGACGAGAGAACATGAACCTGCGACGAGTACCGTCGCTCGATAGGACGGTATGCTTATGACGTGGTCCCACAACTTCCTTGTCGATTATCAAGCCGTGAAAGAGCGTGCCATCGCAGGTTGGCACCCATACAGTATCGAACTTCCTGTGTTTCTTTAACCCGTTGATTTCGAAATGCTAACATGTTTCGTTCAGACAAGTTGAATCAAACTTAATGAAGGAAAAGTGAAACCACTCACTTTATTCTCCTCAGAAGGAATCCAACAGGTGACAACTTTGGTTTCTTCATTGAATTCAGCGCCATAATGCTCAATGTCTTTTCCTTCAACCGTGATCCAGCACTCGTAGTCTTCAATGCCGACGCGTGTTGGCATATGTTGAACAGCGAATAAACTACTCTATGTAGCACTGAGGAATAAGATAGTCCGCGCCACAAATTCACTGCACTGCACAGGTAGAGCAAAACAAAAGCTGCCAGGTGGCTTGAATAAATGGAGTGGCAACAACTCAGTGGGACGGCGTGACGTTGGCCAATGTGACTGGAGTAATTATAGGCACATGACGTGACACGCACGCGACAGTGACCAACGCAACGCACAAGCTAGCACCAACTTGACTAAGTACTACTTGATACTTATCTTCAGTGTATCATATATATATATCGGCCGGAAGATCAAATGTGAAAGGAAATTCTAGCGGTACATAATACTAAGGTGGTAATTACTTGTATATCCTTTGACCTAAAAAGCAGCCACAGTAACAAAAGGTGTGAAATGATAATGTCGACCCGTAACAAGAATAGAAACCGGAGTCATGAGAAGTCCATGGTTTAAGGAATTAAAGGAGCTAATCTGCGTTCCCTAAGAGTAAAATTAGCATCATCCTACGTTAGTTTTGAAAGCTCATATCTCACCCATTGGCGTTACCCAGGAGCTCTTCGAACCTTCTTCGGAATGTCTCCAGCTCGCGATCATACTCCGTGCCAACTACGTGACCATGATCCATCTTGAACGCTTCGCATTCACGTATAAACTGCTCTAGGTCCTTGGTTCTTGCGATTGAAAGCTCAGGTTCGTTTGATCCTCTCGACCTAGCTAAATACGACGCCACGATTGTCGAAAGACCACCTAAATAGATTGACTGAGAAATGATATTTTCATTGCGAAGATCACAGCGCGTACCCAATATGGTCGTTTGCACTGCGGCCTGAAGTGAATAGGTGTTAGACGTGCATTATGGTCGTCGATTTCGGACATGAAAACGTACAGATTTTCCCGACGTTGCCACAGCTGAGAGACCTGTGGTAAGCGAACCGAGCAAGACTTGGAGTCCAATTGCAGCATTCAGGGCATATCCAGTCATCCTCGCCTTCCTTTCGTATTTGTCGCGTTCGGCCATGGCGACTGTAAGCGTTGGCTGAAGACGTTCGAAAACGGTATGCTCTTGAGTGATGCGCTTCAGTCATATTAGCTTGCTGACCTCAAATTACCATAAGAAAACCTGACTCACTTTCTCTTCGATGGGGACATTGTGATCCAGCATCGACCTCCCTGCAGCAGAGAAGCGCGTCTCCGCGGTCATCTGCCTCCTAAAACCGGGCGAGAGGCGCGCAGCAGGCAAAGGAGGTAGAGCCTGGTTCGTTGCAAGCCCAACCCCACTGTTTCGATTCAGTTCCGGCACGCCAGGATATCTCTCGTAGTCTTCGAGCCTCTCAATACTAGCGTGAGATGTAGGGTGATTGCGTTCCGTAGGGGGTAGATCTCTTGAATCTGAAAGGTGGCGCGATAGATGACGAGGGCTACCGTCTCGAGACCTGAAGGGGTCTCCATGGCCTTCGGCAGAGGAGGCCGGGCCTAGCTGAGTAGGGTCTGTGTTTCGTTGGCTTGCGCGAGAGTCTGAGTCAATCAAAATTGAGGAAGGATGGGCAGCCGCATTTGCGTTGGTATTAGGCGTTGGGTTACCGGAAGGTGTAGTTGACATAGTCGACTAGGAGTGAATTCTGACCTGAAGAAGCAAAGGAGGTGGAAATACGCGACTTCGCGCGTCGCTGTTTTATCAACTGTACGTTGATGCCGTTTAGGGTAAACGAATAAGGTACACAAGCGAGCTTCGTTAAGCATATGCATCATGGAAATATCTTGAGTATCCCATTCAATTCTGGCAGGGACCTAACATATTGCGGGGGCAGAAGGGAGGATGCCAATCATGCCGTAGGTGCCGTTGCTATCTTTGGTGTATAGAATGAAAGAAGGGCGTCGTAACCGTATGTTGTATTCATCGGGTTCATCTTGTCACCGGATTGCTAACTGACCTTCACTCGTCCTTTGGCAGATGGGACCAAATGATAACAATATATCAAGGACAGGCACTTGCTAGCATGTTTTAAGTTTATTTAGACCGAGAGAACATTGGAAAATTCTGCTCAAACTTCACGCAGAGAAGTCTAGATTCTAGCAGACATCGCTGGTAGTACTGAAGACCGATCCTGTATCCAGCATTGAATTGAATTCAGGGACACCGAGCAGTGGACTGGACTGTAAGAGTCCCAAGCTTGACTGGCGTGACGGCACTTGGCATGCCAGTTTACGAAGGGAGAGGCGCAGCAAACGACCCTCGTCCACGTCCTCTGAATCCACCTCTAGGCCCACCACGTCCACGTTCGCCGTTGGGCGCAAAGCCGCGACCGCCACGGAATCCTGGGACGAACCCACCCCTTCCACCTCTTGGAAATCCTCTACCCGCAGGTGTATGACCGCCATTGACCCCGTTTGTAGGGTTGACAGGGGGGGCTGGCGGGCTTTGGTCAACTTGTGGAGCTAGCGCAACGTTATTGTTCGCAGGCGGTCCACCACGACCATTGACGTTTCCTCCACGCCCACCTCTGTTCGGGTTAGCCATGATATGAACCGGAGCATTGTGGCTAAAGATGAAGCTGTCAGAATCGGATGCACTAATACAGAGGTAGATGCGAAGATTTACTTGACTTTCGCAGCTGGTCGGAAACCAGATGCAGCTTGCTGACCAGGAGCTGGGTTGATGGCTGGGTGTGGCCCGAAGCGTGGATTGAAGGGAATGTTGTTTCTTACAGGTGCAGGCGCTTTCGGATTTGTCGACGTGACGAATTGAGGGTTCGTGAGATTGAGACATGTATTGAATTCAACTGTGGAGCCACGATACTGTGAACATCTAATAAGGGAATGTGTTAAAAATATTCCTCGGTTTAAAGGGAAGAGCGTGAATACCTATCACCCATTGTGATACCTGACATGAATGGCACATCCCACACCACATCCATGGTTTTCGAGTTCAGACCGATGACTACCCCCTTCACAGACAAAGGGACCCCACCAGAGTCTTGCACCATGGTTACGCGATCACCGAGAGCGAAGTGTTGATTTTGTAGGCGGTAGACGGCATGGCTAGGCTTGAGAACAGCCTGTCGCGGAATGCCTTTAACAATCGCCTTTTTGATCTGTGATGGTGACTTGTTCTTCGTGAAATTGTCGGCTAATGCTTCAATCTGGCCAACAGTGTCCTAGAATCGTGAAGATGAGTTATTAGTTGGCTACCAAACAGACGAGAGATAGTTGCCTTCGTCAATTGGTCACAGAAAAGTGAGACGGGTTCAAAGTCGCGAACACCTTTGGTCTTCAGCCAATGCTTGATCTCTTTCACTTTGCCATCGGGATCAGCACCAGGGAAAACTTCCGATGCCTTGGCCATTGCTTCCGAACTGTTAGATTGTAAGTTCGGAGGTAAATTAAAGTAACGCACCATCTCCACCATGATCGAGGATTCGGAAAACCTCGGGGAATGCCGCCTGATGTAAAAAAAAAATGAGAATTTGATGAGGCCGGAAGCACTCATCTCCCGACCTTGTATTCCTTGATTAAGTCAACGGCTTTCTGACTATACTCCCAAGTTCGACCATCCTTTCGAGAGTAGTCGATGACTTTCAACGCCTTCGCCTCAAACTTCAAGCTCAAGCCGAGGTTGGTTTTCTGATGATCAGAAGTGATGACCATGAAACTTGAAGTAATCTTTCCAAGAGCGCGACCCGATACGCCAATGAGCTCCGCAGCCTTGAACGAGGGATAATACCTGCCAGATTTGCGGCTGTCGACGATGGCCTTGAACTGGTCATTTTCCGCCTTCTCAGATGGGAAGAACTAGCGAGAAATTCAGAATCGGACAGAAGAGTTGTGCGGTGAAGTTACTAACGGCTAGAATGACCGATAAAGTTGATTCAGTTGTCGTCGAGACCTGGGCTGCGACTCCGTAAGCATGCTCCCCTAAGAAGAAAATCTTGCTGCCATCAGGGAACTCTTCCGAGAGTGGGGGGGCTTCTCGTTCCATGAAACGAGGGTCTTCAGAGACAACCTCAGGAAGACACATCTGGACGGCCTGCTCCACCTCCTTGTCTGGGCCTTCGTAATCCTTCTGGAAAGCGCCTGATTCGAGTCTTTTTAGGCCTAGAAAAGTAGGAGGTTAACCTTGCCTCAGAAATTATTATAGAGAAAGTACTGACCTTTCAGAGGTCGAACATGCAGCAAAACCTCAATATTGCCAGTGATGACACCACACCTCTTCGAGTAGTATGTCTCTATTCTCTCGGCCTTCATCTTCCAAAAACTGAGGCCCTGCGGTGCATGAGGATTCGAGATAATCTTAGCCGGCGTTCCAGGGGTGACGACCATCTTCTCATACTTGAACAACGAATCTGAGATCGCGACCACCTGGCCTTCGTGCAAGAACGGCCAACCCATAAACGTACGCTCGCCAATCATCTTCTTCGCGATCTCTTCCATTTTCTGGCCTTCATATGGGTTCTGAATGTTAACTACCATAGACTGGTTCCGACTTTCTGACCCGTGCACGTTGACGCCATGATATCCGATCAGGGCAGTATGAGGGAGAGTCTTCAGAGAAGGGAACCCAGCCAAGGCGTCAGCCCCGAGAGCGACGCCGTCGCACAATCCAGGAATGAGGTGGAG
>Ga0247741_1002447_pt1 | contig 10318 bp, 10 predicted proteins | sample UWRJL213509R2_FD_180945 | JGI IMG/M metagenome (GOLD analysis project Ga0247741, IMG submission 180945) | Plant litter microbial communities from Arlington Agricultural Research Station in Wisconsin, United States - UWRJ-L213-509R-2 | ecosystem: Environmental > Terrestrial > Plant litter >...
TCCGCGCCCGAGCGGTCCGCGAGCGCGGCGGTCTCGGTGGCGTCGAGGGCGTCGGCCACGGCCACGTCGTCGGCGGCGCTCCAGCGGGAGAGGATGCCCTGGTGCGGATGCCGCCCGCGCCCGACCAGGTCGGACACGGTGATGCCCTCCGGCGCGATCGGGGACTGCGGAAGCAGGCCGAGGGTGCGGGCGAGCTGCTTCGCCGGCATCCGGTGCACGTCCTTGCCGTCGAGCAGCACGTGTCCGGCGCGCGGGGCGAGCAGCCGCGACATCGACCGCAGCAGCGTGGACTTGCCGCAAGCGTTCGCCCCGACGATGGCGGTGACGCGGCCGGCGGGCACCACGAGGTCGAGGCCCTCGATCACCGTGCGGTCCCCGTAGCCGAGGGTCAGGTTCTCGATGGCGAGTGAATGGTCGACGGTCATAGCGAGCCTCCCGAGCGATTGCTGCGCACGATCAGATAGATGAGATAGGGGGCGCCGAGCACGCCGGTGATGACGCCGACGGGGTAGCGGGTGCCGAAGGCGAACTGCCCGGTGAAGTCGGCGACGAGCACGAGAAGCGCGCCGACGAGAGCGGATGGCACCAGCAGCGAGGCCCCCGGTCCCACGATGCGCGCCGCGATGGGACCGGAGAGGAAGGCGACGAAGGCGATGGGGCCCGCCGCGGCGGTGGCGAAGGCGATGAGGCCGACGGCGGTGACGATCACGACGAGCCGGGTGCGCTCCACGCGCACGCCGAGCGCGGCCGCCGTGTCGTCGCCCAGCTGGGTGAGGGTGAGGTTGCGCGACTGGCCGATCAGCACGGGGGCGAGCACGGCGAGCGCAACGAGCACCGGCAGCACCTGGCTCCAGTTGGACCCGTTGAGGCTGCCGGTCAGCCAGCGCATGGCCTCCTGGAGGTCCCACTCGGCTGCCTGGGAGAGCACGTAGTTGGTGAGGCTGTCGAGCATCGCGGCGATGCCGATGCCGATCAGGATCAGCCGGGTTCCCGCCACCCCGCCCTTGTACGACAGGGCGTAGACGAGCAGGGCGACGGCGAGGCCGGAGACGATCGCGAAGATCGAGACCTGGGCCGCGCCGAGGGAGAGGGTGACGATGGCGAAGGCGGCGGCGGCGCTGGCGCCGGAGCTGATGCCGATGATGTCGGGGCTGGCGAGCGGGTTGCGCAGCATTGTCTGGAAGGTCACGCCGCCGAGCCCGAAGCAGAGGCCGACGAGCACGGCCAGCACCGCGCGGGGGAGGCGCAGGCGGCCGACTGTGAAGGTGGCGCCGGACACGTCCCGGCCGAGGATGACGCCGATCACGTCCGCGGGCGGGTAGAAGGTCCGGCCGACCATCAGGCTCAGCGCGAAGACCAGCACGATGAGGGCGGCGAGCACGATCACCACGGTGCGCCTGCGGGCCGCGCGCTGCACGCGGCCGCGGGCGACCGCATCCGCTGTATTCGTCTGCGAACGCGGCTTGTCGGCGAGGATATCGGTGCTCACAGGGCGCTTACCTTCTGACGGCGGACGATGTAGATGAAGAAGGGGGCGCCGATCAGGGCGGTGATGATGCCGACGTCGACCTCGCCGGGGCGGGCGGCGATGCGGCCGACGATGTCTGCGCCGGTGAGCAGCGCGGCGCCGAGCACGGCGGAGAACGGCAGCAGCCAGCGGTGGTCGATTCCGATCAGGAGGCGGCAGGCGTGCGGCACCACGAGTCCGACGAAGGCGATCGGGCCGGTGACGGCGGTGACGGCGCCGCAGAGCACCACGGCGCCGAGGGCGGCCGAGCCGCGGGCGATGGCGACGCGCTCGCCGAGGCCGGCGGCCAGCTCGTCGCCGAGGGCGAGGGAGTTGAGGCCGCGGGCGGAGAGCGCGCAGACGGCGAAGCCAGCCACGAGGAAGGGGAGGACCTGCTGCACGCTGTCGAAGGAGCCGCCGCCGACGCCGCCGATCTGCCAGGAGCGCACGCTGCCGGCGATGTTGTTGAGCGGGAGCACGACCGCGCTGATGAAGGAGGCGAGCGCGGCCGAGGTGGCGGCGCCGGCCAGGGCGAGCTTCAGCGGGGTGGCGCCGCCGCGGCCGAGGGAGCCGACGGTGTAGACGAACAGGGCGGTGACGCCCGCGCCCGCGATCGCCACCCAGATGGTGGTGCTGGCGGCGCTCAGGCCGAAGTAGGCGATGCCGACGACCACGGCGAGGGAGGCGCCGATGTTGACTCCGAGGATCCCGGGGTCGGCCAGCGGGTTGCGGGTGACGCCCTGCATCACCGCGCCGCTCATGCCGAGAGCCGCGCCCGCGATCACGGCGAGCACGGTGCGGGGGATGCGCTTGGTGACCGCCGCTTCGCTGAAGCCGTCGGCCGATCCGCCGAGCGCGGCGAGGATGTCGTCGAGCCCGACGTCGCGGGAGCCGATCGTGATCGACGCCAGCATCAGCAGCGCGAGCACCCCGAGCGAGGCGAGCAGCCATACGGCCCGCAGCCGTTTCGGGCGGCGCACGGTGGCGACGCTCGAAACGGCTGCGGGTGTGGTGGTGGTGCTGATGGCTACTTGCCCTTGTCGGCGGCCGCGGCGAGCAGTGCGGCGTAGTCGTCGAGGATCCAGGAGATCGAGAGCGGTGTCGGGTTCGCCGCGGTGCCCAGCGGGGTGGTCGACGGCAGGGCGACGATCGCGCCGTTGGTCACGGCGGGCATCTGCGAGAGCAGCGGGTCGGCCTCGAGGGCGCTGACGAGCTCGTCGCCGCCGTAGGTGACGATGAGGTCGACGTCGTTGAAGGCGTCCGCCTGCTCGGCGCTCTGCGTCAGCGAGAACTTGTCGGTGCTGTCGGAGGCGGCGACGATGCTCGCGGGGAACTCGAGCCCCAGGTCCTCGAAGAACATGGTGCGGGTGTCGTGGGTCGTGTAGAAGCTGACCTCGCTGAGGTCCGCCGTGTCGACGTGGGTGAGGAACATCGCACTGGTGCCGGCGAGCGAGGGGTACTTCGCCGCGGTGTCGGCGATCTCCTGCTCGAGGTCCGCGATCAGCGCGTCGCCCTCATCCGCCATACCGATCGCCTCGCTGTTCAGCTCGATCATCTCCCGCCACGGTGTGCCCCAGGCGGTCTCCGGGTAGGCCACGACCGGGGCGATCTCGCTCAGGGTGTCGTAGTCCTCCTGCGTGAGGCCCGAGTAGGCGGCGAGGATGACGTCGGGCTCGGTGTCGGCCACGGCCTCGAAGTCGATGCCGTCGGTCTCGTCGAAGAGCACGGGCGTCTCGGCGTCGAGCTCGTCGAGCTTCTCCTTGACCCAGGGCAGCAGTCCGTCGTCGTCGTCGTCACCGAAGTTGGCGGCGGCCATGCCGACCGGGACGACGCCCAGCGCGAGGGGAACCTCGTGGTTCGCCCAGTTCACGGTGGCGACGCGCTCGGGCTTCGACTCGATCGTGGTGGTGCCGAGCGCGTGCTCGATGGTGATCGGGGTGAAGCCGTCGTCGTTCGCCGCCGCCTCGCCCGTGGCGGGCGTGGAGCAGGCGGCGAGCCCGACGGTGAGCAGCGCTGCCGCGGAGAGGGCGACGAGTTTCGATGCGCGGGGCATGGGGTCCTTTCGGTCGTGACGTGCGTGGGCGCGCTCGAAGAGGAGGCCGGCGGATGCGGCCTCCGAGTGCTTCTGGGATGCGAGCGCACGACCCGGCTACGCGGTAGCGAGGTGGGCTTAGGTTTGCCTAACCAAAGCTACGTGACGCCTCGGCGCTTTGCAATCGAGCAGATCCGACAGCTTTCATCGCGAAACGGACACGCCTACTGGGCGCGGAACCGCCCGGGACTCATGCCGGTCACGCGGCGGAACGCGGTGCCGAAGGCGCTCGCCGAACGGAAGCCGACGCGGGCGGCGACCTCCTCGATCCCCTCGCCGTGGGCCAGCAGCGCCACGGCGTGCTGCGCCCGGGAGGTGGCGACCCAGCGGCTGAAGCCGAGACCGGTCTCGGCGTGGAAGATGCGCGAGATGGTGCGGGTGCTCACGCCCAGCCGCGCCGACCACTCGAGGAGGGTGGTGGCGTCGGTCGGGTCGGCGCGCACCGCGTCGACGATGGGGGCGAGCAGCGGCGACTCCGGGTCGCAGAGCAGCAGTTCGCGGGCGGCCGGCGCGAGCACGTCGAGCACCAGCGCCTCGGTTGCCGAGCGCGACTCCGGGTCGAGGCCGTCGAGGGCGAGACGGTCGAGCAGCAGCCGCAGCAGGGGAGTGAGGTCGACCGCCACCGGACCGGAGGCGATGGCCGGCGCGGTGCGGATGCTGAACTGCGCCGTGCGGAAGCGGGTCCCCGCCGGCGACCACCCCGAGTGCAGCACGCCCGCCGGGATCCAGAGTCCGATCGTGGGGGTCACGGTCCAGCTGCGCGGGCCGACAGCCGCCCGCGACGCACCGCGCTCGTTCCAGATCAGTTCGTGCGTCGGGTGGGAGTGCGCCTCCCAGTGGGTGTCGCGCGCGAGCAGCTCGGTGGTGCCCTCGATCACGAAGGGGACCTCGATCGCGTCAGCGCCGTAGACCGGGAGGCTGCGGCTGTCGACGGATGCGGTCACCCGGTCTAGATTACGTCGCCGCGCCGGCCCGCGTCGGCCGCCTCCCGCTGCGGGAGCGCCTCCCGCTGGGGGACCGCCTCGCGCTGGGGGACCGCCTCGCGCTGCGGGATCGAGGACGCGAGCGCGAGCACCGCGGTGAAGCTGATCGCGATGAGCACCACCCAGACGCCGCGCGGTGTGGTCGGATCGAGGCGCGCCCCTCCGACGGCGGGCACACTGGCACCGACGCCCACGATGAGCAGCGCGCTGAGCACACCGCAGAGGATCCGGGGCAGGAGGCGGCCGCGGCCGGACAGCGCGCGCCCGCCGGCGATCGCGAGCACGGCGACCCCGATGGCGGCCCCGCCGATGCCCTCGCGCAGCAGGTCCCACAGCGCCCCGGGCCGCAGCAGCGGGGCGATCGCGAAGGCCAGGGGAGCGAGCGCGAGCCAGCGCCACCCGCGCGCGTCGCCGCGTCGCCGCAGCTCCCAGGCCCAGCCGAGCAGGCCGCCGACAAGAGCCCCGGGGAGGATGATCGCGCCGAAGGTGCCCGTCCAGTCGACGGTCGAGCCGAAGCCGGCCAGCTCGGACATGTAGGCGCGGAAGCCGCTCGCCCACGCGATGCCGCACAGCACCCCGACGGCGACCGCGCCCGCGCCGTGCCGCCTCATGAGCCGTTGCCGTCCGCCCGTGCCGACGACGGCCGCGCGGGCTCCGGGTGCAGCAGCGCCCAGCCGAGCGCGGCGAAGAGCAGCATCCAGGCTCCGATCGTCAGCCGCGCCAGCACGAACGGGCCCATGATCGCCGGGGTGAGCGGCACGATCACGTAGACGCCCGTCGCGAGCAGCAGGGAGCGCCGCCAGCCCTGCCAGCGCCCGGCGCGCAGCGCGGCGACCCCGAAGACGATGAGGGCCGCGCCGTTGAGGAGGGAGAGCACGCCGTAGACCCCGCCCACCGCGTCGGTCTCGGGCGAGGGGTACGGCGCCTCGGCGACGCCGATCACCACGAGCTCCTGCGCGGCGAGAGCGGCCATCGACAGGGCGGCGCCCAGGCCGCCCACAGCGGCGAGCCTGCCGGTGCCGGCGAGACCGGAGCGCCAGACGGCGAACAGGCCGTAGGCGAGGGCCAGATGGTGCACGCAGAAGAACAGCTGCACGGCGGTGAAGGCGCCGACCCCGAGCGGGAAGCTGAACTGGTCCTCGCCCACGGCGGGCGGGACGAACGCGAGGTACAGAGCGGATGCGGCCCCCGTGGCGCCGCCCGCGAGCAGCGCCGAGCCGCCGCTCGTGGCGAGGGCGGTTCGTGCCGGCGCGAGAACCCGGTCGTCGAGCATCTCGGAAGTCCTTTCTGATCGATGGTGCTCCGACACTAGGATCGGGGGCACCACCGCGGCATCCGTGGAAATACTCAACCTGTGGAGCGGACATGAGTACCGACCTCGAACGCGCGACCGGCCGGGACCTGCTCGCCCTCGCCCGGAGCGAGTACCGCACCGGGTCGGTGCGCTCCGCCTGGTCCGCGGTAGCGGCGGCATCCGCTCATGCCCGCGAGACCGGCGATGCGGTGCTGCTCGCCGATGCCGCCCTCGTGATGACCGCGGCCCCCGTGGGGGACTGGGAGCTGACCGCCAAGCGCCACAGCCTGTGCGAGGAGGCCCTCCTGCGCGCCGACGAGCTCGACGACGACCGCGCCGGCCGTCTGCGCGCGCTGCTCGAGACCACCCTGAGCCCGTTGCAGCGCTCGACAAATCCCGCAGCGGCCCGGCCCGGCGCGCACGCCGAGTCGCTCTCCGCCGTGCTGCACGCGCGGCACCGGGCCGCGATCGGGGCCGCCCGGCCCGAGGCGCTGCTCGCCGTCGCCGACGAGCTGGGGGCGCTCGCCGCAGCGACCGGTCGCCGGGAGGACGCGGCATGGGCGTCGCTGTGGCGGCTCGACTCCCACTGCCGGGCCGGCGCGCGCCTCGAGCTCGACGCGGAGATGATGACCCTGGCCTCGATCGTCGCCGACCTCGCCTCGCCGGCCTGGCACTGGCGCCTCGCCGCGGCGCGCACCACCGTGGCCCTGCTCGACGGCTATGAGGCGGATGTCCCCTCCCGCGCCGACGAGGCGCTGCGACTCGGCGAGACGGCCGGTGTCGACGACGCCCGCTTCGTCGACCTGATCGTGCGGTCGACGCTCGCCGTGCAGACCGGGTCGGGGCTGGAGGAGGCGGAGCGCGAGGTGCGACAGGCGATCGCGGGCGGGCCGTTCTTCGCGCAGGGCTGGCGGGCGCTGATCCTGCTCGCGCTGGGACGCGTCGACGACGCCCTCTCCATCTGGCTGGCGCTCGCGCCCCGCCTGCCCGAGCTCCCGCGGGACTCCCTCGAGTGGCTCGTCGCGACGACCGGCTTCGCCACCCTCTGCACCGCCGCCGACGACACCGCCTCCGCCCGGTACCTCGTCGAGGTTCTGACGCCCTACTCCGACCAGCACGTCACCGCCGGGATCCTCACCCCCTACGAGGGCCCGGTCGCGCTGTCCCTCGGGGCGCTCGCCGTGACGCTGGGCGACCGCGCCGCCGCCCGCGAGCACTTCGCAACCGCCCTGCGGCTGAGCGAGCAGATGCACGCGCCGCACTTCGCGGCCAGGGCGCGGAACGCGCTCGAGGCGCTCTCCGGCCGGGTCGGGCCACTGACCGCGCGGGAGGACGACATCGCCCACCTGGTGGCGGGCGGGATGACGAACCGGCAGATCGCGACGCGGCTCTACCTCTCGGAGCGCACCGTGGAGAACCACGTCAGCCACATCCTGCGCAAGCTCGACACCTCCAGCCGGGCCGGGATCGCCGCGCGGGTGGGCCGGAACTGACGGCCCGAGCAGCGACTGCTCAGGCGCCGACCTGCCCGAAGCCCTCCGCGGAGGCGCGCTCGTACGACCGCACCAGGATCGACTCGAGCACGGCGAGGTCCACCGCCTCGAGGTTCTTGAGGTAGAGGCAGCCCACCCCTGTGCTGTGCTCGCCCAGCCGCTCCAGGTCTGCGGCGTACGCCTCGACGCCGTCGGGCAGGTAGATCGTGGTCGCCGCCTTGCGCGGGGAGAAGCCGGCCGCGCCGGCGTCGCCCGAGCGGCCGCTGGCGTACACGTAGTGGTACGCGCCGAAACCGATGATCGACGGTCCCCACATGCACGGCGGCTGCCCGGTGATCCGCCCGTACAGGGCGAGCAGCGTCTCGGCGTCGCGGCGCCGCACCGGGCTCGCGACCCGGCCTACAAAGGCGTCGACGTCCTCGTCGGTGGGGGTCATGGCGCACTCCTCTCGTCGAGTGATCACGTTACGCCGGGGGCGGCCCGCGTGGCACCATCGAGGGATGACCACGAACATCCACATCACCGGCGACGACGCCGCGGACGCCCTGCTCACATCGGACCCGCTGGCGCTGCTGATCGGCATGCTGCTCGACCAGCAGGTGCCGATGGAGACCGCCTTCACCGGGCCGGCCAAGCTCAAGGACCGCATCGGCGGCCTCGACGCGGCCACGATCGCCGGCTACGACGCGGACGAGCTGGAGGCGATCTTCCGCATCACGCCGTCCATCCACCGCTACCCCGGCTCGATGGCCGGGCGCACGCAGGCGCTGTGCGCCGCCATCGTCGAGGACTGGGGCGGCGACGCATCCGCTCTCTGGAGAACGGGCGACCCCGACGGCGCCGAGATCCTGAAGCGGCTGAAGGCGCTGCCCGGCTTCGGCGAGCAGAAGGCGAAGATCTTCCTGGCTCTGCTGGGCAAGCAGTACGGCGTGACGGCGAGCGGATGGCGCGACAGCGCGGGCGACTACGGCCTCGAGGGCTCCTACCGCTCGGTCGCCGACATCGTCGACCCCGGATCGCTGGTGAAGGTGCGCGAGTTCAAGAAGGCGGCGAAGGCGGCGGCGAAGAAGTAGCGCGCGGCCCGGCGTTCATCACCTTCGTGAGGTGATGAACCGGCGGCCTCGGCGGGCCACCATCGGATCCACAGGATCCGATCGGAGTGCCCGATGAGCAGTGCCCCACTCAGCGGCGAGCCGGCAGGCGGCAATGCAGCGGATGCGCCCGCCGGCCTCCCGGTCGACCGCCCGTCCGCGTCGACCGTGCGCACGCTCATCGCCCTGTCCCTCCCCGCGGTCGTGGTCGGCGTGGTGAGCGCCCTGGTGCTGTACGCGGTGGAGCAGGTCGTGCACCTGCTCGAGCACGCGGTCTGGGCGAGCCTGCCGGAGGCCGTGGGCGTCGACCCGTCGTCGCCCTGGTGGATCCTCGCCGTGCTGAGCACGACGGGGCTCGCGGTCGGCCTGGTGATCCAGCTGGTCCCCGGCCACGGCGGGCAGGACTCCGCCACGGTGGAGCTCGTCGCCCCACCGCTGGCCCTGTCGGTGGTGCCCTCGCTGCTGCTGGTCTCGGTGATCGGCTTCGCCGGGGGAGTGAGCCTCGGCCCGGAGGCCCCGATCATCGCGATCAACACCGCGCTGCTCGTCGTCGTTGTGCGCCGGCTCTGGCCGGCCGTGTCCACCCCGCTGGTCGTGATGGTGACCGCGGCGGGAACCATCGGCGCCCTGTTCGGCACCCCGGTGGCGGCCGCACTGGTCTTCACGGGCCTGGCCGGCGCATCCGCTGCCGGCGAGGCCCTGTGGGACCGCCTGTTTCTGCCGCTGCTGTCGGCCGCGGCGGGCGCCCTCACCATGTCGCTGCTGGCGAGCCCGTCGTTCGCGCTCGAGCTGCCCGCCTACGACTCCGTCGCGTCGGCCGACCTGCTCGGCTCCGCGGTGGTCGCCGTGGTCGCGGCCGGTCTGGGGATCGGCGCGGCCGCCGTGTTCCCGCGGGTGCACGCGCTGTTCCGGCTGCTCGGCAACCCGGTGCTCTACGTGACCCTCGGCGGCGTGCTGCTGGGGGTGCTCGGCGCCGTCGGCGGCGAGATCACGCTGTTCAAGGGCCTCGCGCAGATGGGCCGGCTCGTCGACGAGCGCGAAAGCTACGGGGTCGCCGCCCTGGTGCTGGTCATCGTGGTGAAGCTCCTCGCGCTGGTCGTCAGCGCGGCGGCCGGCTTCCGCGGCGGGCGCATCTTCCCCGCGGTCTTCACCGGTGTGGCCGTGGGGGTGCTCGCCCACACGGTCGTCCCGGCGCTGCCGCTGACCGTCTGCGTCGCAGCGGGGGTCGTGGGCAGTGTGCTCGCCATCGCGCGGGAGGGCTGGATCGCCCTGTTCATCGCGGTCGCCGTCACCGGGAGCATCACGGTGCTGCCCGTGCTCTGCGTGGCGATCCTGCCCGCCTGGCTCCTGGTCTCCCGCGCGCCCGAGATGATCGTGCACCTGCCGGCCCACTCGAGCGCCCACCCCACTGGAGCCCACCCGAATGGAGCCCGACATGACTAGCCACCCCGAACCCGTCTCCGGCACCGCCGACTCGCCCGACGGCCGCCTCTTCCATTTCGCCGGCGCCCGCGGCCACGGGCTCGAGCCGGGCGGCTTCCTGCGCCTGCAGTCCAGGGACGGCGTCGTGCAGCTCGGCCAGATCGACGAGGTGCAGCACGCCGCCGGCGTCACGGCGAAGGGGTCGGGTCGTCTGCTCGGCGTCGTCGGCGCGCGCGGCGCCCTGGACACCCGCGCCTCGAGCGCCTTCCAGGGGGCGCAGCTGGCGGATGCCGCGGCGGCACTCGTCGACGCCCTGCACAGCAGCGCGCGCGCCAGTCTCCGGGTCGGCCGCTACCTCGCCTCCGGCGCACCGGCGCCGCTCGTCCCCGCCCGCTTCAACCGGCACACCTTCTGGTGCGGGCAGAGCGGCTCGGGC
>Ga0247741_1002448_pt1 | contig 10317 bp, 12 predicted proteins | sample UWRJL213509R2_FD_180945 | JGI IMG/M metagenome (GOLD analysis project Ga0247741, IMG submission 180945) | Plant litter microbial communities from Arlington Agricultural Research Station in Wisconsin, United States - UWRJ-L213-509R-2 | ecosystem: Environmental > Terrestrial > Plant litter >...
AGATGAATTTACCACAGCGCTGTTGGCTTATATCGTCTCAACTGGTCTGAGATCGCTGCTCTGCATTTGGAGTGGTCATGATCTCTCTCAATTCATCATATACCTCAGAGTGCTGTAGTCGCTCTTGTATGGCGGTCAAACTGAGTAAATAATACCCCGCAACTAATTCTGAGCGCCGCAACTTTCTTTTGATATGCCGCAACATTTTCTCGGATCGCCGCAACATTTTGCAGGGTCTGCCAGGGCCGGCTGATACCGGGCCGTCGGCGCCTGCTGCCAGCTCATTGATTTCTGCTGAGTACCACCGCCACCACCACCACCCAGCTCGTATATGCCGTTCTGGCATCGAAACTTAGTAAGTAGTTAGTTCTACGCCTTCTCACACATGCTACTAACAACAAACATAAACTCTATGCACCTATTGCAGCTCGTATGACCCACCGAAGTCACCCCACCTCTAGCCCAGGTTTGGGAGTGTTTCGTCACCATAGGCTCTGCAGAACGCGAAGCTGCCACCGCTGCCGCCCCTTGCTCGTACGGATGTGAAATTGGCACCACCGCCTGAGCAACAGAGCAGGTGGCTGCTCTTCTCCCTAGCCACGTCATCGCAATGTGACGATCCAGCCACCAAGCGCACGTAGCAAGGAGGATGTCATGGCGAAGGCGAGTGTGCGTTGGGGCAGGAATAGGAGCGTGCGCCTGCAGGATGGTAGGCGGGTCTTCAAGTACATCTTGCGAACGATGACCCTCGAGCAGGGTCCTGCGAAGGGGCAACCTCTACAATTCGCGTTCGACGAGGATATGCAGATGCCGCCTCATCTCTCATTCGTGTTCCACATGCGACGAGAATGTGGGTGCCGCCACCGCCTCTCGTTTGCGTCTTACGTTCGATGAGGATGCGCCAGCATCACTACCACCGCTCGCCCGCCTATTGCGTTGGAGTGCCAGCACCACCACCTCTCGTTCTCATGCCGCCTTCGATGAGGGTTTGCCAATATTGAGCGCAGTGTAGCAAGATAATGAATTAAACTAGCGGTACCGAGGATACATGAGCTTTTATACTACCAGCCAAATATGTATCATAAGAATAAATGAGGACGAACTGAAATTATCGATAACCTAATTACTAATGTTCGAGGACGAGTAGCGCCTTGGGCGCTTAACTATGATCCGGGCCGGGACAACCACAGCCAACCATCACCAGTTCTCGATCTGTCGCGTTATGATCCGGGCCGGGACAACCACAGCCAACCATCACCAGTTCTCGATCTGTCGCGTTCGATGAGGGGTTTCCGGCCACATCGAGTATATAACAAGCATCAAAGCTACGGTAGGATCTACATGTACATTACCTTAGGCATAGCTATAGGCAGTATAACGCAACCATATTTCGCACATGATAATACGGGCCTTTGACCCAGCATGGGTTATGTCAGCCTGATTTTTGAGGTACTATTTAAATTCTACATTTAATTGAGCACTCCAGTTCTATTTAGTTGATATCCTGTTGACGACCTCGGTATTTGAACTTGGATGCAGCCAGAACCTGTTTAGGTCCAGGCGTCGACGGCCCGGTATTATCCGACCCTGCTGAGACACTTGAACGGTTGGACCCTGCAAAAAGTTGCGGTGGCTCAGGAAAAAGTTGCGGCGGCGTAAGAAAAAGTTGCGGCACATTGAAAAAAAGTTGCGGCACTCGAAAATAGTTGCGGGGGTATTTTTTACCCACTTTGACCGCCATATGCACTCGTGGGACTCGCAAACGTCTGCTGAACGATATCGTCGAGTGGGCTGAATGGACATCGTCGGAAACCATCTACTGGCTTTTGGGTCCTGCTGGCTCAGGGAAGAGTACCATCGCGTCTACCATTGCACGTCGATTCGAGTTGGCCACGGCCGATGACCCGATCGTTTTGGGAGGTAACTTCATGTGCTCGCGGCTATTCGAGGAGACAAAATCGGCCGCCCGAATCGCTCGTACGATTGTTTATCAGCTCGCTCTCAAGTGCAAGCCATTCGCCGACGCTCTAATGCATTCTGGGAAGTTCGATACCATCAACCAGAGCCCCCGCGATCAGCTCGAGGGTCTGCTTGTCGAACCCTGGCAAGCCTCCGAATCCACGCGCTTGGCAAATTCATCGACTACGCCACAACAGTACCTCATCGCCATCGACGCTCTTGATGAGATTGATGGGACTGGCGGGTCGGAGTTCTTGCGCAACCTCCTCAGTGTCATCAACGGAAACCGCCTAAATGGTCTCAAGTTCTTCGCTACTAGTCGGCCGGACCCTGGTCTGATCTCCCATGTGGATGATTTTGGAGACAAGCAGCTATACCGTCTCGAGGAAGTGCCTGTCGAGGAAGCCCAAGGGGACATCAAACTGTTTCTATCAGCAAGTCTTCCAAATGCTAGCCTCGAAATTATAGAGAAAGTTGTGACGCTGGCAGATGGCCTATTCATCTATGCTGCAACTATCCTAAAGTACTTGGATGGCTGTGAGCCCGACGAGAAAGTTGAGCTCTTGGTTGAGCTCCTTAACAAGTTGGACTCTGCAAATCCGCGAACGTCAGCAGCAGAGACATATTTGCTGGATGAGCTATACCGTGAAGTTCTCAGGGATGTCTTTTCCAAATTTCAATCAGCCGTTCGACCGCGTCGTCTCCAACTCCTTCACACTTTCCTCTGCACAGTGGAGCGTACATCTACGTCCACTGCCGCCAATCTTTGCACTTCTACCAACACCAGCTCTTATGAGAAAGGTGCTGACGATGTTCTTAAAAAACTTCATGCCATTCTCTATTCGAAAAATGGCCAAGTGCTATGGTACCACAAATCTTTTCCCGACTTCCTTTTCGATCGGGATCGGTCGGAGGAATTTTGGTGCGATCAAGCTGAACACCATCAACGTCTGACGGACTCTTGCTTTCGGGTGATGAAGGAAGGGCTGCGATTCAATATTTGTAACATCGAATCTTCGTTCGTATTTGATCGTGACAACCCCTCCCTTTCGGATGCCATCAAGGACAACATCTATTCGACACTGAGCTATTCTTGCCAGAACTGGGATCGGCACCTCTCCTCCACCTTGTCGTCCATTTCTGGTTCCCTCCACGAAGCCTTGTTGGAATTCGTGAAGCTTCGCGCCATATTCCGGATAGAGGCAATGAATCTTCTGGAGTCGTGTGGTCAATGTGATCCGATGCTTCGAACAGCGTCTAAGTGGGTTGCAAATGTAAGTCCCACGTTGCCTGAATATTTTGTGATAACCTGACGCAATCGCATAGACCGACTCCGCATTGGCGAAACAACTCGCTGAAGCGGCTAGTTTTGCAGTGTACTTCAGTGGAAGTCCCGCTGTGTTGTCAACCCCACACCTCTACATCTCAGCACTGTCAACGTGGCCTGGGAGTTTGGAACCCTGTCAACAGTGGAGGACCTGCTTTCCAACAATTCCGGCATTTACCAATCGTTTGCAAAGGGGTCTATCTTTAGTTACTCTCAGGGTAGGGAGTGAAGTGATGTCGGTCGCGTTTTCGACTGATGGTACGCGTATCGTCTCTGGGTCTTGGGACAAATCGGTGCGGGTGTGGGACGCGTTGAAGGGCAAGGAGCTGAATATCCTAAATGGCCACACTTCGTCAGTCTCCTCGGTCGCATTTTCGACTGATGGTATGTGCATCATCTCTGGCTCAAGGGACAAATCGGTGAGGGTGTGGGATGCGTTGACGGGCAAGGGGCTCAATGTGCTCAATGGCCACACTTCATCGGTCTACTCGGTCGCATTTTCGACTGATGGTATGCGCATCGTCTCTGGCTCAAGGGACAAATCTGTGCGGGCGTGGCATATTGAAACTCCATCTCGCTACATTAGAGAGCAGGCCAAAAACTCCCCCCATAGCCAGCCGCACACTGGATGGCTCCTTTCCGCAGACGGCCAAGTGCACCTCATGTTTGTCCCACCTGATGCACGGTTGCCTGACCCTTCCAACATCCTTACTATACCTCCTTCTACTACCTCCTCTGTTGATTTCAAAAATGCGACTATTGGGCGTCGGTGGTATGATTGTTACCGTCCATAGCTTTCCCACTCGATTTGTACTCCCTTCTCGCCTTTTTTGGTGATTTTTTATCATTGAAATGCTTCATCGTGCTTGTACACTACCTACTTTTGTTCTCTTCTTCATTTTGTTACACCGTTCACCCTTAACAATGTATGATATGAAACATCTGCATCCTCCTCTCTCTCACAGCACACAACTAGTGTTCCGATATTTAGGTACATCTCCCTCGCACCCCCTCTTGAGTAAACGGAGGGTCCTGTCAGTGCCATGAAAGATTCACGTATTAAATGCCTACAGATGCGACGAGCTAAAAATTTACATGTCCGCAATTTGAAGGGACTTAGACTCGAAGAGCGGGAATCTGGGATAGGGTCACGGCTTCATACCCAGTCAAAAGTTGATCGAGGGTAAGCGAGTTTGGTCAAGGATCTCCAAGAGCTTGAGGGGGCTCGATTGGACTTGGTTGGGCTTGAATATTTGGACTCGCACTTAAATATATCAAGCGCTGTATAGGCTCACAAAGCCAAGTTACCCTTCAAGTCCGCCCTCTACCTGCCCCGATACTCCTTGAAATCTTGCCAGGAGATACCGTTGGCTGGCCTCGAGTGGCCTCTACTTCGCTTGATCTCTTTGACGAGGAATTGATGGTTGCAACTCAAATATATATATTTCTATTCTAGCACATCCAACCTGTATTCTACTGGATCGACACATAATACACTAGTGTACTCATAGGACCGTACTAACATGTGGTCCACCTTCTTGGGATACAAATTGACCCTCCCGCAAGCCAGGCAGATGCGAGAAGGGGTGCCCGAGTCTTCGTCGTTAGCACTGTTGTCTATCGGAACCGCAGAGTTGTCAGTTATATAGTTAAGATGGCACACAAGATATTGACGCACCATAGGACCAACAAACACAAGAAAATCTGGCTCTCGATGGTGGCAGCGCACATGCGGTCAGGCATTGCTCCGTCGATGTAAAGCCTTCGTGAGGGTGGCATATTGACAAGGTGCCTACGAATGGCCGTATATTGAATGGACTTAGTAGACAAGGGACTGGAGGGGAAGGAGAGGGGCGTACTAAGCTGACGTGGCATAAGTAAGACAGAAGAAGATGAAAGTCGGGAGCAACATGAAATTCTCGTAAAGTTTTAACTTACGTTCAGACTAATCTCACGATCTTGGGCGCCTTGACACGACTCGAAAGGGCTTGAAGTTAGCGTGAATGAAATAACTTGGAGTAACTGTTGTGCTTTTTTTGGCTTGAGTCAAGTCAACTCTGGTGAACGACAAGGTTAACTGTTGTTTGGTTGATAGACGGCTTGAGTTGCCTTGATCCACCTCAAATCCGGTAACTCAAGTCAAACCTGCCTTGAAATCGCTCGACCGGCCTTGAGCGACTTTTGACTGGGCTTCATAGCCAACTCCCCCATTATCAACGAGATTTTTCCCCTGCTCAGTTAGGGCATTCTTCCTCGCCAAATCCTCTCAAAACATCCTCTGCGCTATCTTGAGGGCGCTCAGTGTTCTTCCAATTGCCTTGACACTATCAGCGTGGACACTCCTCTCGCAGCACATGACTTTGAAATTAGAACATGTAAAAACCAACGACCACAAGAGTGATATTTCAGCTTGGATGAGACAGGGCCTAACAAGAGAACAGTGACGAGAGCCTAGATGCCAGTGGAACATGGACGATTCGGTTTCGAATATTGGGCCATTGGGTCGTGCCGATATCGATGATTTACTTGGAGAAATGTTCGATGACCGTAGTCACATGTGTCAAGGCAGTTACATTGAAGAACCTCAAGATAAAAGTCAAGGTAAACACTGGCAGTATATTGACTGCAACCCAAAGCTGGCCCAATAGAGCAGACAGTACATTCAGCCTATCGTTACACATTGGAGTTGGAGTAAAACCTAATCGAAGGCAAGAGTGTTCATTGAGAGGACGACTACAAAGACGTGAATATATGAGAAAAGTAACAGATATGTGTATATCTACCTAACAAGATGCATCTCGAAATAGGGAAATATCTGAAGAGCCCAATGCGAGCTCGCCGTCAGTCATCAGCGCCAACTTAATCCTTTGAAAGAAGCCGACGAGAGAAAATCTAATATAGACCCTCAAATGAGGACCAGATCCTGGTTGTCTGACAGTCTCCTCAACTCTAGCCGTATGCCGATCTATAATCTTGTGATCGCCAACGAACAGCTCGTTGTGAATGAGTTCGATGCTAGTGTCGACACTGAAGCCGTCAATAAGGTCGACATCGATCAGGAGGGACATTATGTCCAATATGCGGGATCTTGGATCATAGTTGCAAGCCTCATATCAGTCAAATGTGAGCCGCAGAGAGATGGTCGTGGAGCATATGTAACTAGTCTTACTAGATGATGAGCATTTGATAGTCCATCTTGTTGTCCAGCCGATATTGATCGCGTACACAATATGGACTGTCTTTGCGAATTTGAGGGAGGTCCCTCATCTTAACGTACGAGAAAAATGTCAGCGAAAACGAGCGCGAGGAGAAAGAGGTTATAGGCATACGCATTTTCTGCGCGTCCTCTCTCGAACTGTGCTCGTCACTTGGTGGGTTCTGAAGTCAGCCGTGTCGATACGTGAAGTTCTGGACTGCGTCTTGTTGTTTAGTTGAGACCAAAGCAAAGTTATAGTTGGTTGTACTAATGATGCGAACGGATGTACCCTGGGCCTCGCTAACTTTGATGAGCTTGATGAGCCTTTCACTTGAAAACATGTAGGTTAAGGAGATTGATTATCAACGAACTCATTGAATGATGGGACCATGTAAATTTGAGATTGACTGGGATCCTAGTTGCAAGCCTCATATCAGTCAAACGTAAGCTGTCGAGGGCGGAGCATACGCAGTCGTACTAGATGACGAGTATTTGATAGCCCATCGTGTTGTCCAGCGGACATTAATCACGTAGGCAAAATGTCGTTGCGGATTTGGGAAGATCCCTGATCCTGAGGTATGAGGAACATGTCAGTAAAAACGATCGCGAGTAGAGGGAAGAGGTTGCATGTATACGTTATTCTGCAAGAGCCCTTAAAGCCATGTCTTGCTGTGCGTCCTCTCTCTCGGTTTGCCTGCCACTTGGCGTGTTTTGAAGTCAGCTGTGACCATGCGTAAAGTTCTGGACCGCGTGAAGGAGCTCATCGCCACATCGACTGGCCGCTCGGCTTGTTATCCACTTGAGACTAAAGCAAACTTAGAAGTGATTACTGGAGGTGCGAACAGGCGTACCCAGGGATACGTGGGTCAATGAAAGGTCGGATATCTACGAACTCGTTGGATTGGATTATGGGAAAATGAGCATTTTGATGTGACTTACCTTCAAGATATGACTGGCCAGCTGAAAGCTCCAGTGAGAGAAGTACCAGCTGCTAGATTCGAAGGTAATCTTGCAGCTGGAGGTAGTGGCGAGAATCGTCGGGTCGAGGGAAGGAGCAATAGGACGAGAGTTATAGAACGTATCATAGGTTTGGAGCGATTTTGCGAGAGGCGGATGGTTCAATTTCTGAAACACATGAAGATCAGGGACTGAAAGTGGCGAAGAGATCAACAGAGAGAGGGATTTGAGGGGAAGTGACAAACTCACCATGGGTAAGATCGGATTTGAGGTGAATAGTTTGTACCACCAGGACGGTTGCTAGCTCAAATTCAAGACCATAGGTTGCATCCATGTATCAAACAGGTTGATGATGCAGAGGAGAGTCTTCGCAGAGCCTGTAGCCACCACCAGTTCGACCAGTTGCCAAGATTCGCATAGAAAGTCGGCGTTATCGAGCGGAGCTGCGAGTAGGTGAAGTGATTGGCTACATAGCCTAGAGATAGCCAAGGACCTGAAAGACACCGTTGTCCACTCATGCACATGGCTGGTAAGTGTAAGGCGCTGTGACAGTCGTTGAAGCTCATGTTTAAGTTCCCACAAGCACTCGCGCCGTCGGCCCGAGCCTCCATCCTCTCACCAATAAAAGATTCCGGATTATGCCCTACGGGCGAGCCTGGACACTAATTCTAGACCGAATGCTATATTACAATTTAATCATTGCTGCAACTAATAGATACAAATTCCCATTGTAAGACTTCATCCATAAACAATGTATCAACAACGAGATTTCAAGCGCTGAAATAGAGAAAATTCATATGCATTCCGTCAAGACATAGATGTGTTCGCTTACCAGGAGGATGTCTTTTCTTGTTGTATGCAGTTAAATTTCTTCATCGTGGTATCTGGGAGCATCCAACGCTTAGAATTTGGGCTCCTCGTAAACCAAGTGTCGCGTGTCCTATTGCATCGATTAGTTATTTAGCTCACATAAACACAGAGGTACGATTCTTACCTGTCTTTTACTGTAGAAAAGAAATTAAATGGAGGTACTGATGACTATGACGACTACTTACAAGGGATCTGATCGTATTTGTTAATGCGAGGCTTGTCTGGAAAGTTATGCTCGCGAAGAAAGAGATCGTAAGCGGCCGTAAAGTATATTGCCTCGTCGGTAGTGAGGATGCTAGGGTGGTCTCCGCAAAGGTGTTGAGCGAGACCTCAGAGAATAGGTCGACCAAGCCGCGTATTCCAAGAGATCGAAAGAACATCTCGTAGAGCTCGAGAAGCTGATGGATCTGGCGGCAGCAAGTGATAATGTAGCGGAGATGGGGTACCCAGTGGTTGGTACTGTCACCTCCATGAACGATTCGTTCCAAGAGTGCTTGAGGGGGCTTGTCGAAGATATCTTTGTAGCGAAATGGATGACAGAGAGCATCCCAATCGAGCGGAGCGTCCGGCTGCAAGACTTACCAATGAATATTTGCCCTTGGTGTCCGGGTAGTCACACAATAGGTCATGGCGCATAATTGGGCATATGGACCATCTGTAGGCATCCAACTGCTTATTTAGAGGCCCAAGATACAGGGTTTTATGCACATGTTGCGACAACGAGCATGAGTTGGGGCGCCAAACTTTGTAAATTGTCAGTTTGGATGTACTAGATGCCTAGAAAGCATACTTACAAGGTGTGATGTCGGTTTTACGGAAGCTGCGGCTAACGGGATTTTTGGTGACGAGCGTGATGTTGAGCAACGCGAAAACCGGGTTGAGAGCGCGCATAGAAATAAAAAAGGGAGCTCGAGAGTTCATGATAGAATGCACGATATTGCTAAAATTGACAATAAGAGGAGGTCGGTACATTGAGCTACAAAATCCCAAACGTCCTACCGATTATCGTGACTGGAACAAGCCCTTCTTCGAAGGTGATCGGAGCCGCGATGCACGGACCGGTCCATGCCGTCGATCAGACGTTCTCAAAAAAGACAATGTTTGTGCAGCAAACAATTACCGGCAGAAGAACGGCGGCTTGGAACGAACCCACAGTGGCGGGAGCAGTCCGATAGTGTTGCCGCGAGCTGAGTTGAGCGGAACTCAAGCTGGCAGGGTCGTCGGCTTGAGTTAACTTAAGCGAAACTTGAGCTAGCTCAGGGCTCATGCCCAAATAAGGTAGACAAACACAGAAAACCGTCGCCCGTCGATTGTGTTGAATGGTGGGGGATATTTCGACGAATTAACTGTGCTATAATTTATGCTATGTCGTTTAGTATGAAATGGAGAAGAAAAGGTGAGTAGAAGCGGCACGGTTGATCGTTTAAACCCATCGACGGAGTGAAGAACCTTCAATAGGGGCAAACGTGATGGCAGTCCTCCGTCTTTTGTCTTCTGGGTCTACTCGTGGCTCATGGAGTTATTTAATGTATGATATTTAGTGTAGTAGATGAAGAACACAAAAAACTGACTGTAAATATTCTATTTGGTGGTCAGATCCGACGATCCGTAGGATGCTCAAGTCGGACAGCCCCCCCATGCTCTGATAATTATGTAGTAATCTATAATGGACTCGCCCAAATTTTCGTGTACACATGCTATTTAGATGTAGGCACCATATATAATCGTAACTACATCAATTGTACCAGCGCTCGTTTGCCACAAAGTCCCTCAACGTCTCGCTCTCCTGTTGATCCCGCCTCCCGGATTTCAATAAAAGCTACAGTCAAAAATCTCACCTTCCGAAAGCTGCAAGTATTCCACATTCATGGCTCTCAGTGCCTACTGGCACCATTTAAGTCCAATGTGCTCAATTGGACGGTCCCCTTTGTACTTGGTCCATGGCCTGCCAGGTGGTCCTTCGGGGTGTATGTGTACGCTGTGAGAGGCTCTACCATACATTCCATAC